>Ga0315315_10004320_pt1 | contig 13099 bp, 12 predicted proteins | sample M140m3416metaG_FD_203699 | JGI IMG/M metagenome (GOLD analysis project Ga0315315, IMG submission 203699) | Ammonia-oxidizing marine archaeal communities from Monterey Bay, California, United States - M1 40m 3416 | ecosystem: Environmental > Aquatic > Marine > Intertidal zone | place: USA...
CAACCATAAAAGCTTCAACCTGTTCTTTTGCTGCACTAACAGCGTCACGTATATCTATCTCAGGTGGAACTGTTTCAGGAAGAGGTGTCCCCAAATTCCAATGCTGGATTGATTCCGCGAAAAACTTCTGGCCTCTAGCCCCAATTTGAAAAGCCTCCTCGGCATCATCAAGGACGATGGTCGGACACAAAGCAGAAAGATAATTTGTTGGTTTCTTTGAAATACAGGACTCTGGGTCGCGCGCTGCAATTGCTTCATCATAAATCTCTCGTAATGCCTGCACTTGAGTCGGACCGGAAAACCCCAATACCAAAGCCCCAACACCATACTCTGCAGCTAACCGAACGGTCTCATCTTTTGTGCAGGCCATATACAGCGGTGGATGTGGAAGTTGCATTGGTCGTGGAATGACTGTTCGAGGAGAAATCTCAATACTGCCATCCCATTCAAATTCATCAGTTTGCCAACATTGGCTGAGAATTTGAAGCGACTCTTTAACTTGCGGATACGTATCGTCTTTATCCACTCCGAATCCTGACATTTCGATTGCAGTAGCCCCTCTCCCTGCACCCACATCCAGTCGCCCTCCGGAAAGGCTGTCGAGCATCCCTACCCTCTCAGCAATTCGAAGAGGATGGTTATAGCTAAAAGGCATACAAATGACACCATGGCCAATACGTATTTTTGATGTTTTCGCAGCAACCCAGGTAAGAAAAATTTCAGGAGCACTCATATGTGCATAATGTTTTAGACTGTGATGCTCCACAGCCCATATTCTGTCAAACCCCATTTGCTCAGCGTAAACAGCTTGATCAACACAACTTAATAGCGTCTCTCGTTCACCGTCAGGGCTCACATCATCACATTGAAATTCAAAGATGATTGAGAATTGCATGCTTCCCCTCACACTTGACGATTGGTTTAAAGTCATGCTACTTCCGGAATAGAAAAGAATGCGATTCGGTCAGGTAGTCTCATAACATGACGAACAATGCGTTAGATGATTTTAGTTGCGAAATGATGTCATTTGACGGGGAGAGAAAAGACGTTTTTTGGATGGGAGACGGTCCGGGAGTTATCTTGTTGACTGAGATTCCCGGCATTACTCCTGACGTAGCAGAATTTGGTAGAAGAATCGTCAGAAATGGGTTCACGGTCGCCCTCCCTAACCTATTTGGAGAACCTGGGCGACCATACAGCAACTCGTACGCTCTGAAATCAATGATGCGAGCATGCATTTCGAAAGAATTCATAACTTTTGCTTTGGGGAAAAGTTCCCCAGTAACGTCCTGGCTTCAAAAGTTAGTGTCGGTAACTGCCGACCGATGCGGTGGGCAGGGAGTAGGAGTGATTGGAATGTGTTTGACAGGTGGTTTTGCTTTGACTTTGGCTGTAAACCCTCTTGTTAAAGTTCCTGTAATGAGTCAACCAAGCCTTCCCTTACCTATGGGCGCAAAACGGAAAGAAGACATTGGATCGTCTGAAGAGCATCTCGCTTTAGTAAAAGAGAGAATAGAAAATGACAATCTGTGCGTTATCGGGCTTCGGTTCACTGAAGATAAATTTTCGCCAAGTGAAAGGTTTAGAGCTCTTAGAGAATCTTTGGGGGACGGGTTCTTAGGAGTAGAGATTGATAACTCACAACCCAATCAGTACGGCATCAGTCAAAGCGCCCATTCAGTTCTAACAACCGACTTCACTAGTACTCCTAATCACCCAACTTCAAAGGCCTACGACACAGTCATTGAGCATTTAAAAGAGCGTTTATAGAGAGAAGCTAGTCAACTTCCTCTTCGGTTTTGTCTTCTGGATCCTTTTCTGGGCTTTCAGATTCGCTACTTTCAGAAGACTCGGATTCCTCACCCTTTACTTCTGCTTCATCAGAAGTTTCTTTAACTTCTTCTTCTGTTTCATCAGAAGTTTCTTTAACTTCTTCTTCTGTTTCATCAGAAGTTTCTTTAACTTCTTCTTCTGTTTCATCAGAAGTTTCTTTAACTTCCGAATCAGTTGATTGCGCAGTAACCTCATCAGGAAGCGGATCTTCCCCAGCAAGAATTCTCTTTAAATCATCATCAGCTTTCAACCAAACCGCTTTTGCCTGTTCCTTTTCCTCAGCAGAGAGGTCCGGATTTTTTTCAGCTTCCTGCAATGCCTTTACAGCATCTGCTTTCTTTCTTTCGGCTTTCTTGACGGCAGCTAGCTCTTTCTCCTGCAACTTTAGTTTTTCTAATTCGTTGTTGAATAATTCAAGAGCGACGTCTAATTCTTTATCTTGGCTTTGGACCATGGTGAACTCCACTACGTAAAACTTTGCTTCGCTTTAGAAAGATAGCCGCAAAATAGCAAAGCTCCTCAATTCGGTACACGATCCATGTATTGTAGCGGAATGGCATCTCATGATTTAATACAAGGATTGAACTCTCCCCAAGGTGATGCTGTGACGCATTTAGAAGGGCCTCTCCTTGTAGTAGCAGGAGCAGGGTCAGGTAAGACACGGGTACTCACGCACAGAATTGCGTATCTAATTCAAGAGGTCGGTGTCTCTCCATTTGAAATACTCGCAATTACATTTACCAACAAGGCAGCTTCTGAAATGAAAGAACGTGTTGCAACTTTGGTAGGTCCAATTGTTGAAAAAATGTGGGTATCTACTTTTCACTCGGCATGTGCAAAGATCCTCCGACGAGAAGCAAGCACATTAGGTTACCCAAACTCGTTCACAATTTATGATCAAGCTGATGCTGTGCGACTCACTAGTTACATCCTCAAAGACATGAATATCGATGTAAAGAGATACCCGCCACGCGGAATTCACAGCCAAATATCTAAAGCGAAGAACGAAATGATAGGTCCAGTCGACTACAGAAGCCGTGTCGAAACTCTCTACGAAGAAAAAGTCGCTGATGTGTACACAGAGTATGAGAGAAGAATGAAAATAGCTGGGGCTATGGATTTTGATGATTTATTATTCAAAACAGTTGAAATATTTGATCGTTTCCCAGAAATTCTTGAACGATACCAATCACGATTCCGCCACATCCTCGTAGACGAGTACCAAGATACGAACCCCGTGCAGAACCATCTAGTCATTCAACTAGCAAACAAATCAAGGAATATATGTGTCGTCGGAGACCAGGACCAATCAATATATGCGTTCAGATCTGCAGACATTCGAAACATCATTGAATTTGAAAATAAATTTCCAGATGTAACAGTAATCCTTCTTGAGCAAAACTATCGAAGCACTCAAACAATCCTTGATGCCGCTAATGCAGTAATTGAAAATAATTATGGTCGTAAACCCAAAGAGCTTTGGACAAAGGGAGAAGAGGGATCCAAAATCGTTTGCTTTCACGCAGATGATGAAGGTGACGAAGCAAAATGGGTAACGCAGCAACTTCGACAGTTACATGAAATTCATAACTCGGACTGGAAAGATATGGCTGTGTTCTATCGAACAAATGCGCAAAGCAGAGTCATAGAGGAATATCTCGTTAAATCCAATATCCCGTACAAGGTGATAGGCGGGACAAGGTTCTTCGATAGAAAAGAAATAAAAGACGCCTTAGCGTATCTAAAAGTTATTGTTAACCCGCAAGATGAAATAGCGCTCAAGAGAGTTATCAATACTCCTAAAAGAGGCGTGGGCGATACTACCGTTGATAAATTAGATAAATTAGCTTCGCTTGAAGACTCTATTCTCTTTGATGTTCTAAATAGAGCGCCAGAAGCGGGCGTTACAGGGAAAGCGATCAGAGGTTTAGAAGAATTCATGAGAATAATTGAATTAGGCCAAATGAACGTTTCTCAAGGTCCTGGAACTGTTCTTGACGAGGTTCTTGATGCATCAGGGTATGTCACTGACTTGGAGTCCCAACATAGCGTTGATGCAGATAGCAGACGCGAAAACCTTGCGGAACTTATTGGTATGGCAATGGACTACGATGACACGGACGAATTTCTTCAAGAGGTCAGCCTTGTGTCTGACACAGATGCACTTGATAACGACTCAAGTGTGTCGCTCATGACACTTCATTCAGCAAAGGGACTTGAATACCCACATGTATTCATCGTTGGTTTAGAAGACGGAATCTTCCCTCACATGCGGTCCTTAGGAGACCCTGATGAACTTGAAGAAGAACGTCGCCTTGCTTATGTGGGGATTACAAGAGCTGAAACAAATCTGCATCTGTCATATGCATGGAAACGGACGCTTTTTGGTCAGACTCAATATAACCCTGTCAGCCGCTTTGTTTCAGAGATACCAGATGAATACAAAGAAGAAGTTAAGAAGAAATCAAAGACCGCTAAAAGCTTCTCTCTTTCGACACCCAAACCTACAGGGCCAGAGAAGAGTCATGCAGACCAGATCGGCCTGCAGGTAGGTGATGATGTTAATCACGACATGTTCGGAGACGGAGTCATCATGAAATTAGAAGTCACAGAGTACGAAGCAATAGCAACAATAAATTTCATCGGAGAGGGGCAGAAAACTCTTGACCTGTCATGGGCCCCAGTCCGAAAACTCTGAAACTATGGAGTATAGATTGTATTAAGATCTATTTGGACAATGCCAGCTACATTGACAACGACATCGAAGCGTGTGAGCCCCTCACCATTTGGAGGGTATGTATTTGCCTCACTACATTCATCAACAAAGACCTGACTATCGATATCCCACTGCAAACTACATGACACAGGATCTGATGGGGAACGAGCATCTATAGCGAACCAGCTTATAAGGGGGTCCTCACCAATATGTTGAACATAAATAGGTCTAGAACCGCTCAATGACGCCCACGCAATCGGGCTCCTATCACTACGTATCCTCTCCGCAAAAACCTCAGCATCTCCGACCTCAAATACATCATCACCAAGCTTGAATTGGATTTCTCCACTACCAGATAGCTTCACAATGGCGAATAATAACCCAACACCAAAAACGAGACTAAAGACGATAAAGGCAACGATTCGGGGGAAATTAACCTGCCTACTCTGCTGAAAGGGCATAAACATATCGTATTCAACGAATACCAAGATGCGTTTTTTTCAATTAAAACAATTCTTGATGAGCGCAATCGCCTGTCCGTTCACTAGTATCCCTTCGGGGCGTCCTAACGCCCAAAATAAAGAAAATATTGGAGAAACAAATGGATTTGTTTGAATACCAAGGAAAACAATTCTTCGCCGAATACGGAATGCCAACGTCTCCTGGGAAGATAGCGTTCACTGTTGAAGAAGCAATACAAGCAGCTGAAGAACTTGGAACACCTGTAATGGTTAAAGCACAAGTTCACACTGGTGGACGAGGCAAAGCAGGTGGGGTTAAGTTTGCAGCGACAATCGAAGATGTCACAGAGCACGCAACCAACATACTTGGACTTGATATTAAAGGTCACACTGTTGGAAGGATATGGATAGAGAAAGCTTCCGATATTGCCGAAGAGTACTATGCAAGCTTCACATTAGATAGATCTGCGAAAAAACATCTCGGCATGCTTTCGAAAGAGGGCGGCGTAGAGATTGAAACCGTAGCGGAAGAAAATCCAGACGCGATAGCAAAAATCTGGGTTGACCCCGTAGACGGGTTACCTGAAGAGCAATGTAAAGCATGGGTTGAAGCTGCGAATCTCCCTGCCGAAGCATTTGATGGAACAGTCGATATCCTCATGAAACTTTATGAAGCCTACACAGAAGGTGATGCAGACCTCGTCGAGATCAATCCCCTCATATTGACCCCCGAAGGCAAAGTCCATGTTCTTGACGCAAAGGTAACACTTGATGGCAATTCTGTTTTCCGCCACGAAAACTACGGACAATATGACGAGACCCAAACCCGTGATGAACGCGAAACAGCTGCCCATGCTAAAGGCCTCCAATATGTTGGCTTAGAAGGAAGCGTTGGAGTTATAGCGAACGGAGCAGGGTTAGCAATGAGCACAGTAGACGTGATCAATCAAGTCGGAGGGAAACCAGCAAACTTTCTTGATATTGGAGGCGGTGCTAACGCAGACGTTATGGCTGGAGCGTTAGAAGTTATAAACAACGACCCAAATGTAAAAGCAATTTTCATTAACATTTTCGGTGGAATAACTCGAGGTGAGGAAGTAGCAAATGGAATTCTCGAAGCAATGAAACGAGTCGCAATCGAATCACCAATCGTTATTCGCTTGGATGGAACGAATGCCGACGAAGGTAGAGCAATCCTGCAACCGAACTTGTCTGACAAGTTACTAATGGAAACAACCATGCTTGACGCAGCTCGAACAGCCGTGCAACTAGCCCAATAGGAGAAACATGAGCATTTTCGTAGATGAAACAACAAAAGTTATATATCAAGGGCTGACTGGGTCCCAAGGAAGCTACTACGGTCGACTTAATAAAGAGTACGGAACACGAGTAGTCGCAGGAACCCATCCAAAGAAAGCAGGAACAGACGTAGATGGAGTTCCCATTTACGCAAATGTAGCAGAAGCAGTGGAAGCAACTGGAGCAACAGCCAGTTGCATTTTCATACCAGCTGCTGGTGTACGCGGAGCCGTGATGGAAGCAGCTGAAGGCGGAGTGGAATTCATTGTTGCCGTCACTGAAGGAGTGCCAGCCCACGATGAAGCAATTTTTTACAACCAGCTCAAACGTGATTACCCGGATGTTCAACTCCTTGGACCGAATTGCCCAGGAATCATTAGCCCAGGGAAATGCAACATTGGCATTACCGCCGGCCATATTGCTAAACCCGGAGGGCCTGTAGGCATTGTTAGCAGGTCGGGAACACTTACTTACCAAGCATTATATGAACTAAAACAAAAAGATATCGGAGTTACTACATGCGTAGGAATTGGTGGAGACCCAGTTCCTGGAACGAGCTTCATAGATTGCTTAGAAGCCTTTGAAGCAGATCCAGAAACCAAAGCCATCATGATGATAGGGGAAATAGGTGGATCTGCCGAAGAAGAAGCAGCGGAATACATAAAAGATAATGTAACCAAACCAGTTTCAAGCTACATCGCTGGAGTGACTGCTCCTCCGGGAAAAAAAATGGGACACGCTGGCGCAATAGTTTCTGGTGGGAAAGGAACAGCCAAAGCAAAAATGGAAGCATTGGAAGCTGCTGGAGTTCGTGTAGGAAACAACCCTACTGAAGCTGGGGAGTTAATGGCTGACATCGTAGCTTCGCTTTAATAACGCCGACACGAAAAATACGAAGGTGACGGTATCAAGAAGAAATAAATGATAAGTTCAGCGCGTGCGGATAGCAGTACTTGCATCAGGAAGTGGGACAATACTCCAAGCAATAATTGAGGCGTCAATACCCCTAGAAGTTGTTGTTACTGATAGAGAATGCAGAGCCGAAAAAATTGCCACGGAAAATAACCTCACTCATATAAGAATTGAACGAAATAGTTATGGAAAAGATTTCGATCGGGACGCATACACATGCGAAGTACGAGACACATTAAATAAACACAGAATCGATCTCGTTGCTATGGCTGGATTTGGAACCATATTAAATAAACCGATCTATGACGATTTTACTAATCGCATACTCAATACACACCCTTCGTTACTTCCAAGCTTCCCCGGCTGGCATGCAGTTGAAGAAGCACTTAAATACGGGGTTAAAGTAACTGGCTGTACCGTCCATATCGCTACAGAAGAAGTAGATGCTGGGCCGATACTTTCCCAAGAAGCGATACAAGTTCTTAAAGATGACACAAAGGAAACGCTTCATGAAAGAATAAAAGAAGTCGAACGCCGACTTTACATAGACACCCTGAAGAACATCATCACAACAAGAGAACTATACGAAAGAGATCAATGAAAGCTTTACTTTCAGTATTCGATAAAATAGGAATACAAGAATTTGCAGCTGGATTGCATAACCTTGGATGGGAACTCCTATCAAGTGGCGGTACAGCAAAACAAATAGCCGAAGCAGGCATCCCAGTCACAGATGTAGCTGATTACACAGGCTCACCAATAATGCTCGGACATAGGGTCGTTACCCTTCACCCTAAAATACATGGGGGAATCCTTGCAGATAGAGAAAACAGCGAACATCAGCAAGACCTTATCGATAACGATATTGAGACGATTGACCTTGTCGTCTGCAACTTATACCCCTTCCAAGCAGAACCCAGTATTGAAAATATTGATATAGGCGGTCCAACAATGGTGAGAGCTGCAGCCAAAAATCATGAATATGTAGGAGTCATAGTAGACCCTGCAGATTATGACGTTGTCCTGGTAGAACTCACCAATGCCGGTTCGCTATCATCTGGAACCCGACAAATGTTGGCGCGCAAAGCATTCGCTCATACAGCGGGGTATGACGCAGCGATTGTGAGTTGGATGGATGACACAGACCAAAATAGCGATGCAGAAGACCAATTACCAGATTCACTGCACCTAGCACTTGATCGCGTACATGACCTTCGGTACGGAGAAAACCCTCATCAGGTAGGAGCACGGTACAAATATACAAACAGCAGTGGATGGTGGGACTCCGCAACCAAGCTTCACGGCAAAGAGATGAGCTACCTAAACCTTTTCGATACAGAGGCAGCTTGGAGACTTGTGCATTCAATGGGAGATGAACCAACTGTGGCCGTGATTAAACACGCAAATCCATGCGGTATAGCTACCCATGATGACATCACAGAAGCGTATATCCGAGCTAACGCATGCGACCCAGTATCAGCGTTTGGTGGGATAGTCGCTGTAAATCGTGAAGTCCCTTTGTCATTAGCTGAAGAGCTTTCAAAGGTATTCACAGAAGTGATTGTCGCGCCCAGCTTTGAAGAAACTGCAATAGCCAAACTCACTGAAAAGAAAAATATTAGGATCATCGAAGCAAACCCACCAGGGTCTCCTCTACTTGATATCCGTTCAATTGATGGCGGCTTACTCGTTCAGACCTCTGACAGAATCCAAGTAGACAAGGAGCAATGGGAAATCGTTACAGAAAGAGAACCAACAAGTGAAGAATGGGTTGATCTAGAATTCGCATGGCGTACAGCTGCCAAAGTTAGTTCCAATTGCATTGTTTTAGCTAAAGAAAAGCAAGCTGTAGGTATAGGAGCTGGCCAACAAAACAGAAGAGACGCTGGACAGATAGCTGCTCAAAAAGCAGACGGAAGGGCAGTAGGAGGCGTATGCGCTAGCGATGCATTTTTCCCTTTCATAGACGGTTTAGATGCTGCAATTGATGCTGGTTGTACAGCCGTTATCCAACCAGGAGGATCTATCCGAGATGAAGAAGTAATTGAAGCCGCCAACGATGCCGGACTAGCAATGGTTTTTACTGGTGAGAGACATTTCAAACACTAATTCGGGCATAAGTCAATGCCTGAATTACAGCTCTGAATGGAACACAAACGGGTAGTCAAGTGAAGACCACAAAAATAATACTTCTAGCCCTAACAATATTGTTAAGCAACATATTTCTCCTAACTTCTCCGGCTCTATCAGAAACTGATAACGAGACCTCGGTATCAGGCACACATAAAAATGTGGTGTGCCCACCAAATTACCAGTCTGCCCCCTCAACAGAATCTCAAACTACCTGTGTTAGAACCAGCTACGTTTGTGACCCAACGAATTCACTTCAAGGGCCACAGACCGCTCGTTCATCTGTAACCCACTCTCTGTATGTATGGCAATGCCTACAATACATTAAAGGACTGCCGTTAAACGGGAAAACGTCATGCCAAGCTGTAAGGGCAAACAGCTTCCGAAAGTCAGACTGTTTCATTGTCGTTCAACACGAATCGGAAACCCAAACAAAAGAACCGGTTAGTTGTTCAATAGTCGGATACGAAAGATTCCAATGCGCATTCCCAAACACAGAGTTATCCCAGTGGGTTCCTACAATTAATATTACTAATTCTGACCCCTATGACCCAGAACTCATCCAGTCATCATGCATATCGTATGATGCCTATCGTCGCCCAGTACAAGCAACTGCAGTATATATAGAAGCCTTTGACACGATGTGTAGAGCAGCGAAAACAGATGGTGTCACATTCTCAGTTACTAGCTCATACAGAACATTCACTCAACAAGAAAATCTATATTACATATATGGCGCAACTAGAGCGCTCCCACCCGAAGAGTCACTTCACACACAAGGACTCGCAATAGATATCTCTCGTCAATCATGGGAATGGTTACATCAAATTATCGGATGCAAAAATACTGAGTCAGACATTTTTTTCTACCTCTCAGCACCAATTTCATATAAAACATATGTAGCTGAATGCAGCGAAAACCCATTAATATTTCCTGTCAAACGATCCCAGTTATATGGCCTTTCACCCCTATGTGAAGATCTACAAACAGATGTTCAATGGAATCAGACAAGCATTATCCGATGCATCGGTTATCAAAAGAGCGGTTTGAGACATGAGCCTTGGCACTTTGAATTAGACAGCACTTTCAAAATAATCGGGTAAACATCAGAAAACGCGTCACGCTAACAAGAAAAATATAATAAATAACGGAACTAGTGAACTAACCACTCCAAATTCAGGATCACAGTTCTTACAGTTTTCTGTAGAATAACTAAATGGCATCGAAAAAACCCGAATCACCACAATGGCAAGGTATTCATCATCTCGCCATGATTACACCCGACATGGACGAAACAGTTCGCTTTTACTGTGGAGTTCTAGGAATGCCACTTGTTGCTACTCTGCGAGCAGGACCTATGCGACATTACTTCTTTGAACTAGGCCCAGGGAACACAATCGCGTTCTTTGAAGACCCACGCGCAGAAACATTTAAAAAACCTGCAGGTCTCATGACCCGAACTGATTTACAATTCGACCACCTATCATTCGCCTTACCAACTGAAGATGACCTCAAATCCCTCATTGAACGGCTAGAAAACGCAGACTGTGACATCACCACAATCGTTGATCACAAAATAATTAGATCAGTATACTTTCACGACAATAACGGAATCGCACTTGAAGCGTCCTATTGGACTCTCCCAATAGAAGAGCTAGGTTTCAAACCCGATGACAAAACACTCTTTGCCGACCCAGAACCCGTGCCAGCAGTAAACGAACTCGCAAAAGGAACGTTATCCAACCTGCCTGTAACCAAATTTGCTTCATTCACATAACAAAACAAGATTCAACAAGTTAATAATGAGCTTTCAAGCAATCTTCGTGGCATCATCAAACTATGGTCGCTATCAAACTTGACGGTGAACGAGTCGCCGCAGAATTCAAAGAAACTCTCAGCCAACGAATCACTAAACTTAAAGACACATCAATCACGCCAGGTTTAGGAACAATACTTGTAGGCGATGATGGCCCATCAAAAAATTACATCGCAATGAAACATCGGGATTGCAAAGAACTCGAAATGCATTCCGAAGAAATACATCTTCCCTCCACGGTAACACAAAAGGAAATCATAGAAGCAATCGAAACATTCAATCACGACCCCGAAATACACGCATTCATAATCCAATACCCATTCCCAGGTAACCTTAATTACGAATCCGCCCTCATCAAAGTCCTACCCGAGAAGGATGCAGATGGATTGCACCCAGTCAATCTAGGGAAACTAGTTCAAGGAATACCTGCCCCGTTAGCGTGCACTCCGGCAGGCATACAGCTATTACTCGAACAATATAAAATCCCTATACAAGGAAAACATGTCGTAATCGTCGGTCGAGGATTAACAATAGGGCGACCATTAGCGAATTTACTATCACTAAAAAAAGCAAATGCAAACGCAACTGTCACCGTCGTTCACACCGGAACCGATGACATCTCTTCACACACTAAACAAGCCGATATTCTTATCGCTGCCGCAGGGTCCCCTCACATGATCAAAGCTGAAATGGTTAAACCAGGAGCAGCAGTCATAGCAGCCGGTGTGAGCTTCGAAGGGAAAAAGCTACTGTCTGACGTCGCAGACGAAGTTAATGAAGTAGCTGGTTGGCTATCCCCAAGAATTGGAGGAGTAGGACCCATGACACGAGCATATCTCATGGCAAATACCGTGCAGGCAGCCGAAAAAGCATAGAGTTTCTTAGAGTTTTTTAGCCTACATTTAAGTAACTCAACATATTTCCTCTACAATCAGGCTATATGGCAGATAAAATTACAATAAATGATGACCACACACTCAATGTTTCAGATAACCCAATAATTCCTTTTATTGAAGGTGATGGCACCGGAATAGATATTTGGCCAGCGGCAAAACTCGTACTTGATGCAGCTGCAGGTAAATACGGACGAACAATAGAGTGGATAGAAGTTCTCGCTGGAGAAAAAGCATTCAACGAAACAGGCGACTGGCTACCACAACAGACCGTAGACACTTTTGAAGAATACCTAATAGGTATTAAAGGACCACTAACGACCCCAATTGGAGGAGGCTTCAGGAGCCTCAATGTTGCACTGCGGCAACTGCTAGACCTCTACGTATGTCTCCGACCTGTCAGATGGTTCGAAGGAGTACCTTCCCCTGTCAAACAACCTGAACTTGTTGACATGGTTATCTTTAGAGAAAATACAGAAGATATTTACGCCGGTATAGAAGCCGAAGCTGGATCACCTGAAGCAGAAACAATACGCGAAATGATCAAAGAAGTTTTCGGGAGAGAAATTAGCGAAGATTCAGGAATAGGAATTAAACCTATATCTCGCACAGGTTCCCAACGACTTCAACGAGCCGCAATAAAATATGCCGCTGAACGCGGACGAAAAAATGTTCATTGGGTCCACAAAGGAAACATCATGAAGTACACCGAAGGTGCATTCCAGAAATGGGGATACGACCTTGTTCGAGAAGAATTTGATGATGTTGCTGTAGGTTGGGACGACTGTGGCGGAGATCCAGGTGACAAAATTCTTGTCCAAGACGCAATCGCAGATATTGCTCTACAACAGGTTCTAACAAGACCATCCGAATTTGATGTAATTGCAACAATGAACCTCAATGGAGACTATTTATCTGACGCACTCGCAGCGCAAGTAGGAGGAATCGGAATAGCCCCAGGAGCTAACATAAATTACGTCACCGGACATGGCATTTTTGAAGCTACCCACGGAACAGCTCCCAAATACGCTGGGCAGGA
>Ga0315315_10004321_pt1 | contig 13098 bp, 13 predicted proteins | sample M140m3416metaG_FD_203699 | JGI IMG/M metagenome (GOLD analysis project Ga0315315, IMG submission 203699) | Ammonia-oxidizing marine archaeal communities from Monterey Bay, California, United States - M1 40m 3416 | ecosystem: Environmental > Aquatic > Marine > Intertidal zone | place: USA...
AATTTATTATAGACCATACTATTATATTCTGGCCATTTTTTTGATTTAGTTAAGTCATATAATGGTAACCATTTAACTACATGATTTTCTAAAGTATTTACAATACCTTGATATGATAATGTATAATATGTAATAACTTCATAATCTAAATCTAAATCTTTATACAAATAATTTAAATTATATACATCTAAACCTGATTCTTCTTTTACTTCTCTAATTGCTGCCTCTTCAAACGTTTCATTTTGTTCTACTTTTCCTCCAGGTAAATTAAAGTCGGTATGATCCTCTTTTAGAGAAACTGATAAAAAATTAGATTTATCTTCATTTAATATTAATACACAAACTGCAGTGTTCATTTATATATTAAGTTAATATTTTTTTAAGTTATATTGAATTTCAGTATTTATAGAACTTAATATTTTATTACTAGCACATTTTATCATTCTATCAAATAAAGAGACATAAAAATGATTATCTTCATTTTGTTCAATGCAAATATATAACTTTTCAGTTGGATCACTTTCACACTTCCTTAAAATTTCATAAAAATTTTGCATAGCTTCTACATAATTATTACTTTTTGATAATGAATAATAACTTTCATTATCAGATAATGTATCACCAAATTCAATTACAGAAATATTTTTTAGATTGGTATTTTTTAAAATATTTTTATTATGAATAATATAAATATCTTTGTTAATTGAATAATGTTTTAAAGAAGACCCTGGTAAATGTTCTTTTGGCTTATCATATGAATAATCATATTTAGGACAAATAGACATTAACATACTAGGTGTTATAAATCCAGGTCTTAGAAAAATTAATTTTTTACAATCAAAATCAATTTTAATAATTGTAGATTCAATTCCAATAACATTATCATCATAAATATCTTCTAAAACTAATAAATCTTTATCTTTAAACTCTGATAATACATGTTCTGCCTTCACCGGACTTGCATGACAATAAATATTTGCACTTGGAGCACAAATTGGAACATTTACTTTTTTTAGTAATTCTAAAGCTGTTGTATTAGATGGGATTCTAATACATACATGATCAGAATCTGCAGTAATATAATTTGGGACTTTATCTGTTTTTGGGACTAAAAAACTAATAGGACCGGGTGTTAACATGTTCATAATATTTTTTAATTCTAATATATTATCATCATTTAAATTAACTAATTCATTTACTTTATCAATAGAATCAATATGTACAATCAAAGGATTAGATTTTGGTCTATTTTTGTATTCAAAAATTTTATTAACTGCTTGTTCATCATAAATATTTGCTCCAATTCCATAAACAGTTTCAGTTGGAAAAGAAACTAAATTTCCTTTAAGGAGATAATCTACACACTCATCAATTTTTTTTGTAATTGCTGCCATATTATTTATAGTTATATGGGATCTTCTTTAAGTTCCTTAATAAATCAATTTTTAGGAAAAATTGATTTATAAATAAAATTGATAATAATATACTTAAATAGTTAAAACTTATTAGTATAAAAATGGAATATAATTTAAGAAAAAGAAATCAACGTTCAAATAGTTCAGATGATGAGGATCTTAAACATGCATCAAAAAGAATGAAAAAGGATGAAGAGTCTGACTCAGACTGGGTGCCAAATGAAGATGCTGATGTATCTGGATCTAGTTCTAATTCAGATTCAGACTCTGATTCAGAATCTGATACTCAAAGTATTAATTCTGATGATCTAACAGATATTGATGATAATTACGATGATGAAAATGTTACAAGTCATAATTTAGATTTGCTCAATGAAGATTCTTTAAAAAGAAAGTTAACAAAAACAATTTTAGAGAAAATTCAAAATGAGCTTTCAGAAATGAAAAAAGTAAATATTGAATCTTATTTATCAGAACTTGAACAGAAGGTTAGCACATCAGAATTTACAAAAGATAAAGAACATAAAAATAATATTGTATCATTATCAGCTGTAGAATTATCTAATTCCATACTTCGAAATCTAATTTCAGAAATTAGATACGAGCATAAGTATAATAAAAATCTTAACCTAAAAGATTACATTGATAATAAATTAGAACTCTTAAATGAGTTAGATATGTTAGATGCTGACAATAAAAGACTTGGAACATTACCTCCATCTAGGGGTAATGGATCCAATATTATCCTTCAATTAATGATTGATCCAATGAAGTATTTAAATCAACATGGAATGTATGATGAAGATGAAGAGGAATATTATGAAGATGAAGAAGATCTATTATCAAAAGCTAATCCTAAAGACAATTTAGATAAGCAATTTCATAAATTTTTAACAAATGGTGTAATAACACCAAAAGATGATATGCAATATTTTAAAAATCTAAGTAAAGATGAGAAAAAAAAATATTTAGAAACAATTGAAGAATTAAAGAAAAATCATAGAATTGATAAGCCACAAATGTTAAAAATTATAGAAAGTAATACAACTTTCAATAACAAGTCAGTAATTATTAATAAATTGCAAAACTTTGAATCTCTTCCACCATTTAGTGGTGAATATTTTAAACTTAAGAATTGGGTAGAAGGAATTAATAAAATTCCTTTTGGAGTATATAAGGATCCACCCGTTTGCCTTGGAAGTTCATCAAAAAAAGAGATCAAGACATATCTAAAATCTGTTAAAAAGCATATGGATGAAGCAGTATATGGTCATGAAAATGCTAAAAAACAAATTTTGCAAGTAATTGCACAAACAATTTCTAAGCCAACTGAAGGAGGAACAGTAATTGCAATTCAAGGTCCACCAGGAGTTGGTAAAACACAATTAATTCAAGATGGTATTTCAAAAGCATTAGGTAGACCATTCGAATTTATTTCTCTAGGAGGTGCAACAGATTCAGCTTTCTTAGAAGGTTTTGATTATACATATGAAGGTTCAAGATGGGGGAAGATTGCCGATTGTTTAATGCAAGCAAAATGCATGAATCCAGTAATTTTCTTTGATGAATTAGATAAAGTAAGTGATACAGCTAAAGGAGAAGAAATTATTAATATCTTAATGCATCTTACAGATTCAACACAGAATAGTCATTTCAATGATAAATATTATCAAGGAGTTGATTTTGACTTATCTAGAGCGATCTTTATCTTTTCATTTAATGAAGAATGGAAAATTAATAGAATTCTAAAAGATAGAATGTATATAATTAGAACAGAAGGTTTTGAAATGAAAGAAAAGGTAAAAATTAGTAAAAAGCATTTAATTCCAAAAATTATCAATTCAGTTGGTTATGAAAATAGCCAAATTACATTTACTGATGAAATAGTAGAGTTCATCATTGAGAATTATACATTTGAAGGAGGAGTAAGAAAATTAAAGGAATGTATGTTAGAAATTTGTAAGGAATTAAATCTTCGAATGCTAAGTGGAACAAAACTACTTGGACATAAAGTAAAATTCCCAATTACATTAACCGAAAAAATGTTAACTGATGACATTTTCAAGAAACGTAGAATTCATAAAATAGAGAAAATTCATGATAAGCCAAAGGTTGGCTTAGTAAATGGACTTTGGGCTAATGATATGGGTGTAGGTGGTCTCATTCCTATTGAAGTATTTTCTATTCCAACAAATAGCAAGTTAGAACTTGAACTTACAGGACAACAAGGTGATGTAATGCAAGAATCAATGAGATGTGCAAAAACAGTTGCATGGAATATCATTCCTGACAGATGCAAGGAAAGATTAAATAAGGAATGGAAAGATTTTGGTAATACTGGAATCCATATTCATTGTCCAGATGGAGCTACTCCTAAGGATGGTCCATCTGCTGGTGCAGCAATTACAACTGCAATTATTTCGATGCTTCTAAAAGAACCAGTAAATAATAAAATTGCAATGACTGGAGAAATTAATTTAAAAGGAGAAGTAACAGAAATTGGTGGTTTAACTCAAAAATTAAATGGTGCAAAGAAAGCTGGTGCAACACATGTATTAGTGCCATTACAAAATAAGGCAGATTTAGATAAAATCATAGCAGGAGAAAGTAATCCAATTGATAGTAATTTCAAGGTTACATGTGTAAGTAATATTTGGGAAGTTCTAGGTTATGTTTTTAGAAAAAACTTAGGAATAACTAGAAGTTAATAAAATTGAATTAGATAATTAATATATATTAAAAAATTCTATTAAATATAAATTTATGTTTAATAGAATTTTTTATTTTCCTCATAAGTTAGGGCAATTAAAAGATGGAGTTGATTTAGCTCCATTAATTATGAAACATTTCTTTAGTAAAGAACTTTCATCTTATGAATTAGAAGATACAGGGAATATGTTTCATAATTTAGAAATATTATATAATGCAAATAATAATTTAGAAGGTAGAAGAATTAATATAGGTGGCGATCATTCTATGAGTATTGCAACAGTAGCACATACATTTAATACAAATCCAAATTCTAAGATTATTTGGGTAGATGCACATGCTGACATTAATACTTATCATAGTTCAATTAGTAAAAATTATCATGGCATGCCATTAGGTTTTTTAACGGGATTATGTAAGGATCAAAATTTTAACTTTATTAAAAATTATGTTCCTTTTGAAAACATTTTATATTTTGGAGCAAGGGACTTGGATAGTTTTGAAAGATTCATAATTAGAAGAAATAATATTGAAGTAATTACAATGGATGATATTAATAATGACTTTAATAGATCTATAGGACGTGTTTTAGATTTTGTAAAAGATGATAATCTACATTTATCATTCGATGTCGATTCAATGGATCCAAAAGTTATTCCATCAACAGGAACTCCGGTAAAATGTGGTTTAAGTTTAGAAGAAGGAAAGTCATTATTAGATGTATTACTTAAAAAAAGTAATATATATAATGTAGATATTACTGAGTTAAATTTAGATATTGGTAATACAAAAGATAAAATTAAATCTTTGAATAATACATTTTCTTTATTTGAGAACTATTTTGAATAAATCTATTTAAATCAAAATCAATATATGAAATAATGATTTCATATATTTTAAGTTCATTTAAAACTTTCTTTATATTTATTCTAACTGTATATTTTTGTAGTAATTTTATGGGAGTTATTTGTATATTTTGTAATGGAATATATTTTATTGGCAAAATACCAATAATAGTTCTAACATTTAATAAATTACAAGTAATTAAAAAAAACAATAAAAGAAAAGTAAAATTAAAGTATTTATATCTTGGTAATAAAGTTAAAGAGATTACAATATAACTATTATAAAATATGAATGCTTACTTAAAAGAAGTCTTTTATTTACTTTACAAAGCTTTGTTTTATCCTGAATTTACTTTATTTTTCTTATTTGTTTACATATTTGATAATTTTTTAGAGTATCATTTTGGTAATACATATCTTAAACGAACTTTATTTTTGCCAGTTATATTATATGCACAATTTTTTGGAGCAAGACTTTACCAAAAAATAATACTTTCAAATGGAAATCAAATTAATTTAAATAAAAAAAATAAAATACTAGCTAAAGAAATTAATGTTTTAAAATTAAAATACTTAGATATAGGAAAAAAAGTTAATAGTTTAAAAATCTGACTTCATAATTATTGAATTTCATCTTCTTATTCGTAAGATCTAAAATACATCCCATACTTAACATAGAATTTAATCCTAACATGATCTTTATTTCATCATTGTCAATAATCGTAAAACCACAAGGTAAGTTAAAGTTATCTAATTGTATATCTAAATAATGAATTTTTCCAGACATATTTTTAGTTCCAATTCCAACTAATTTACCTTCACAAAAATGATCAATTAAAAAGTCTACACCTAATTCTTTTGCCATTGATAAAGACATTACAGATACTTGGGCACCTGTATCGATAAATATATCTATTTCTTTGTTATTAATTTTTCCTTTAATATATAACATTTTTACAGGAATAAACGACTCTGGTATAGTATTCATTGCTAATTGATAATTTTCATCAATTAATGATTGTTTAAAGACTAAATCATCAATATTTGCCATTTATAAACTAGATAAAAAAGATAAAAAATACATATTTTTCAATTTAAATTACATTTAGTACATATCAAGCTTAGTATAAAAAATTGAAAAAAATAATTTTATTGAAAGCCATAATAATCCTACAATTAATTTATAGCTAATTCCATTATATTATCTAACTTGAAAACTTTAAAAAAATGAATAAGACGACACAACGTAAACATTCAGGTGAAGCAGGGGGCTTCTCGCAAAAACAGCGTTCGAAGCAAAAAGCTTCGAAAAAAGCTGTTTTAAAAAAACAAACAAAGGCTGAAAATCAGCAAAAGAAGAAGAAAAGTTCTGCCAAGAAGAAAACAGACAAACTTGCACAGCAACGTGGGAAAAGACTTGCTGCTGTGAGATCAACTTCTTATACTACGAAGAAGAAGCAAAAAGTAGTAAAAAAAAGTCAGGAGAAGATCAAACTTCTGGAAGCACGAGTTCTGGAAAACAGAAAGAAGCAGAAGAAGACAGCAAAAGAAAAGAAGTATAATATGTAGATTTGTACAGACTCATCTTCTAAAAATAATCTTGAAATGGAACTTATCAACCGATATTAGTAAGTATCAAGATTTTATATAATAAAATATAAATTTTTATATTTTATTATTTTTAATATATAAACTATTCTACTCTATCATAATCATTATTTAGTAGTGTATCTTTAGATTTTTTTGAACAACATAAGCTGTTTATAGTTAAAGTAAAAATTGTTGTTCCCAATAATGTTAAATATCCTAGATTGTAATTTTTTATTTTATATTTTAAATAACATGAATCATTATTTAATAGTTCAACTAAATTCCATGTATTTATTCCAACAAAAGTTAATAATATAATTAGTTTGGTAAAAGAGAATGATACTTTACATTGCATTACATTTTTACATAATCCTTGAATTATTAGAAATACTACAACAAATAATATACCCAAGATAGAATTTACAAAGTTACAATAATATACACTTTCACATTCAGAATCTTTTATAATAAACCCATAATTAGTGTATATTTCAAACATATTCCATACTGCAATTACACCATATAATATAAATAATAATACTAATACACACTTTGTTAACATTTTTATAGAAATAAATGATTCTGGTTTAGTATCCATTGCTAATTGTTTTTCAATTTAAAATTGAAAAAAATATTTTCATTAGTATCCCTAATATTTTTAATAGTAGATTTTCTCTTCTCCACTATAACGACAATAAATATCCATAATGCCAGGAGAAGGGAAGGAGCCTCCTTTGTTTGAGTTCGAGGGGGCACTGAATCATCGTTACACGCACGAAGTGACTGACGTTGATGCCTCTATTCGAGATGTGACTAGTGTGCTTGCCGAGCGGAGCAATGGTTTTGATGTCGACGTGTCTCCAAAATCATCTTCTTTCCAGAAGTGTTGTGTGGCCTATGTTGGAGACAAGAGAGACAAGGTAGAGTTCTTTGTTTCTTGGTATACCTTGCTAGATGGCAAGATTGTGCTGGAACTCCACAAGTATGCCGGGGATACAATCCAGGGACTTATCGTCATTACTACCTTGGGGGAAAAGATGGGAATGTCTGTTCAAGCGTTTTCGCCTTTCCTTCCTACGGCGTCTTGCCTAGAGGATAGCGGTGTTCCAACGTTTGACTGGAAGCCAACACATGAGGAGGTAATGTCTTATATGCAGATGTTGGATAACATTTTTTACTTGGCAGACTCCATCAATATGCTGAATTCTTTCCTGTCAGCTACGGACGTTTCAAACATCCCTTTGTGTTTGCTTTGTGAGAAGGTCACAGCTGCAGTAATGCAGCACATGCACGAAGTGTCTAACGATCGTCCACTAGACACTGACGTCTTGCGGAACGCTGCTATGTTCTTTGTTACTGTTTACAACAGTGCAGAGTGTGTCGATGTCATGGCTCCACTTAAGCCACACCCCGGTGTACTCGTTATTGATCTTTTGATGAACATCCTTGACGTGGCAGAATCATATGAAGGAGTTTTCGCCTGGGAGGTGAATTACCAGGCTCTGTGCGCAATTGTGAAGATGTGTCAGAGCTGTCCTTTCTTGATTCCGGCATTTCTTAGTGCTTATCTTGAGGACAGAGCTTTGGTTCTTTGTGTTGAGCCTTGTGCAAGAGTAGAAAAGGTAGCACAAGAAGTGAGTGCATTGCTCGCACAGTTCCATGTTAAGGCAGATGACGGGGCAGAAAGTGCTGCTGCCATGAAGGAGTGTGATGACGAGTAGGATCTTGACAGTTTATTATTAAAATGAAATATAAAATTTTATATTTCATTTTAATAAACTAATTTATTCTTCAACTCTAGAATATGGTTGTTCTTCATCATGTCTTGATTCATTATTTTTTGAACAAAATAGACTACAAAGTAGAGTAAGTAAAATACCTCCAAGTAATCCTAAATATGCTAAGTTATAATTTTTTATTTTATATTTGAGATAACATTCATTATTATGAATTAGTTCTATTAAGTTCCATACGTTTACACCAATAAATCCAAACAAAACAATTAATTTTGTTAATGAAAATGAAACTTTACAATCCATAACCTTCATACATAGAAACTTTACTAATAGGAATGAAACTATAAAAATACTAAGTAATACACCTAAACCAGAATTGACATAGTTACAATAATAAACACTTTCACATTTTGAATCATTAATTATGAATCCATAATTTGAATATGTATTTATAACATTAAATACTGATAAAGCACCATATAATCCAAATAAAACTACTAATATACAATTTACTAACATTTTTTAATATATTTTTATTTGATTCATCTAATGTAATTTTCAATTTATTGTTAAAATTGAAAAATTAAAATATATGCAATCTATTACATTTAATATAAATAAAATGAAGATTACATTTTTAGGGACGGCGGCTGGAAAGCCAGGGAAGTATAGAAATGTTACATCTATAGCAGTAGAACTCGAAAATTCAGATTACATATTAATTGATTGTGGAGAAGCAACTCAACATCAAATTTTAAAATCTAATTTGAAAGTAAGTAAAATACATTCTATTTATATTACTCATTTACATGGTGATCATATTTTTGGATTACCTGGATTACTTGCTTCATTAAATGAATGTAGAACTGAACAATTAAATATATTTGGTCCAACTGGCTTACTAAATTATATTAACTTTATAAAATACGGACCATTTTGTAACATAACTAATTACGAAATTAATGTAATTGAAAATACTAATTTATTTAATACAATTAATTATATAAATTATAAAAGTAATAGATTTAAAATAGATTGTTGTTTCGTTCAACATGATCTTCCGTGTTATTCTTATGTTATTACAAAAATAAATTACAATCCAAACATAGATTTCGATAAACTAAAGCCTATACTAGATAAGTATTCTGATGAAATTCAAACTATGGGATATATTCCAATTAATAAAATTATACAAAAATTAAAAGATTGTGATACAATACAATTTTCAGATTATTTTTTAGATATTAGAGATTTTTACTTAAAGAAAGATGACTTTAAAGTTATTATTTGTTTAGATAACATGAATTCAGAAAATTTAAATAAATATGTAGGGAGTATAGATGTTTTAGTTCATGAATGTACATATGCATTTACAGAAGATACAAAAAATGATAATATATCATTAACTCAAAAAGCAGTTGATCATGGTCATTCTACTAATCGTATGGCATCGTCAGTTGCTAAAAAGTTAAATTGTTCAAAGTTAATTCTTACACATTTTAGCAATAGATATGAAGTGGTAGATGGTAAAATGAGTATTGAAGATTTTTTAATAGAAGACTGTAAAAAAATCTCAAATTGTGAAGTTTTTTGTGCTTATGATTTTAGTGAATTTATTTTATAATTATTCTTTATTTAAATAATCTAAATTATTTATATTTTTTTTTAATTCATCTATAGCTTTTTGTATGCCAATTGTTGACTTTGTATAAGTATGTGCAACGGAACCTTCAAATACAAAATCATCTTCTTCCATATTAATATTTCCACCATTTATAAGTTTTATTTCAATATTAGAATCTGTATAGTTAATAGGTATTCTTTTAACTTGTTCACTCATTATATATATTAATAAATAAAAATATTTAATAAGTAATTTAAATAAATATTTATATTTAACTTAAATGTCTTTAATACAAAAGTATAAGGTAGAATTTATATTTAAATTCAAAAATGATAGTAAACTATCTACGAAAGTCCAAGAAAAAATGTCATTGATTAAAGAATGGATGAGTTCATCAACTGACACTAAAAATTTTAAAGTAAAAATATCTAAAGATATAAAATTAAATGCAAATAAATGGCATAGGAAAAGATTTATAACAGATGTAGAAAAAGTTAAGAAAAAAATTAATTCTAATTTAAATATGTATTCTAAACTTAATTATGAAAAAATTACAGAAGATTTCTTAAAGTTAAAAATTAATTCAGAAGAAATGATTAATTATTTAATGTCTATGGTTATTTATAAATACAAAAATGATTATATGAATGATACTTGGAATTATTTAATTAATAAGTTAATATTTTGTAATGTAAATAAATGGAAGATTGGAGATAAATATTTATGTGAAAGAATCTTAAATAAAGTTCAGGATGATTTTGAAAAAATTATCAATTCTAATTATCAAGAAAGTTTAGAAGAATATTACAAAAATAGCATAGAAGATTTTTATAAAATTAAAAAGAAAAATTATGGATTAATGAAATTAATTGCTGAATTTTTTAATTACAACTTGATTAGTAAAGATATTATTACTTATATTTTAGAAAAGTTAACTCTTGACTATAATAAAAATTATGAATTAGAACTAGGTATAACTTTAGTTAATTACTTATTTAAATATATTAATGAATCTGAAAAGTCAAAATTTATTGATTATTTCAGTTTATATTTAAAAAATAAAAATTTAAATAAAAAAATAAAATTTATGATTTATGATTTTATTGAAAGTAATGAAAATAAAAAAATTGCTCAAGTTAAAGAAGTTAAAAAAAGTAATTATATGACAGATGATCAAGTTGAAGCTAAAATAAGAAGTAATATTAATGATTATTTAGAAGAAGAGAATATCAAGGAATTTCTAGACGGAATAAGTAAAATCCATTTACCTAATAAGTCAAATAAGGTTGTATATTATTGGATATTATATATTTTAGAGAATGGAAGTAATAAAGAAGTAGCAATAAAGTTATTACATAGTTGTATCCAAAAAAGAATTATCAAATATAATACTTTAAAATATGGATTGATAGAATTTATTTCTGATTATGATGATTATAAATGGGATTACAATAATTTAGATATCGTTTTAAAAGAGCTAGTTTTATCTCTAAGAAAAAATAAATTTTTATCATATGATAACATTAAATTTATAGTTAATAAAGGAAACGCTAATTTATCAAATTTATTTTTAAATAAAAATTGAATTTAATTTATATTTATTGTAGGACAACAATTAATATAAATATGACAACAATAGAGAATATTAATCTCATGGCTTCTAAAATAGAAGTACAAAACGGTTCAGATGATCATTTTAAATGCCCAGATCGTTCGATTTCTTTACGCGAACATCATTATTTAACAATGGAAAAAGGAATACCAAATCCTTTAACTGAACCTATTTTAAATTTAATAAATAATCTTTCTATAGAAAGATCTGATATAACATCAGATAATAATATTTTACCTTTAATAGAGAGGATAATTATTCAAAATAGAGTAATTGAATGTTTCCCTTTGGTTATCTCTAGAATATTAAGTTTGGAAAAAATTCTAAAATCAAAAAAAAGTGATCCGAATGTTGATGATATAAAAAATGCAAATGGTGATAAAAATAAACAAAAAAAATTATCAAAACTTGGGATTACATCAAATTTAAGAGTAACTGCAATAAACCATATAGATGTAGTTACTAATTATATTAATGCAATTGATAAATTTGTTGAAGAAGATATAATTAGTCATTTAGATAAAAATTTAGATATACGTGAGTGTATGAGTAAATTAGTTTTATCAGAATGGCTATTTTATTATTTGACAATTAAAGTTTTGAGCATGTCTAAAAAGGGAAATAGACCTGATAATAAATTATCAGATGATAATACATGGTTATGGGATAAACTTCATCAACAGGTATATTATGAAATAAAAAAATTATTGAGAAAGTTTAATACTCCTATATCAAAAGTATTAGGTAAAACATTAACATCGAAACATTCAGAATTGTATGAGATTAAATCTCAAATGTTTAAATATCCTGATTTGATGTTTCATTCAGTATTAGAAGATAATATTAGAAAAAGAAATAACCAATCAATTTATTTAAGAGAATATCAAAAAGATTGGATTAATAAATTTTCTGATGCTTTCGATGAATATGCTGAATTAATTATTGCAAAAAAAAATGGAATAAATATACAAAATCCAAAAAAAGATTTTATTAATATTGCAACTATGGGATCAGGAAAAACAACTATTGCATCTTTGGCTTTAGGTTTGTTGACATCAAATGCTAATAAATATATTAGTAAAAATGTATCAGATGAAAAAATAGTTCTAATGATTATTGTTCCATCAACTGAAGTAATGGTTTCATTTGGTACGCAATGTGCATTGGATTTTCCATGTATTTTCGTTCAAACTGATCATAATGGAATTTCTAAACCTATATGGTTACATAAATGGTGTCCGAAATTTAAAAGATTCAGAAGAAAACGTGTTCAAATAAAAACTGAGAAATGGGCTGAAAGGAATTTGTCAGATGACATTACATTAGATGAAAAGTTTAGTGAAGTATTAAATTGGCATAATAAATATAAGGATACACGATTAGAATGGTGTAATGGTTATGAAAATTATAAATCTCCAGATGTTATTTTTTGTGATCCTTCTTCAGCAAGGAATATGTTAGAAAATAGAGATAAATACCATACAAATTTTGGTTATAATTTCTTCCCAGTATTTGATGAGTTTGTAGCAACTGCAGATTGTAATATTGATTCTGCTAAAAATGATAT
>Ga0315315_10004322_pt1 | contig 13096 bp, 12 predicted proteins | sample M140m3416metaG_FD_203699 | JGI IMG/M metagenome (GOLD analysis project Ga0315315, IMG submission 203699) | Ammonia-oxidizing marine archaeal communities from Monterey Bay, California, United States - M1 40m 3416 | ecosystem: Environmental > Aquatic > Marine > Intertidal zone | place: USA...
GACAGTAGATTCAGTTGTGTCAGGAACAGCAGTGGTGTTTACAGGATTGTAAGCCATTGCGCGAATACTCGCGACAACCTCTGGAGAACAAACGATATCAGTGATACCGCGAACCCTAGTAGTAGGAGTTCCACCAATCCAAGAGGAGTTGATGCGTTTCGCAAGAGTCATGAGATTGTTAAAATCAGCCATGAGCACAGTGTCTGCGGTAGCAGTTCTGAAGATCTGCTTATTGTTCAAGTTTGGAGAACTGTTAATATCGGCACCAGCAAGAGAAGTCATAAGAAGAGTAGCAGAAGTGCGCTCTTGCTTAAGAAGAATCTCTTGGGCAACACGAGTAAAAGTTTTTCCAACGACATCCATCCGACTCTTCGCTGCATAGCGGCGATCAAAATCAACAGCGGCATCAAGTGTGTAAGTAGCTAACTTAAGCTCGGAAGCTGTAGGAAGCACTTGGTTACTTGGAAGACCACCTGCATGACTCTGACTCCACACCCTGACGTAATCTTCGTCAGAAATGTTGTAGTAAAGATCAAGCGGGATGCTTGGGTTGTCATCCGCATCAAATTGAAGCGAATTGAAAAGGTTGCTTACGGTAGGAGCATTGTTGAGAACCTCGGCCAAAACTGGTCCGATGAATTCAGCAAGTGCTACTTGAGCCTCGTATGCCACAGTGCGGTTACGAGAAGCCATAGCTTTTACAAGCTCGACTTGTTCTGGAGTTCTTTTTAAAGTAATTTTCATGTTATAAAGTCCTTTCTGTTATTAAGAGTTACAATCAAACGATACAACGATGTAGTTACCTACGAACTGGTCAGTAGTAGGTCCAACGCTTGAGCGAACACCTGTTCCGAGAACATGACCAAATATTTTAGTTTCGTCTACTAAATCACCAGTGGTAATAGTAGAAAGACTAACAGAAGCGAAACCAGTGATTTTACCTGCATTAGATGAAAGTTTAATCTTATTTCCTGGAGCATAGCTTGTAATTGGTCCGTCGAAAGCGGCAGCAGCTAAAGTAAAGATTCCTTTAGTTGCAATAGGAACAGCTTGCCCTGGGAGCATCGCTTGGAGTTCTTCTTGCTTTTGTGGATTGTATAGAAGCTTTTCGCCGTTTTCGTCGTTTTTAGCGGTTTGATAAAGAGTCATGCCGAGGCAATGATCTTCGTCTTTAGCTCCTGTAATTTTTAGATTAACTTCGGGATACATCTCTGTAGTTCCAAGAAACGGATAGCTGGTGTCACCCAGATAAGCGTTAGTTTGGTATGTTACAGGATCGTTGTCGAAGTTACCGTCTGACACCTTCACAAATACGCCAGCATCGCCAGCGCCTGTTCCAGTGGTGCTATCGAGAACATCACTCGCAATAACGGAGTACATGTTAACGACATCGTGATCAGAGTATTGTCTGAATGGTAGAATTCGTAATGCCATAATTTTAGTTTGTTAAATTAAGAAATTTCAATGTTATCTCGTGAAAAAGCCGTTTTGAACTTATCACGCAAAGAGGGTTCTTGAGATGCTGTAGCTTCATTTGCATTAGAAACTTCTGCATCTACAGGTTCAGCAGCGTCGAGAGCTTCTTCAACTTTTACTTCTTCAGTAGAAGCGTTAGAAAGCTTTTTAGCTACTTCTTCATCAATACGAGCTTGAATTTGAGAATTGAACTCTTCTTGAACTTCTTTGTTCTTGTGTTTCCAAAGAACATCCAACTTAGAAGCGAAAGCCTCATAAGAAGCTTCGTCGTCTAAAGTTTTAAGTTCAGAAGCGAGAAACTCACGATCTTGATCATCAAGGTCGAATTTCTCGTCAATTTGGTCCATGCGAGTGTTAAACGAAGCAACAGCTTCTTGAGCTTTTTTCTCGTTTTCAAAACCAGAAATGCGCTCACTAGCAGCACCAAGTTTTTCCTCCAGCTCTGCAATAGAGGTTTTGAGGTCTTCGTATTCTTTAATTTTACCTTCTTTAGCTAGCCTTTCTGCCTCAATATCCTTGCGATACTGCTCATCACGTTGACGAATTGCATCTGCAAAAGTATCAGTCATATTGGCAACAGCTTCTTTAGAGAATTTCTTCTCACTAAGAAGATCTTTTAGTTCGTTAAGAGTGTTTTCAAGTTCCATATCAATGATGTTCTTTTGGTTGTTTACATTTAAATTATTATTTTGTGAAATTTTATCCCGTTTATCGTTTATAAAAATTTGAGTTTTTTCAGGAGGCTTAGAATATAAACCTTTCACATCTGCCGCTGGATTCAGGGTGTAAGCGATACCTAATGGGTATATATCTCCCATAATAAGTCTATTGATCTGCTCCCCTTTATCAGTTTTGCCATTGCCCCCATAACTTCTTAAATTGCCTTGTAATTCAGCTATTTCTTCAGGGTCAGAGATAATTCTAGACTCGCTTAATTTATCGCTACCCACAGCTAATACATAACTATTAAAACCGACTTCCCAACTAGCAGAAACTTTTTGATATTGCTTGCTTTCAGAATCTAAAGAATTCTTTATTAAATTTGTAAAATTAGGATTAATTGTTTTATATAAAACGGCTCCTAGAGAAATATTAAAAGGTTCTTTAAGAGTTTTCACCTCTTCTTCGCCCATTAATTCACTCGATCCAAACTTGCTGTAACCAGCAGAAACAATATGTCCCACAACCTTTTGCTTGTCGTGTTCTATGTTTGTGGGTTTATGAATAAACTTGTCGGTGTATTTAAGGGCGGTAGATGTATCCATCCCATCGCCATTTTTATTAAATTGATTAATTACCGCAGCATTAAACGCTACACCCATTAAATCTACATTTTCGTCGTAATCTATATCTGTAGGGACTAAAGGCTCTAAATTTTGTAAAGAAGCCTTAGAAATTAAAGAAGCCTCATTTATTTCACAAGGAAGTAAAGGGGCTTCAAATGTAGTGGTGTATTTGTAATCCATTATTTTTTGTCCGTCCAGCTCTCGGGCAAAGCGCTCTCGGCTCCTATTTTCTTAGCTCTTTTGATTAGTTTGCTTTTAAACTCTTCAAAACTCATAGAACCCTCATATCTACCCCAACTGCTTACTGCATTTTTTACATCCCTTGCAGATAAGACAGGGAAAGACCTTCTTTTGGGATCAAGGAAATCACCATCCTTTAATTCACTTCTTTTTTTTTACCGTATCTTTCAGCGGCAATGTCAGTAAGCATTTGAGCGTAACTCTTCTTAGGCTTTTTATCAGCCTTCATTTCTTTTTCAGAGTCTTTATCAAATTTAACATCTTTTTTAAGATCCTTCTTTTCGATAGACTTCTTTTCAGAAGGAGCGCCTTTATCTAGCTTTTTAATTTTGCTCTTGTCATCTTTTACAGCGTCTTTCTCATGCTCGACTTTTTCTTTTTTATCGTCTTGCTTGAGTTCCTTTTTGTTAATTTTGTCCCATTGAGCCTTATCTTTTTTAGCGGCTTCAATTTCTTCAGAAGAAATAGAGACTTCAATTTCAGTGAGCTTTAAATTATTGTTTTTCATGACTATGGTATAAGATGGCGGCTGGATATGTTTCTAAAGTATGTTGAGCTGAAATATCTAAAACTTCTTTTAAAGTATCTAATTTTTCAATTTCGTTAAAATCTTTTACACACGATTCTAGAGTTTCGCCCCAATATTCTTTATTATAAGAACAAACAATAGATTCACACAGGTTCGACACCATTTCTTCTTGAGCCTCACTAAGCTTAGAAACCCCTAAATGAGAGATCATTTTATCTTTAGCGTCATGAATAAAGCTATCAATATCATAAATAGTTTTTTGTATGCTAGATCTAGAATAAGCTGCATTAGTTAAAGGAATGTCTGTGGTCCCCTCTGGTCTTCCAGCTTCTTTCTTAGGCCCCTGCGCTTCTCCGTTTGGTGCATAAACTGGTACACCTCCGACAATAGGGTTGTAATACCCTTTTTCTCTATCTTCTAAAAAGTCTTTTTGAGCTTCATCTAATTGATCTGGCTCTGGGAATTTACCATTATGGAACATCTCCATTCCTTGTTCTGGTGTGATAATGCCAAGTTCCATTAAACGTGTAGAAGCTCTCATAAGCTGAACTTCGTCTCTCATATCAATGTCCTTCATTCTAGCTTCAGGCCATGAGCGGAACCCTAAGTCTTTAGCAATTCTCTTAATTTCTTTGTTTAAAAAATCATTTAAAAAGCCATATCTAGACTCTTGAAGTCTATCAATAAAGATTTGAGCTTTAACTTGGGTCGAGTTGAATTTCTCTTCGCCGACTACAATATTTTGCAAACCTTGTTTAATATCATCATTAAGTATTTGATACTTTTCAGGCCCTAGAACTAAATTAAGCTCTGGTATAATAAATTCTGCTTTAGTTGTATAGTCAGAGACTAAAACTCTGCCCACACTCTCGTTTTTAAACAAGTTCTGCATGGCAGCCATGTTGTTTGGATTAACCCCTCCTTTTTCTGGATCAGCACCCATAGTGATAAGCAAGATTACATTTTCTACAGTTCTTGTAATCGCTTGATCCATTTTCTTTAATTCCATCTTAGCGTTAATATCTTCTAAGACTGGAAATCCGAAAGGAACTGCAAATGGTTCATAATCTTGTTTTTTATAAAAAGAATAAGATAACCTTCGGGGGTCTAAATCTATTTTTACTCCTTTATTACTGTAAGACCCTTTTTGGATAGATTCTTTTATTTCTGGGTCAAGAGCTTCAAATATCGCTAAATCTTCTTCGGTTTGAGGAGTCCCCAGTCTAGCTATTTCATATTCAGATAAAACTTTTTGATATACACTACCATTAGTAAAAGTTGTAGACCTTCTAGCTATAACATCATAGGGATTTAAAAGTATATATTTTAAAGGTATTTTATTTGTAGCAGCCCCTATCGTCCCTACTTGATTAATTAATCTGGCATAATCGTCTGCTTTAAATTTTCCATCAATTCTATAAAGAAAAATATTACCACTCCTATAATACTCTCTAAAGTATTGATCTTTTAAGCTAATAATATTAATTCTTTTGAACCACTCGTAAAAGAACTCTCTGCTTTTTCTGCTGCCCCCCTCTAGGTAAATATCAGTGTTAGTAAACTCTGACATTATATCTATAGCATTTCTAAAGACGGCTACATTACAATAAGCTTTCTGGCAAAGCTCGATAGCGTCCCTACAAGTGACCCCATCAGCGGCATACTCATAAGGAAGCAATCCTCTGCGAATACTTGAAAATCTTTCTTTTTGATTAACATAAGCTACTCTATTTGTCCTAGTCCCACTAAAACTGCTAGTGGAAGCTCCTTGCCTTCTAGCTTCTGATATAGCGCTGTAAGATGCGTCAGAGGTATAAAAAGGATCTCCTAAAAGTTCTGGAGCGGGTTCTTGCCCGTCTATCTGTGAAGGGTGAGTAAACTTGTTCCAATATTCAGAACGCTTGGTATATTTTCTTTTAGCCATAAATATAATTTATTTTACACGACAAAGTTAACTTTCAACTTTTAAAAGTTAAGAAATAAACATTGGAGTGAAAGTCGCTTGGGTATTGGATATATCATCCGACTGCATGTCATAAAAAATATTCATCATCCAATTCCCTAGAACTAAAGCTGAATAAGAGTCTTTCCTCGCTTTATCAGCGCCGCTTTGTTTTCTTAAGTTCGGGGGTAGATCAAAACTTTGAGTCCCTTGAACAGATGTGGTGATTTGTATCAAAGCACATTGGACTTTCATTAAATCCATCATATCTTTTTGATGTTCTACAAAATCTATCATTCTAGCTCCCTTGCCCCCTTTTTCGTTAGGGTCGTTTCTAATGAACTTTAATTGATCGATAGGTACTCTAGATTTTCTCTGATTGTTGTAATCGTCATTCATAGCCGCTCCAGCGAAAAATATCCTCTTGTGATCAAAAGCTGATTGCAAAGATTCATTAGCTAACCTAATCCATGCTGAAGTCGGCTTTCTAAGAAACACAAATTTCTTTTCAGACTTATTGTATTGATTTTTAAGTCTTCTTAAGTTTTTTTCGTAATCTTTAGATTTATCCAAATCAGCTTCTATAACACCAAGGTTTAAGTTCTTCTTTTTAAATATTTCACTTTCATTGCAAGAATTTACAAATTGAACCCCTCCATTGTAATCTCCTACTACAGCAGTTATGTTAAAATGGGTCAGAACATAAGCCATGTATTTTATATGTGTTTTTAAACTTGCGCCTGACAAAGCATAACTATGGACAACGGTTCCCTTTTTGGTGTCACGGTTTAATTTAATTAACAGCATCGCAAAATCGTCTGAACTTTCACTCTCTGACCAAGATGGGTCAAAAGCTAATATATATTCGTCTTTAGGGTTGCCAACAACCTCTACACACTGACCTTCTCCATCTGGTATAGTGCAAGCAGCCATTTTACTAACTTTAAAGTACCCAGAGCTATCATCAGTAAATATAGCCCCAAACTCTCTATCAAACTGTGAATCACTCATAGTTGACCTTGATTGATTAATTAAGCTTTGGTCATATAGTTGATCAGGAGCGCAGTCATAACTAAAATGCATTATTGTCCTGTGCGCCCCGTCTTGTTTCTTTTCATTTAAAATCAACGCTTCATATTGTTGATAAATTTTATACAAGTATTCAAATTTGTAAGAGGCTGAAGATAAACCAATAATTTTGTTATTCGGCCACCTTTTTCTCTCCTCTTCTTTCATTTTACCCTGCTCAATCATTTGAGTCTCTAAATCGTAAACCTCTTGACGCTCTGTGGGGTTTTCTACAACTGACAAGAAAGGGATGATTACCTCATTGTAAATTTTTTCGGGCATCAACAATAACTCGTCAATAATCATTCTTTGGAATCGGAAACCCCTTAATTTTTCTCCATCACCTAAAGGTAACGCTCTTATGCTGCTCCTCCCTATTTCCATAACCCACTCATCATTCATTTTTGATGTTCTCGTTATACATTGAGAAAAGAACGCGGCTTTAGGGCTTTTAGCTATATCTTCAATTTTTTTAAAAATCATTTTAGACTGCCTGAAAGATTTAGACAAAATACCTATCTGGACACCCTGATTTAAAATAGCGTCCAATAGCGCGAAAACGCCCGTAGAGAAGCTTTTAGACATTCCCCGACTCCATATCCCCAAAAAGTAATCAGACTCCATCATAGCCTTAATAGCCATATGCTGAAAAGGGAATAATTTTACCCCCGTAAACAATTCACAAGCGAAAGACGGATTTTCTCTTAAAAATTTATAAAGCAAAATCTTTGCTTCATTTTCTTCTATAAACCCCTCTTTTTCGAGAATGTGTTTGTTTATATCCTTGTACTTTCGGTGTAGTTTCTGTTGTCCTGTTTCCCAAGCCATCTTTTTTTAATTGTTTGTCCCAAAAATATTGTAGGTCCACTCCCCAGAGTTTCGTGCCTAAAACAAGAATTTTAGGAATCAGTTCTTCGCTTTTCTCTCTCGACCCACTAAATACAAATTGGCAGCAATCTGTATACTGCGCCTGTATTTCTCTCATTCTATGATAAACATAATCTAATTTAAATTTTTTATATACGCGCCTATTTACAGCCCACATTTTGTCAAAAGCTGTTTCCGTCACCACATACAAGTAACAACCTGTAGATCTACACCTGTCTAATTCTTTTATAAAACGGTTGTAACCATTTGTTACAGTAGAACAAAAATCCTGGTAAGATTTCCTATCCACGAATGTATAGTCATATAACTCTCCCCCGACCGCATAATCTCCCACATCAAGCTTCAACAACTTAGAATTGTTAAAATGCAGGGGCTTTTGCTCTCTAGTGTCTATCAGTATCGGAGTATCTGAATAATCTTTATGAAATTGCTTTGGGAGAGGTTCAGAAAGCATAGGCTTCATGTCTAACTGCTTACATGTTTCTCTGTAGCTGCCGAAGATCTGTTTGCACAAATCTATGTCTGGCAGGTTACTAGTAAGCAGGTAAGTAGAAGGCGGCCCAGAAGATACTCCTTTATCAAGAAGCTTTTTGTTTAAAGATGCGATGATGAAATCTTTTACCTCTTCTTTAGGTGCTTGGAGGCACCATTTTTTCATATTTCTTTTATTAATAAAATCCGTGGAAAAATACTGCTTGTAATTTTTAAAAGGTATTAACTCGCCAGTTAATTTGTCTTTTCTTATATAATTCTCTACATAGTAATCTCCCAGCAGTTTATCGTGCTTTCTCATGTGAGAATGCAGTCCCCTCAAGGAATCAAATGAATCCTCACATATTTTACATTTATATGACATCTTGTTGACCAATTCCCAATACTCTCGCTTTCCATTCTGCCATTCCCTCTAATCTTTCAGCTTCCTGCTTTACAGCCTCTTTTTGCATCTCTGCAATTCTGATCATTGTTTCTCTTTCTTCCTCTTCTTGGAAAAGTTGCACTATAGACAGAAATGAAGCATTTTCTTTGTTTAACTTCTTCATCCTCTCGCTTCTGTCCCCTTGGAGCTTCTTGGTTAGGTTTTCGATGCGGGTTTCGCATTGATGATACTCTCCGCTCTTGGCTTTGATAATTTCAGCCAACCTAATAGACATCTCTTGTTGCTCGTCAGCGTCATCAAACATACTATTGAGTTTGTTGAGGTGGGCGCTGATAACTTCTAGATTAATTACCTCTTTACATACATTTAAATACAAATTGATTTCATCTGCTGTTAAATCTGGCTTATCCCAAGTCAACCGCACAAACTCGTGCTCAAAGAGGACGCGATCTTCTTGATTTAACAAATTGTTAATAATTTTTAGAAATCTTGAATTAGAAAGGTTAACTTTAAGCTTCTCTACGCAAATTTGTTTTTGCCTGTTAAGTTTCGGTTCATCTAACCCTAGCCCAGTTGAATCATTGATTTTTTTGATGATCCTCGATGCAGACTTCGGTGCAATGTATGAATTAAGAGCGCCTGAATCTTGAGAAGGCAAAATGTCAGGATTTACCTCTCTTATTTGAGATAAGACTGCTCTCTGCTCGTTACTCAAGGGCCGCACTGCTCTAGAAGGAAAAACTATACGAGCTATCTCTAAAGAAGATAATCCGTCTTCAGCTTGCTGAATTATAAATTGTTTTTGCTCTTCAGTGAATTCTATGGCTTCTACAGGTATTCTTCCCGTTGTTTTGAAATCTATAGAGTTTTCTACTAAAAACTTTCTAACAGCCCTACCCTCTTTAGACCTTCCATCTAAAGAATCATCTTCAAAGCATTGTTTAGTTAGATCAATTAAGTCGGGGACTTTTGATGCGTTCTCTCTTAAGAAATCTTTTTGTTCTTTAGTCAGATCCATCTCCTATAATATCGTGCTCCCTTAGTATTTCCATAGCCACCTGTAGGAACTTCTTTTTTAAATTTTTTACTTGTCTATAGCCAAGTTTCCTTTTTTGAGCTGAAATCTTGTAGCCCATAAATTTAGCGACATCCTCTTCAGTGTTCTTATCAAAATAAAGCATTCGGTAAGCAACATAATGAATTTTGCTTAAACGGATCTTCATTTGTCCGTTTAATTTTTTTAAAGAGGCTGTAAAGTCGAAATCTAAATATTCCCTGTTCGAAACTTCTTTTACAAAATCTTCTGTAGATAATGGGATTTTTAGCTCTAAAGCGTTTTTTTTAGATTTGTGCCACTTAGAACAAATCGGACACTGAAAAGAATCATGGTCTGGTAATTGGTAATCAGGACAAGGGTTCACATAGTTGCCGTAGTGGTTCCTGATAAGATTTCTAATTTGATTAGATATTATTCTCCCGATCCAAGGTTCAAGGGGGCGCTCTTGATCCCACATGTGCCATTTCTTAGAAATGTGCAATTTGATGATTTGCTCTACATCATTAAAATCAAACCACCGAACAGCATTGAGTCGCCACTTATATTGCTGTTTTTTTATCGCGACATCAATTACTTCAGAAAAGTCTTCATATGTGTATTCACCCTTCTTTTTTCTTTTCATCAATAAATTCATTAATAGATCTGGCCTTCCTTCTCTGACTGTTATCAGATTGAGTTGACTCCCCCATTAATGAACCAAAGGTCAAAGGGTTTTTGTCGGATGCTTGGACTTCTACTTGTAAATTTGTAATTTCGGGAACGCTCTGTGCATCTGTCTCATCTTGCGAGATGACTACAGATTTCTCTAAAACAGGCATACCCGCTGAAGTATTGGTGGAAGTCGTAGAAGCTAAAGAATTAAGTTGTTCGCCGCACTTTCCACAAAAATTAGGTTTTGCATTAGCATAAGAAAGTTTCGCACCGCAACTGTGACAAAATAGATGAGCCATACTATATATTTATATAATTAAAATTAGTTTTTTCTAAAAAAACAAGGCTTGTGTCCTTTTTATATTTTGAAGCAGTTCGCCGCTGGCGCGTGACACTTATTCTTGCTTATACTTATAATATTACACTTTCTTACCTTTTTCTAACTTAGAAATGATAAACTTTAATATTTTACTCCTTACAATGTCGTTTGTGGAAAATGAGAAGGAATGTATTCCGTTCTCTCTTGATTTGTCATCAGAGAATATATCAAACATATCCTTGAAGCCTGTTTTGCCATTGATATCGCTTTGCATGAAGTCTCCACATATAACAAGCTTAGTATCTTCTCCGATACGAGTTATTAAAGTCGTTAACTCTTTAAATGTAAAGTTTTGGGCTTCATCGGCCACAATCAACTTATTGTTCCAGTTAGCTCCTCTTAAGAAGTTAATTGGTATAGCGGTGACTCTTTCTTTCTGTTTGAGAAAGGCTGTGTCCCCTTCATAAATTATTTCTTCCAGTTTATCGTATAACGGTAATGTAAAAGGGTTAAACTTTTCAGACATATCTCCTGGTAGACTACCCAAGCCTTTATCTGCGCTTTCTACAATACTCCTAATGTAAAGAAGGTCTTTTTCCTTATCTTCAGCCATTAAACGCAAACATCCATATAAAGACATGTATGTTTTACTAGAACCTGCTGGGCCAGACACAAACATGATTTTGACCTCTTCATCTAGCAATGTCGCTAGAAATTTGCGCTGGTTGGGGGTAAATTTAAATTTCCTCTCTTTGAATTTAATAGAGTGGAATGTATGAGGCTCTAGACGAAAATTAGACAATTTTTTAAGTGCCATATGTAATAGTTATTACACTTAAATCATAATTTTATTTGTTTAATTGTCGCACTAGTATTTAAAGTTTCTCCTCCTTTATTTGAGTAAGATTCTGTTAATACTCTAGAACCAGCATTGAATTTAATTAAATTTAAAATCTGTGTCATAACAGCAGTCCCACCTATCCCGCAAACATTAACCTCTAAAGAATTTGATAAAGCCTCTCCACTGAAATTTATTAAACTGTTTAAACCTGTAGAAGCTACAGTTAATTCTTCCTCTACTCCATCAAGTAGCATAGATGAAGCATTTATTGACCCTAGATTGTAAACTGGGCTTCGTTCATATGTTCTTTTGAAGCTTATTTCAGATTGAACATTATTTAAAATGTTTGCATTGTCAGTTATGGAGCATGTATGCCCATAAGCTACCGCATCACTATCTAAAGGAACAACTGATCCATTATATGAATGTGGATCTCCACTGATGGGTTGATCAATTGCAGGATCTAAAGAAACAAAATTAACATTTAAAGTAACAGGTGAAAATGGGCTTATGTTTATAGACGCATCTGTAGCATAACATTTATCGTAAAGACCACTGCCCAATTGGATAACAACATAGTTATCTTGATTAGCGTCTGCTAAAAAATCTAACCCAGAGAGCATCCCAGTGTGAAAGATGCAGTCAATAGATATATCAGCAGTTAACGCAGAATTAAAACCAAACTGATCATCAGAGGCTATTGTTTTTCCCAGTTTACGTTTGGGGCTATGATTTGTATTGTAATTTACACTGGCTTGAGTGGCGGGTATATATCCGTTCACTTCCGAAGGCGCAGATACACCAACGCCAACCTCACCAATATAAACAGGAAAATCACTATAAGATAAACTCATTTGTTTAATTTACACCGTTTTACTGATTACCAACTACCATAAGGCCAAAATTTGCCGTAGCATAAGAAATCCAGATCACACCCCAACCATAATCCTTCTTCATGAAATAAGCGAAGGCAACAAGAGCATACATAATTCCCGCAATCAAAGGGACATACTTTGTTATATCATCAAGAGTCATGAGTTTTAAATCTTTCGGGGTAGAGACCCTTAAGCTTCTGGTAATGTAACTTTACTTCATTTAAATCAAGATCGCGATTATCCCTGCTCATATTCTCTTTAGCGCAGAGAGGTCTTAAATTACTCCAGTGATTAGGCCCAATCTGCTCATCACCTTCGACCCCTTCAATATAAAAAGGATTAATATTTTTATTCTTCTCCCACAAACAAAGAGGAATAAGGTGATCTATATGCCATGCGCCTTCATGATCTAGATTTGGACCAACGCCGTAATTATTTTCATTCATCCAATCTTCTGACAAATCTTCAAAAAGCTCTACAAGTTGTTTACTGGTAATTTGCGTCCTTTTGTTCCATAACCACGGGCTTTTTCCCCCAAAAGCAGTTTGTATGTAGCGTTTTAATCTATTTCGTATTCTTCTGGCATAGATGTATTTAGGATTTTTTTCTAACTCTCTTTTTCTTTTTTTTACTTCGGGCCTTTTAGCTCTAGCAAGGCTATACTCCTTATTTTCTACATAATATTTCTTAGCTCTTACCCTTTCACAATCTAAACACTCCCATGAATTACCCTGCTTATGCTCTCTGAAATCATCCCAGTTTTTAATTAATCCACACCTTACACAACATCTTTTCTTTTCAATGAAATGGTTTCCAAATCTAGGTTCTCCATTATTTGCAAATCTAACCCAACCTTCTTTATGTAATTCATTTAATTTTTCTTTGCTTAACTGATGCTTCTTATTTGCTATATAAGATATCTGCTTAACTCCATCAATTGTGTCTTGCGGGAGTTTAAGTAAAGCTTCAAAATCTTTCCTTAAGATAAATGTAGTTTTTTGTAAATGGAGCTTCATTCCATCAGGAACACCCATTTCAAACAAAAAA
>Ga0315315_10004324_pt1 | contig 13096 bp, 13 predicted proteins | sample M140m3416metaG_FD_203699 | JGI IMG/M metagenome (GOLD analysis project Ga0315315, IMG submission 203699) | Ammonia-oxidizing marine archaeal communities from Monterey Bay, California, United States - M1 40m 3416 | ecosystem: Environmental > Aquatic > Marine > Intertidal zone | place: USA...
ATGAGACTTCCCAGGTCGGTTACATCACCACGTAGATAAAGTTCACCAACATCCCAGCAGCGACAATTGAATCCTATCATGATGTCGCGCAAATCACATCCTTCTCCCTCAATTGTCAGAGACTCGAGATCCATGTAGTGAAGGTTCATTTTTGTAGCAAAAAACCTATTAATGTCCACCTTGAGTGACATGTGTTTGATTTCTCTGAAACTTGATATTGATATAGATCGAAGAAATGTTGAAATTGTATTGGAACTCGTCATGTCCCAATTCAAATGCAAATAATCGGGCCATCTTTTCAAAACCTGACGCATTGAGTAAATATCATAATCAATTTGCCCACAAATATATGGTGGTGCCTTAATAGCCTTGCATTTTTTGACAACGTAATCTATTGTATTTACTGATATTTTGTCATCTATGGCGTTTATAAATCTCATAATGAAGTCAACATTCATTGTCATAGATTTGTTGACTTCTGAAGTTTTCGCCACATCTTTGAAACTGAATGACGACAGTATCATGGAGATCAATTCGACAGGTAGATTTGTCCAATTGGACTGTAGACGCATCTTGCTTCGTGTCATCATCTCCGTGTCCGCAATTTTTATGTCTGCTGCTTTTAATATGAAGGTGTTCTTTGAAGACGGATTAGATGCTCAAGAGATATTATACATCTTATGTCAGACGTTTATCATAGTAATCATTTCATTCATACACCCATGGCTAGCCCCCAAGGCGGATGATAAGGTGAAGTCTAAGATGAGGAACAGCATTGCTCTTACCATGCTCTTCGTCTTCTGTATTGCGTTTAGTTACACAGTGAACTTCATTCACTCTCTCGTGATAACTGTCATGTTCTTCTACGTGAAGTCACTTTTACTCAAGGCATATTCGTAGACGCTCATCAGGGGCAGAGAACGCCCATAGGGGGACCACGATCTCAGGGCTTCAGCGGTCTCATGCTTCAGCGGTCAGCACGTTGGTGGTGAACAGCGTTTCGAGTTGGGACTCCTTGGTAGGCGAGCGCCTCGCATCCGGAAGGATACTCAGCAACTTCAAGAACGCACTCGAGCGGGAATTCGTGTGCACCGAGACAACCGTGACGACTTCATATTTTTCTGGACCGATGTTGTTGAGTTCGTCGACAAGTACTTTGTACGCCGAGGTCATATCACCATCATCATAACGAGTCGGTACCGGAACCATTGCACACTCCACAGGGTCGTGAAGACGTGTCAGGTTCTGTGTCACGCGTACCGCTAAGAAGTGGTACGAGGATTCGCGCTTGCCTCGCTTCGGCATTCCGCCACTTGCCACTAACTTGCCACTTGATGAATCCTGCTCGGTTTGAGTGGGAAGCTTAGGGTCACACATGTGTACCCCTTGGGAGAGCCACAGTCAGGAGGGCCCCTAGTCCCTTCCTTCTTCTTTCTTTTCTTAACTTTAGAGAAGAAACAAGAACCAAACAGGCTAGGGGTCCTCCTCCCCTCTCCTCCTGTTGGGGTACACATGTGTACCCCAACTCAAATCGGGTCGACAAACCCAACCGTCTCCGTTTGCCGCCATGACAACTCGCGACACGCGGCCGGTCGCGGAGGCGCGTTCCACGTCTCACAAATCTTTCGAGGATGTGCAGCACAGATTCTGGCATGGGATTCACTCCATGTTCCAGGTGGATGTACCGATTGTACAACCAGTGAAGAAACAAAAAGTTGACGCGACGACAAACACCGATAAAGAGCTTCTACAAAATCTTCTACAGAAAGAGCTTGACGAAGAGAAGGCCGCCCACGAAAATACGAAGAGCCAGCTCGCACTCTCTACACGAGAGCACGACTTTGAGAAGAAGCGTAAGGACGATCTGAGAGATGAGTTCCGTGGTTACCCAAAGTGCCCGCGTCGTTGAGCTTAGCACCGACCCGGCAATTTGCCGGGTCGCAGTGATTAAGTGAACGGAGAACGGCACAATGGACATCTCTTGTCAATATCACGTAGAAACTACACAGTGAATCTTATCCAGTTGCTCCTTGTACCGCCTACCACCATCTTCTCCGCTTGCAGACGCCTTGACTTTCTCTTGATGATTGAGAAACTGCGATCCCACTCGAGTCTCCTCATCCGCCTCCGCCTCTAAATGACCAGAATTCGTATCGTATAACTCTTCTAAAGCTTCACCCTTCGCCTTATTTTCCCACTCCTTCCCTTCTTCACCCGGCACCACCACCTGGTAAATCGCTCGCTTCTTGTTTGGCACACGCAAGTTCTGGTTCACCCCTCCCGGAGCACGGCGGTGCTTAAGCTTGATGAACTGAGGCACTGCATTTGCAGGGTCGGCCAGTAACGCTTGGATCTGTTCATGTGAGATGTGTTTGATGGACTCCTTTCCAAACACGTTGACGTGCTGCTCCACCACGTATTTGTTAGTGGTGTTATTAGTGGTGTTATTAGTGGTGTTAACAGTCCTTGGCTTCTTCGCCACCTGGATCAATTCCTTGATCTGTCCATCCTTTTCCTTTATTTGTTCATTTCTTTCAAGTAACTGATATTGTAATAATTTGACTTTTTCTTCTAAATGAGTTACTTTCAAAGACGTGATTTCGTCTAGAGACCCGTTCAATGACAACGCATATGCTCTACAAGTTTTTTGATGTCTTCGAACAGTAGCAGGTTTGGCCGATATGTAACCACAAATACAACTCATTAACTTAAGGTAACAAATTTGTTACCTTTAAGGACAAATTTGTCACCAATTTGTTACCATTGGTATTACTCCTAGAGAAAGATCACTCGTACTTCTCCTGCCAAAATGAGCTATAATATAACATTTTATAAGACATTGCGTAGAAAAGAGGGGGGGGGGGGCAAGGGAAAATATAAAACTCAAAAAATATTTTTATCCAAAATACTTTTGGAAAAAAAATGAGCCTCACAAAATTTTGCCGTCCTCCAGAATGGGACCGCCCACCCTCACCCTGGCGATCGCAGCTGCACGTAGGCGCTATCAGCCGACCGGTACTCGGGTGCATCAGGAGTGAACACCCTTGGCTCGCCCGATCGCGCAGCTTCAATCGATTTGGCCAGCCAGCCCTGCCAGTCGAGTTTATCCTCCCACACATCCTCCTGGAGAACTGGGGAACTGCATTAGCGGGATCAGCCAGTAACGCCTGAATCTGTTCGTGAGAAATGTGCTCGATCGACTCCTTGCCAAACATGTTTATAAAAATTCAGACTTTACTTTTACCTTTTTAGTTGATTCTTCTACCTCTTCTCTGGTAGAAATTTGTAATAAAATGAAGAATGCAACAGCAATCAAAACTATCCGTACAATGTTTTCTCCGTTCGTTTTTTTGTTTGAGTTGTCTCTCACCAAGCACATATGCCTTACGGTTCTTTGTTCAACTAATGGTCTTTGCAACCTCATTCTGTTGTTATACTTGTATTTTTTTTCGTGACATATAGTAACGACATGTTAGAACTTAATTCCAATGTAACCAGGGGTAACAAAAATAAGCTTGTTGAACTTGCAGTGACCACTGTGAAAGGTTACCATCTTCCAAGATACAAAACAGAGGAACCTAACAAAACTAAGGTCAAAAACGCAAAATTATTCGAAGCTCAAATGAAAAATGCTAAAGTGGCCAAAAAACGTGCCGAAACATTGAGGAGAGTTGCTGGTAATAAGAACATTGGTGAAAGCAATGAAAGAGGTCGAATGATACCGACAGCCATGAGACTGAGAGTAAACAATGGTAAAATAACAACACTAAAAGAATACAATAACTACTTTGAAAAATACCAACAAACGCTCCACAAAAAGTTAAAAAATACAAAAGATTTGAATGTCAACTTCTTGAGAAATCCTAACAAATACAACTATGTTCTGGCGAGTCAAAACAAAAATAGGAAATTAGTTGTGTCTGTTCAGAAGAAGAAGACCAAAAATAAAGAAAACATTGGAATGAACACCACGAACGAAGCCGTGATGAGATTGCGTAAAGGTAATTCTTTGAAATCTTTACCATGGCAGTGGTCGTGTCCCATTCCAGCAGAAATGCAGTCTCATCAGTACACTGGTGCAATCACATCAACGCGCTTGGGAAACAACAGTAACACCAATCCAACTAAAGCAATTGAAAACTACGTGCCCACGGGTCAGCTTTTATACCACTCCGCAGGGAGTGGAAAAACACTGCTGATGCTTTTGACTGTATTTTTTTGGATGATGAAGTGGTGGGGCGCGCCATCCGTATACACATTACCCCGTTCTTCAAACAACATCAAACAGAGAGGTATCTGTAAAATGATAATTTTCATATCAGAGACCGCTCAGGTGAAAGAATTGAAGGGTCAAAACGGAATGGATTTGTTCATGAATATTATGGGTAAAGTGTCATCAAACAAGAGCTCTGATGCATTACTCAAATTCAACGAAAAGTGGAATGAATTTTTGAACTTTCTACCCGAAAAGAAAGTAGTTTTGAAATTTTCGCCAAAGGCCCAGCCGGATTCTAAGATGAAACAAGTTCCACGCTATCACGACAATATGTCGTATGGCAAAGTTAAGTCTTGGAGAGGAGAAGGAGTCATGGCAATGATATGTAAAGGAAATCATCCTTTATTAAGGAAATCTGTCCCAACCATGGGCATGATACAAGCCCAAGAAAGCGAATATACCAATGGTACTGAATGGTCCGGCAAATACAAAGCCAGGTACGCATTTGACGAAGGTAAGGATATTTACTCAACTAGCTTTGGTAAATCTCAAGAAGGAACAGACCTAAAAAATCAGTTTTCTCACACCTGGAGAGGATACGGGCAGTTGAACATATACTTGCAAAATGTCACTTATCTACATGCCGTTAGGAAGATGGTCAAATCCACAAACAAGAATTCATCTGCAGAACTTACAAAAATGAACGAAATCTATACAGATGTCTACAACAATTATCGTATTGCAAAGGGTGCGTACCATATTTTCACAGAGGAGATGATTGTTCAGCTGTATTCCCGAGTAAGGGTGTTTATTGGCACTACAGCGGCTCAGTTTTCGTTAGCCGGTCCCGATGGCATGGGTAAGAATGGGATGCGTCTTCATTACAAGAACATCAAAGATCCTGATACCTCTGATCAAGGTCTCGTAGAGATACTCTCGGAGGGCGATTTCATTCGCTTCCGAGTGGGACATACCAAATCTCAAGAAGAGATGAATTTTACGAATGAATCAGAGTTGTCTGAACTACGAAAAGCCTGTGGAGATCACTGGAAAGAATGGGCGGAAGTAAATAAAGGTGGAGTAAGTCCGTTCTACAAGGTAATGAGTACCAAAAAAATCAAATATAAGAAGGGCAGTAAAGACGAGGAGTTTACATTCATTAAGCTACAAAGAATGTTGATACACCCATTCACCGCCCCTGGGAGTGCATTCGACCCCATTTATGACGGAAATGCTGATCAGGTACTAAGCGACAAACAGTCAAGCACGAGTAAGACAGTTTTACACTCAAACATGAAAAAAGGGTTTCAAATTTACGATTTAGTAAGACCGTCATACGAACCTCAACCAGTCGACCCTATTGAAACATTCTGTGATTCCGCAGATATGAGAACGGCCCAACAATCCTTACCGTCTCAGGCAGTCAAGCTCATCCTGGCAAACTCTGGTGCGGAAATGCGCGAAAAAACGACGTATCAATTGACGCCCAAGGAAAAACCGGATGGCTCATCCGATTGGGGGGCCAATTCTTCGGTCAAAATGGATAAAGTTGGTCTTACCGCGAGTAACTTGTGGTGGGTGTCATATGGAGAGCATGAGCACTGGACAGGAGGAGAAGACGACAGGGCGTTAAAATGGGATAATTTGAAAGAAGCTACAAATGGCATGTTAAAAAAGCCGGCAAGTGGTGAAGATTTCCTTGGCAACTTGAAAAACAAGGTTATGGCAGCACCTAAGATGCCCGATACACTCCTGTTGGGCATGACTAGTCAAATGGCATTGCAACTTTTTCACAAGTTACCTGAGGGTGCACTCTATATTGTGGATGAAATACAGAAGTATGTTGGCAATCAGGACAAACCAAGCAAGTTAAGTTCAATAAACAACGTAGTAGAGAGACAAAATTTCTACTGTATGTTGTCAGAAGCAGTCAAACCGAAAGACGAGTTGTGTGCTGCAGACAAGAACAACACAAGAGGTGCTACTAATAAGAATATTTTTAACAACAAAAACAACAAGAAACCCACTAGCAAGGTAGAGAACTACGAAGTATTTTGTCAAAGAGCTGCTGCATTGGCGAACAACCCTAGTAACAATATGTTAGAAGGCAAGAAGGATCCATTCCTCTTGTTGCCACATATGAAGCAACTGAAGGGCGTCGCCCCTGGTAGCGCGAGGAAGTTCACCAAGTCCCCTGGAGGGGGCTACATCCAGGGGGCCTCTGCAACCCCCAGCATCGTAGACCTGGACACAAAAGCATCAAACTCAAACTCAGTAAACGAACTAGAGCGTATGTGGCGGCTTATTGGATCGTGCAGAAACCAGGTCATAACACCCATCAATAGGGGTATGCTCAAAACAGGACGAGAAATAACAACGAAATCTGGTAAGAAAGTTACTCAAAACATAGCCTTGATAAAGAAAGGCTACAGGAAAAGAATGCAGGGATGGCTTCAAGATTCTAAAATTTTGATATCATTCATAGATCTTAGTATGGACGTGACCAAGGTTCCCTTGTCCACCGCAAGGGGTACCGATTCGATATCCAAATCAACTAGTGTTGTGGAAGTCGACCTGGATATGAGGAATCGCAAGAAAAGGCTGCATGCATTGAACTTCGGAACTTCGAAGTCTGTTGAGGATAGAATAGGCTACCCGACTATGGACGTGCAAAACAACAACGCACCGGCCAAGGCAACAAAGAAGCCAACGACCAAGTCGGGAGGCAAGACGACCACGGAGAAGGCAACCAAGACGAAAAAGGCGAGTAAGGCACCAAAGGGGAAACAGACACGGTCCAAGGGGGCGCGCGACTGGGGAGAGAATATATCAGATGTAGCTGAAAGACACAAGGCTCGTATGAACACTTCTCGACAGAGACGAGCCGAGAAATTGGTGTGATTTTCTACTTAAAGGCAGTAGGTCACTGGTGACCAGAAGAAGCAATGGTTGGACAGAAGCTTGTCGCGTGGCACACTGAGGGAAATGAGGCAGTCACTGGCAATATTGCCTATGGCGAATGCCGTCCGAATCAGAACGGTCTTGGGAAGTCGTGCAACATGAACTACATGGATAATGGTACGCCATCGCGTCTCATCGTACAAACGCCGAAGATGTATGCCCCCTTCGGCGCAAAGGAATGGGAGGCCAAGGAGCCCGGTAAGGCACCCAAGTGGGATCTCGTTCTCAACTTCAAGGGCAATTCGGCCATGATGGCTCAGTTTACGGAACTTATCAAGCTAATCGATGAGGCAAACATCACCTATGCCTTTGAGAACCAAGAGGCTTTCTTCAATGAGAAGGGCAAGAGCCGTGACATCGTTGCCGATCGGTATTCGAACATTTTCAACAACAAGGATCCCAAGTACGACCCCAAGCTCAACACCAAACTGGACGTGCGCCAGGGGACTTACCAGGGTCAGGTCTACGACGCCAACGCGGCACTGCAGCCACTTGAGTACATCACTGGTCAGTGTTACGTCCAGGCTCTTATCGAATTCGGCAGTATGTGGGTTGTCGACAAGCGCTTCGGCATGACTGTTCGTACCATCCAAATGATGGTTCACAAGCAAGAGGCCATCACCGGTCTTGCGATCACACCGATGGAGACGGACGAAGATCCCGCCATGCACACCCACGACAACCAAGAAACGAATTACGAAGAATACTAGTTCCTCAACCTAACAAGGGGGCAATGACAGTATTTGGACTCTTCCGATTTTTCTGAGGTGTTTTGGACTCGGGTTTACCGGCGTTCGCGGGTAGCTTTTTGGTCGGTTTGTTTAAAGGCTTGTTAAGGGGTTTGTTAAGGGGCTTGTTAAGGGGCTTGTTAAGGGGCTTGTTAAGGGGCTTGTTAAGGGACTTGTTAAGGGACTTGTTAAGGGACTTGTTAGTTGGTGTTTTGTTGTTACCCAATTTCTTAGTTCTCACGGCTTTATTATGCATTTGCGAATACAATAAACGTTCCGCCACGTTTGATTTACCTAAAGGATTCGTCTGAAGTAAAGATGAAATTTCAAAAGTACCACTAAAAATTACATCCATATTTTTAGGAGCCTTATCCTGGAATATTCTCAATGCTGAAAACATCTTTTTCAAAGAACTTACAACTCTATTATCTTCTTCATTTGAAGGATTCTTTATCTTTTGGTAAAAACTAATGACTGATTGTGCATGGTGAATTATCTTTGAATATTCTTTCAATGTTTGAATTTTATTGAACGTGGTCGTAGTATTTTCAAATTCTTTCATTAATAGAGGTTGTAAGTCTGCTACTTCTATAGATTTCAGAGATTTTTTTGGATATATTTTCTTAGTAACACTTACAAATGCAGTAGATTCGAATGTAGAATTCTTTTCCGCTAGAAGCAATAAAAATTCTGTTGGAATTTTGTTGGATTTGGTAGAAGCCCATTTCAAATATTCTTGATCATATATGTCAATTATAGAAGAAAATAAAGTCCTAGCTAAATCTTGTACAATCTGAATTTTGGAAGCTGGTATTTGTCTGAATATCCTTGCTATTTGTTCATCTATTATTCTATCATCAATCAGTGCGCCCGATTTCGTCTTGTTTGAATTTTTCAGCTTCCTTTTTATAGAGTTTATGTTATTTTGACTCAACTGAAAAATATTTTTTGTAAATAAATTCGTTTTTATACACCCTGTATCATATATAGCTCTAGATATTGTAGGATCTTTGTCCAATTTCTGCATTCGAAGCAAAACACAACCGAGTCTTAACAGCATCTTTATCGTGTCTTCTTTTGACTTCAGCAATGAAGCACCAAAATATTCATCCGTGCGCTTAGCGATTTCCTCGAATAATTCGTCACTTGTTTTAGATTTATACGACATGTTTCTGTCCAGGACTTTCGCAAGCGCAGGCTGTAATAGACTAACAGAGGTTTGAGGAAGACTTTTTATGTCTCTTTGTCTAACCGTTCTCAATGTGTCCTGCCATTTTCGAGGAGCATCTGTAAAGGCCTGCAACGCAAGTTTAATTAAGTAAGGTGGCTCTTTCATTCTACTATCACGATATATTTAAAAACAGCAGATCTCACTTTCATAATGAGGTGGCGGTGCTGGAGGGGGAAGTGTGGATGGATGTTGATAATTGATTCAACCAAGTGAGGTATACAATACGGGATCCTTTTGAGTAGGGAGTTTGACCCAGTTATAGGTCGATTCGTTGACATCTGTCCACGCATCACCCACCGTCAAACCAATAGGTCTTACAACTGAAATGTTTTTCCTCAATACAGCTTTGAAGTTTTGGAGTTTCGGATAATTATTATTTGCATGATATTCATGAAGTTTCATATGATTATGTTTGAAATTAGCCATCACAATACTCCGACTAACGTTTGTATTCGGCCGTGCTGTAATAAGTGTTATGTACATTCCAGCTGAGACTGCATATTTCAATACATCAACTATTTGAACAATGGGTCTATACAAAGGGAGTGCTTTCCTTTCCCCGTGTGCGAAATCACGACCACCAGCGTGTGCGTGACCGATAACAGTGTTTGGATCAAAAAGGGTGTCATCAAAATCAAAAACAATAACGGAACCCTTAGGCAACTTGCTTATCCAATCAATGCAAAGCGTTCTTGCTCTATCAAGTTCCCCTGGTACTGACACCATAGACTCCTCTTTCCCCACAATCAAAAACAACCCGGCAAAGAATACACCCAATGGTAGTGCAATACTACTCATATTAATATTAGTAATGTTTTTTCTATATACGACAAGCGTAAATTATTTGCATTCACCTCACCCTGTGGCGACACTCTGTGGCGACACCCTGTGCCGACATCCTACGGCATCGGAAGCACCGGCATCTCCGGAATCTGTTCCTCCTCCTCGTAGCTCTTCTTGCGCTTCTTGCCCCCCTTGGAAAGCTTGTCGCGCACCAACTTAAGCTCATCCCAGGACTTATTTGCGAGACTCACCCAGTCGGAACAATTCTTCTTCACGTGTTCCGTAGAGGCGTCAATGACATCTTCCTTGTAGGTAGACCGCTCCTCCATCTTGTTGCCACCCGGCCTGTAGCGGATCGCCTGCGTGAAGGATACATACTTTCCAGCACTCCAGATCTTTGTCTCGTGCCAGAGGTTCGCAAGGCCCTTGCTCGCAGAATGCTCAGGGTTGTCGGATACCGGTCGGCGACCGAGCAACGGATGCATGAAACATCCATAGAAACGCTTGTTGGCGGCGAGGTATCCACTTGCATTCTGAAGGCAGATCGCCCAGAGCTCACCACAGGAAGACATGTCATGGCCCAATTCCTTCAGTGAATCGAAGATGAGTTGGAGATCGCGATAATCGACAGTATGCAGATTCAGAGAGGTAGCGATATCGAGAATCATTCGTGGGATACCCCCCTGATATCCGACATGAAGGTTGGTGCCGATCTGCTTCAAGACCTTGAGAACCTTACACGGGGCACAGGCGACCCTACCCGTGCCCTTGCAGTGCCAGGTGGATCCCGACTTGATCTCCCTATCGTGAATCAGGCATTTCTTCCCGTGACCAATCATGTCCTTGAACTTGAAGCAAATGTCATCGCGTGTCCACGGTTTATTGTTGGTATTGGTCGGTCCGAATTCTTTGCAGAAGATTTCAATGCGCTTCGGGGCAGTGACGGAATTTGGGGACGAAAGAACGATCAGACCATCCTCGACCTTGTAGGAGTTGGACTCGGCAGACCTTGAGGGGGGGACGGGAAGCAACTCCACTGCCTCCGCAAGAGGCATATCCTGAGCATCCGCTGACAACTCCACTGCCTCCACAAGAGGCATGTCCTGATGCACAGCCACCATCTGATTCCATGCGTCCAGGGGGGGCTCGGTCCCCGTGGTCGTAGTGGTCGTAGTGGTCGTAGAAGATGTAAGGGTGTTGAGTGTAGCGACGGAGGCGACGGAGGTGAGAATACCCAAACCATCCAAACCATTGGCATTCTCGTGAAGAGGGTTGCCCCAAGTTATCTGCTCGAGTTCGTCCTCAATGCTGACGCACAAAGGATTGGCGACAGGACCGGTGGCAGGACCGGTGGCAGGACCGGCGACAGCAGCGGCCGGCGCCATTAAGGGATGGAAGACGTGACTCACCTCCTGCATGTCCATGGAGTCCACAAAAGAGCCCAAAGAAAAGTTAGACAGACCAGAAGCCCCCGTGTCAGGTGCTTCCGGGTCCTCATCCCTCGGCTTGTGCGGGGGCGAGAGCATGGCGTCAAAGAAGCCGGCCACTCCGTCCTCGTTCCTCAGCTCGGTTTGGTCGATCCGGTTTGAGGGTACACATGTGTGACCCACAATGGAACGCCTCCCCCTCCCACTCATAGCCTGTTGCTTCTTCTTTCTTTTCTTAAGTTTAGAGAAGAAACAAGAACCAAAGGCTATGGGGGGGGGCGAGGAGCACTATACATCTTGGGGTACACATGTGTACCCCATCCCGTGGAACTGCCTAGGGTTTACAGACGTGTAACCCCGATCTTAAACGGTCTTTAGGAAAACAACTCAAAGGGCTGCTCATGTCCAAGCATGTTGTTCACAACTGCTTGACGATTCAAAGGCTTCGCAGCCGCCGCTGCACCCTTCTTCCTTGAGGTATTTGGACCCTTTTTCGCAGCATTTACAGGTGTTGTGCGATTATTACTAACATTCATTCCCTTCTGTTGTTGTTTAAGTTGTCTGTATTCTACTCTTATATTTTTCAGGCTTTTTCTTTGACCCGATGGAAGAGTGGTCTTGATTGGAAGATTGTAGAGTTTTGTATTGGTAGAAGAACGAGGTAATGTAAGCTTAGACTTGTATGCATTGTTTCTTGCAGGAAACGTCAATTTATTAAATTTTGCACGGGCATTTGGTGTATTTCTTATAAATTGCATTGCATTTGCATACAATTCATTCTCACCTTCACGTAAGCGGTCCGCCAATTTCCGTATGGCAATTTGTCTTTTTCGAACTGCAATATCACTATTACCAAACATCAAGTGATTTTGAAGATTTCTCGTATAAAATTTACCTATTGACTGTTGTAATTTAAAATCTTCTTTGACCATTTCTTGTATTTTGTTGCGTGTTGGAATATCCTTTCTAATGATTTCCTCAACTTCACGATTTATTTTACCATATTCGTTTGCCAATCGTGTTCTTTTTGCATTATTATTTTTTGCATTGTTATGTTCTTTCTTCTTCTTATTACTGTCAGTAACTTTTTTAGAAACCTTTCCTTCCAATGATGTAACTTTTCCTAGAAAATCTTTTTCTTCTTTGATTCTTTTCTCAAGATGCGCAACAATCTTTGCTTGTAGTTTTCGTATAATTCCTATTTGCTGTGGCATTGTAAGTGGTTTTCCAGAAGGAGCCGGAGCAAATGTCGAGAGTCTTCTTTGGTGCGTTGCCGCGGGGTTCATTTTTTGTGCTATCATTCCTGCTTGAGCAAGTTGAGATTTTGCATCTCTTCTAATTCTGGGATGACCCTTACTGGGCGTTTGATACATTGTATCTGTTGGAATAAGATGAAAGTATTTATATGGTGGTTGATTACTCGTCATCAGGTATATAATTGATATACAAAAAAAACGCAGACTTAAAAGAATATGTTTTTGAAGTCTTAATAATGGCTTCTTCAATCCCGAATGAAATAATGCAGATACTTAGAGATCGCGAACTCACTCCAAGCAAGAGACTGCTTGCCTACGCCATGCTCGTACCGGGACTACCGGGAGATCCGGCGCACGAGCTTATGTGTCAAGCCAACCTAGAGTTAGGAAAGCGCATCAAGGAATTGATCAACAACGAAACTATCGAGATAACAGGAATGGATAAACATTCTGTACTCAATATAAAAGTTTGTGTTTAGTTCGGGACCCCTTAC
>Ga0315315_10004325_pt1 | contig 13095 bp, 15 predicted proteins | sample M140m3416metaG_FD_203699 | JGI IMG/M metagenome (GOLD analysis project Ga0315315, IMG submission 203699) | Ammonia-oxidizing marine archaeal communities from Monterey Bay, California, United States - M1 40m 3416 | ecosystem: Environmental > Aquatic > Marine > Intertidal zone | place: USA...
TAAAATAGAAGGTGTTAATTGTCGAATTTTATTAAAAACGGCATTTGGATGGGTAATTACATGTGTTATTGTTGGAATAACTACGGGATTATTATGTGCCCAAGGTATATATTCACCAATAAAATCTAATATTACTCAATGTATAAATGATACACTACTTTATAAAATTAATTAATATTATCTTTAAAATAATTATCTTTTAATGTGAATTGCATTGCATCAAATTTTGATATATTAAATTTCATAAAAAAAAATATAGTTATAAAAATTGAAAATATATAAAAATACATTATAATTATTTATTAATATTTATCTACATTTGTTTATAATATTTTATTAATATTTATTAATAAATATTAATAAAATATTAATAAATATCTAAAAATTATGTTTATAATAATGATTTATTGTATATTTTATAGTATCATTTAGTAAAATTAAATAATGTAATTTTACTACAAGTACTTCCTAATAATCTATTTAATATACACGTTTTGCTAATGGTACTGGTTCAACTTCATCATTTAATGTATATTTAACAACATTACGTGTAGATAATTCTACATCATCTGTTTTTAATCTAGCAATAGTATGTTTTAACCAATTAATATCGTCTCTTTCTGGATAATCATCATGACTATGTGCACCACGTGATTCTTTTCTATAATTAGCACTATGCATAGTTACCATCGCATTATCTAATAAATTTTTAAATTCTAATAACTCTGTAAATTCGGTATTAAAAATTTTTGATTTATCTGTTATTGAAACATTTTTAAATTTTTTATATATCTTATTTATTTTTTTTACACCTTCTTCTAATGATTCATTATTTCTAAATACACCGGCATGTTTTTGCATTGTTTGTTGCATTTCTAATCTTAAATCACCTACATTAATATCTCCTTCTTGATAAAAATAACCTTCATATTTATTTATTAAATCTTCAACTCGTTTATCATTCGTCTTTATTATATTTTCACTCGGTTTGTTTTTTTCTTCAATATTTTCTGCACAAGCCTTTCCAAATACTACTATATCTAATAATGAATTAGCACCTAATCGATTTGCTCCATGTACCGAACTACTAGCTGCTTCACCTGCTGCCCATAAACCGTGTACTATATTATTTTCATTTTCTGGTTTTGGATTTATTACTTCGCCTTTATAATTTGTTGGAATACCACCCATATTATAATGAACAGTAGGTATAACAGGAACAGGTTTTTTTGTTACATCTACACCTGCAAATATACTTGATGTTTCTGAAATGCCAGGTAATCTTTCACTTAAAACTTCTTTCGGTAAATGATGTAACTGTAATAATATATGATCTTTATTTTCTCCTACACCTCGACCTTCATTTATTTCAATAGTCATTGATCTTGATACTACATCTCTGCTTGCTAAATCTTTTGCAGATGGAGCATATCGTTCCATAAATCTTTCACCATTCGAATTTACTAAAAATCCACCTTCACCTCTACACCCCTCTGTTAATAATACACCAGCACCATATACACCTGTGGGGTGAAATTGAACAAATTCAGCATCTTGTATTGGAATATTTTGTCTTAAAATCATAGCATTTCCATCACCAGTACAAGTATGTGCACTTGTTGCTGAAAAATAACATTTACCATATCCACCAGTAGCAATTACAGTATTTTTAGCATTAAATTTATGATATACACCATCTTCCATATTATATACTAATGCTCCTGTGCATATTTCATTATTATCATCAAATAATAAATCAAGAGCAAAATATTCTATAAAAAAATCCGCTTTAAATTTTAATGAATTACCATATAATGTATGTAACATAGCATGGCCTGTTCTATCGGCCGCACAAGCAGTTCTAAATGCTTGACCACCTTTTCCGTATTCTAATGATTGACCACCAAAAGCGCGTTGATATATTTTTCCATCTTCTGTTCTTGAAAACGGTAAACCATAATTTTCTAATTCTAAAACAACTTTTGGTGCTTCTCTACACATATAATGTATAGCATCTTGATCTCCTAACCAATCACTACCTTTTACTGTATCATAAAAATGCCATTTCCAATCATCCTTTGTTATATTACCTAATGCTGCATTTATACCACCTTGTGCGGCAACAGTATGTGAACGTGTTGGAAATAATTTACTAATACACGCCACTTTATAATTTTTTTCTGCTAATCCCATTGTTGCTCGAAGACCAGCACCCCCAGCACCAATTACTATCGCATCATAATCATGTTCTATAAAATTAGTAACTTTTGTTGATAGTTTTCTATATAAATTATTATTTTTTGATAATGTATTTTTTGATAATGTATTTTTTGATAATGTATTTTTTGATAATGTATTTTTTGATAATTTATTTAAAAAATTTGTATTTAACATTAATATTAATTTAAATATAATAAATTAATTTTAAATTTTATATTTAATATATTTAATATATTAAATATAAAATGTTTTTTAAAGAATGTTATGTAAGTAAAAATGGTATTTCTTGTATAACAAATATTAATACTTTACATAATCTAAAAGAAATTACATTTAATAATATTGATAAAATAAATTTAAAAAATAATATTTTATTTTATATGATGTTTCGATTTACGGAATTATGTATTAAAGATTTTTTAAACAATAAACATTATTTAAATAATATTAGTAATTCAGATGATGATTTTTTATTATCTTGTATTATCTTTAATTAATTTATAATTAAACTTATCATTTAATTTATAATTAAACTTATCATTTAACTTGTTTTCTAATGCTAATGTTGGTATAATTGATATAAAAAAAAGTAATTTACTACTTCTAGCCACACTATTATTTGTTAATAAATATGGATAACTATCCCAAATTAAATGTCTTAGTCCACCCATAAAATGATATCCAAATGGATATAAAAACACACAATTTATACATTTTTTACTATAATCATTTTGTTGATTGTAAAAATTATATATTTTATTTTTATTATTGTCATTTAATAAATAATAAAATCCACTACATAATCCTATACCAGTAATATACATACCACTAACTCTATTTGTAATAGATGAAATTGCTGTAATTGGAAATTTATAAATACTTAAATGCGGTGATAATTGTCGCATAATATTATATTAATATTTAAAGATATAATATTTTTAAATATTAATAATATAATGAAATTATTTAAATCATTATTTAACCCCGATAAAAATAATATCACTATGAAAATATATCATAAGTCAAATAAAATTATGCTTCCTTTATTGCTACCATCATTATTTTTAGATAATGAAAATAGTTATAAACAATATTTTGATTTTGCTAATTTAAATATTTTAGGTTTTCATTCTTATGTATCTTTTTCATCTATTATTACCGATTATCATAAAAAAATTCCATTTATTAATGAAAATATTATACGTGCTGTTAATTTTAAAAGTCATGGATTTTTATTTGTTTATTTTTCATATAATTTATATAATTATTATAATCAAAATAAAATAAATTATTTAAAAAGATATGATACTGTTTCATTTCAAATATATGATTAAATATATTTTCAAATTCAAAAAATATTTAAAAATATTTACATTATATTATTTAATATAATTATATAATGTTTAAACATATTTTCAAAAGGAATTTAACCACTATCAAAATTTATAGAAATAATAATAATACCTCTAAAATCGATAAATTTACATTTGATAAAAATGATTGTGGTCCTATGGTTCTTGATGCATTATTACATATCAAAAATAATATAGATAAAACTTTATCTTTTAGACGCTCATGTCGCGAAGGTATCTGTGGTTCTTGTGCTATGAATATCAATGGAAAAAATACATTAGCTTGTTTAAAACCTATGGAAGAAAAATTATCTATTTATCCATTACCACATATGCCTGTTATACGCGACCTTGTAACTGATATGACAAATTTTTATAAACAATATAAATCAATTAAACCTTGGCTAGAAAATTCTAATAAAGGTTCTGAACTATATCAATCTCCTAGCAATAGAAAAAAATTAGATGGTATGTATGAATGTATATTATGTGCTTGTTGTTCAACGTCTTGTCCTTCTTATTGGTGGAATGGTGATAAATATTTAGGGCCCGCGGTTTTAATGCAAGCGTATAGATGGGTTCAAGATTCAAGAGATCAAATTAGTAAACAACGTATGGAATTTTTAGATGACGCTATGAAATTATATAGATGTAAAACTATAATGAATTGTAGTAATACTTGTCCAAAAGGATTAAATCCGGGTAAAGCAATTGGTGAATTAAAATTAAAAATAAGTAACGAATTACATTAAAAAATATTAATATAAATAAAATACATATTTTATTTATATTAATAATTTGAATTATTACAACCACATATTGTTAATATCAATTCGTAAAACGTTTTATTTGATTTTTCATATTTATTATAAATTTTATTATCTTTTATACAATTATCTTTTACATTATTATCTTTTACATTATTATCTGTTATACAATCAGTCATACTATTTACTGAATCAAAACTTTCAATTGATACATCAGTGTCATCTTCATACTCTTTATTATATAATTTTTCTTCATTTTTATTTATTTTTTCCATAACTTCATCTATTAATAATTTTCTACTTGTTCTTTTTAACATTCTTTTACAATCTCTATCTAATAATATTGATTCATCCTCTATTTTTTGATAAAGATACATTACTATTATTAAATATATTATTTCTAATAATTAATAACTAAAATTATCAATTTTATTTATTAAACAATTTATTAACAAAATTTAAAACTTTTTTTCATTATATTCTTGTAATTTATTGAAATTCATATAATTTAACATATATAACATTCTTGTAAATTTATATCTATTATTTTATCATCAATAACTTCATTATCAAGATTTTCATTATCAAGATTTTCATTAGACATTTCATATATTTATATTAATTAAAAAAATATTTTTATAACATATTTCGAAATATACACAATAATTTATTATTTAATACATAATAAATTATTTTTTTTATTTTTTTATTTTTTTATTTTTTTATTTTTTTATTTTTTTATTTTTTTATTTTTTTATTTTTTTATTTTTTTATTTTTTTATTTTTTTATTTTTTTATATGTTGTATATTTTTACAGTATGTTTATGTAATCCATTATTTGATGTAATAACTAATTTTATATGATTTACTAATTTACCATTTTCAAATCCAGCAGATGAACCCATACCTAAACTAATTTCACCAGTTTCTGGAATAGCAATTTTTGTTAAACTATTTAATTTTTCAACAGCTTTTTCACAAGAACGATGCTTAGGTGCTAAAAATTCTGGAAACATACAATTATTATTTATTGGATTATTTTTTAATGTATTACGTGAATTTTTAATTATAAACATAATATTATTAAATTTACCAACTTTAAAATGATAAATGTGACTAACCGTTTCTAATTCTTTAAATCTATATGTTGAACCCATAAATGCCCATAAATGTCCTACTTTATATGATAAATCATTTTCATTTAGTGTTGTATGTGCTGTATAAACAGTTGATAAATTTGTTTTTTCAATTTCTACTTTATTAATAATACCACATTTAATATCATTAATAATTTCTTTTAAATTACTTGCACTACTAATAGAATGTCTCATACGATTAGCAAATGAACTATATTTATTTTTATCATTTTCTTTACGCATTGCAGCAAATGCATTTGTCATTACATTAGAATTTTGGTTTGTATCATAATCTTTGATTGCAACACATCCTTCATGACTTTCTAACTGTTCAATAGTTTCAATTGTATTTACTAAATTTTCACATAATTTTTCTGCAGCTTGAATATTTCCTTCACTTGGTGGTGCAATTTTACGACGATATAATGTTGGGTTATTACGCTCTTCAATCATTTTAACAACTGCAGTTGGTGTATATCCATTTTCTAAAATATCTAAAATAAACCCATTTACTGTATGGAAATATCCAATATGTGCACTGTCAGAATCACCTTCACAATATGGAGAATTACAAATAGTTTTTGCAATTATTTCTAATTTTTTTGAAAAATCTATGTTTTCCCATAAATTACTTAATTTTGATACTTCATTTAATAAATTAATAAACCAATTTATAGCAGATAACTGATTACAACCATACACAGATTTGGTTAATAATACTTTTAATTCATTACAAGAATCAATCATATTTTTAATTAAACCTATTTTTTTTAGTAAATTATTAAGTAATGGGCTATATTTATGTAATGCTTTAAGTAATAATTTTTCATCATTATTATTCAATTTATCTGAAATAAATTCAGGTTTATAAGAATAATGTCTATACATTCGTCCAGTGATTTGTTCAATTCCTTCAAATGGAGTAGAACTATATAATAAATCATCTGTAACTATTTTAAAATTCCATTTAAAATCTAAAGTATTATACTTATTAATTAAGTCCTTACACTTTAAAGAAATATTTTTCTGTAATTCACTTCTTAAATTATTATTATAATTACAAAATATAGGATTACCATTTGCATCAACAAATGTTCTTAATTTATTTAAACGATTTTTGCAAACATTACAATTCCATTCTTTCAAAATATCATTAGTAAAATTATATTTTTTTTCAAAACTACCAATTATTTCTGGATCCATTTCAATTAAAAATGCTAATTTTTTTCCATCATTTAATGAAACACTAATTACTGGAATTTGAACATTTTCACAGTATTCTAAATATTTATCATAATTATAGTTATAATTATTACATGTATTTGTATCTGTATTAAATGCACTAGTCATTTTATATTTATATAATTTATATAATTTATATAATTTATATAATTTATATAAATTATATCAATTTTTTTTTATCTTATTTTATTTTTTTTGCTTTAGAATATAAATATGACCCACCAATAGCTATACTAGAACCTATAATACCATTTCTTGTTAATGGGGTATTGAAAAATAATACACATACTATTAATAATATTACACGTTTTAATGTGTTAATAATTGCGTGTGAAACAGGATTAATTTGATTTAATACCATCATTGCTGCTTCATTATATAAATAAAAATATAGTCCTGTTTCAAATGATGTCTTTAATATTGTAAAAGCAGGAACATTTCTTAATGACCAAACATTTAGAATTTTATTTCCTTCAAAAATTAATGCTAACGGAAGAGATATAATAAAAGATAATATTGTTAATATACCTAATAAATTTTCCGGTGTTATATTTTTACCTTTTGGCTTATCTAATGCTAATCGTGAACACACATTTCTACCAGCAAACGCAACATTTGATAACATAGCACCAATAAATGATGTCCATGTAAAACATAATTCTGATACTGATGCAAATGATACACCAGCAATAATAGGTATTAATGATATTCCAACTGGTAATGATATTTTGTCTCCTAATAATAACCAATTAAATCCACAAGTAAATATCGGCTCTGCTGCCTTAACTATTTGCGTAAATGATACAGTACCAGCAGCAACAGATATAACAGCTGTTATATGACCTAATGCATGAAAAAAAGAAATAGGAAGATATGTTTTAATTTCTTTTAAATTTAATTGAGGTGGTTTACGCATTTTAGATATCCAAAAATATGTAGCAACTAATGAACCCGTTCCGAGAGAAAATACTGATTGTGTCCATGGTAAATTTAACATTAGTAAACGTTTCTTATTTGATATATTGTATTTTGCTGATAATACAAACCATATTACTATATAAAAAAATATTTTTATTTTTTTTACGAGAGATTTTTTAGCAATTATAGTACAATATTCATCATCATTATCCTCTGGACAATATGCAAAACAATTTTCATTATTATCATAATCACACGGAATATATTTATATGAATTATATATAGTAGAACTTCTTTTTTTATAAATTAATTCAAAATTTTTATAAAATAATTTATTTTTTTCGAGAGAATTTGAATAATATAATGGGTTTTTATTTTTTAAATTAATATTTATTTTTTCTTGTTTAATAATTGGTTTATTTACTGGATTCTTTATATAAGGATTATTTAAAAAACAAATAGATATTGTTACAAAATTTAAAACCATTCACAATATTAATTATTAATTAAATATATTATTTTATATCTTATTAATAATATATTTTATTAGTAAATAGTATAAAATATATTATCATGAATTTTTATGATTTACCTGATGATATTTTGAATTTAATTATGTATTTTAGAAAATTTAAAACTTGTGGAAATAAAGCAACAAAATATATACAATCACATTGGAAAGGATATAAAACTAGAATTTTAATTGGAAGATTTCATATGTTAAGATATTTAAAAGATTTTAGACAATATAATCCGTCAATTAATACATTTATACAACGCGCCAAGTTATAAAAATAAATTAAATATTTTTAAATTCATCAACATTTATTATTTTATTTTTGAGAGATTCGTATTCTATTGAACTCTTATCTATATCTTCTGAACCCGCTTTTTCCAAATCATATAAAATATTATCTTCAACATGAATGTTTTTCTTTATTTCATTTATTATATTTGGATTATTCATAATCTCATTAAATATAAATCTCTCGTTTTCTATATTATCTGATTTTATTTGTTTCTTTAAATGTTGTAATAAAAATCTCTCTGGTCCCAAATTATCTATTACATTATTTATTTTTAATTGATTCTCATTTATTAATTTTTCTATTATATAATCTGTTAATAATTTACTACTTTTATTATGTTCATGATAATATTCTACAGATATAGCCATATATAAATTACTATATATATCGGCCATGATGCCTGATAATATTTGTTCTCTTTTTAATAATCCACCTTTTAATGCTACAAAATTTGTTAGTGCTGCAAAATCTATTATTTGTTTTTCTAAAATTTTCGGAACACCCGGAATAATATTTGTTAAATTAAATGTAGAACTATATAACGATAATGAATGCACTACTATATTTTTTAAATTTTTTATAGCATCATCTTTATTATCTTTTAATACACTATCTAATATTGGAAAAATATATGGATGTGATTTATTTAATCCTTGTCCAAATATTATAAGTGATCTTGTTAATGTATTAGAACCTTCAACAGTTATTCCTATTGGTGCTGCTCTATAAAATTTTTCTAAAAAATTACTATAACCCAAACAAATCGCTCCACCACCATGTATATCTATTCCATGATTTAAAACTATTCTTCCTCTTTCAGTACATTGTTGCTTCATTATAGCACTTATAACAGCTGGACTATTACCGTTATCCAATATATCATTTGTCATACATACACCTGATTGAATTATCCATGTATTAAAAACCATTGAATTAATTTTTTCTTGTATTGCTTCCATATTTGATAATGACATTTTAAACTGTTCTCTTACTTTTACATAATTTATCATTCCAAATGTTGCCACTTTTGAACTAGCATTTGCTGTAGCTGGTAAACTTATTCCACGACCAGCCGATAAACAATCCATCAACATTTTCCAACCATTTCCTATATTTTCATGACCGCCTATTACTTGATCAGGATTTATATAAAATTCCCCTTTTATAGTACCATTTGGAAATCCAGCATTTAATGGATTATGATGTGTTTCTTGAATTAAACCATCATGTCCTCTTTCTAATAAAGCTAATGTTATTCCACTTTTTTTATTTTGTAAAATATTATCTGGATCTTTTAAATTAAATGCAATACCCATAAGATTTGATACTGGTGCTAATGTAATATAACGCTTATTTATTTTAACTTTAATCATTGTTCGTCCTTTTACTTTTACAACTGTTCCTTCATCTATTGAACCTGTTGCATCAGAACCATTATTTGGACCTGTTAATCCAAAACAAGGAATATATGTACCATTTGCTAAACCAGGTAAATATTTATTTTTTTGTTCTTTTGTTCCATAATGTGTTAATAATTCACCAGGACCTAATGAATTAGGAACCATGGCTATAACACCTAATGCCGGTTCAATACTTGATATTTTTGTTAATATATTAGATAATTCGTTTACACTTAGTTTAATACCTCCGTAATTTTCATGAAATAAAAAGCTAAAATATTTATTTTTAGCTAGATAATCTATCCAATAGTTATTATTATTATTTGGATATATTTTTGAACCATCAAATTTAGTTAATAAATCATTTAATGTATCATCTGGAAATTTTTTTATAGTTTCTATTTTTTTTGGAAATTCCAATTTACCCATTAATATAGAACGGTCAATTGATGTATTACCACTGCGTAATGCTATTAATTCAGTTGAAGATATTCGGGGTATTTTTGATTTTATAAAATTAAATATTATGCGAGACATTATAAATAATATATATTATAATAATTAAAATTTAAATTTAAATTTTAAATTATAATAAAATTAATAAAATATTATTATAATATGTATTTTAATGGTCTAACAAATAACTATAATACTGATTTTTATGATCTAAATGTTAGTCTACACGGTGGAGTTCCAAGACCATATTATTATTTAAAAAATAAACAATTTGGTGATTGGGAAATTCCTCCTTGGGAATTATTTATTTTTAAAGATAGGCTTATTGGTCAGGGTGCGTTTTCTAATGTATATCTTGCTAAATGGAGAGAAACCTTTGTTGTAGCAAAAGTAATTAGTAGTGATTTTTTTAAATTAAAAAAAGAAATAGTTTTACGTGAAATTGATATTATGACAAAATTACATCATCCTAATATTGTTCAGTTTTTAGGTTTTATTGATGATCCGTTTATTTTAGTATTAGAATATATTCCAAATTTTGATTTACTAACAAATATACCAAAATTATCAAAACCACAAAAAATTAGTATTATGAAAGATATTTTAAAAGGTATTGCATATATCCATAATCGAAAACCATATTCTTTAATACATAGAGATATTAAAACATCTAATATTTTATTAACTAATTCTAAAGTAGCAAAAATTGCTGATTTTGGATTATCTAAATTTTATAATATTCATAAAATAGATTCTTTTAATGATTTGAAAAAATTAAATAGTGATAATAATGATATTAATAATGATATTAATAATGAAAATGATAATATGAAAAAAAAATTATTATTCAAAGATAATGAATTAACAGATATTGTCGGAACTGAAAGATATATGGCACCAGAAATGTCAAAAGATTCACACAATTATAATAATAAAATAGATATATATGCATGTGGTATCATTTTTTATGAAATGTTTGAAAATAAAAAATATATTCCAAATTTAGAATTTAAATGGTATTATACACCAAAAAAAATTAAAAATATAATTATCAATAATATGTTATGTAAAAATCCCGATGATAGATTTGATGCTATTGCTATTCTTAAAATATTTAATAAATTAGATATTTAATAAATTATAAATTCAATTTACTTTTATAATCATCAATCGCTAATCTTATCGCATCTTCTGCCAACATTGAACAGTGTAATTTTACAGGTGGTAATTTTAAATGTTTTGCAATTGTTTTATTTGAAACCGTTTTAGCATCTTCTATATGCATATTTTTAATATATTCACTTGCATATGATGAACTAGCTATTGCTGAACCACACCCAAATGTTTTAAATTTTGCATCTTCTATTATATTGGTTAATGGATTTACTTTTATTTGAAGTTTCATTACATCACCACAAGCAGGCGCACCAACTAAACCTGTTCCAATATTTTTTTCTAATTTATTAAATGAACCAATATTTAAAGGTTTTTCAAAATGATTTAATAATGTTTTACTGTATTTACTTCTGATAAAAATACGTAAACCGGTTTTTAAAAAAGTCATTGATTATTATTATATTTTTATAATATAATAATAATATGGATTTATATACTTTTAATTCATCCAATTTATTAAATTGGATAACTGCATTTGCGTTATTTGAAATACCAATGGCTAAATTTTATCTATCTATTTCAAAAAAAAATGATAAAGTAACTAATTGGTATAGTGGAAAAGATATTAATATATGGAATGTAATTGTACAAGATTCTTTATATGTTATATGTGGTATAATATTATCTCTTCGATTATTTAATTATCTTGTATCTCTCAAAAAAATTCCACAATCATTTATTTATTTTATTTTATGTTTTCTTTTTATACAATTGTTAGGTGATACTATTTTTGCTATAATTATTAGAAGTTGGCCTAAACAATATTCAACATTTTGGATAAATTATTTTAAAGATTATATTAATAAAGCGGGGTTTTATGCATTAATTGGGGATAGTTTATATATAATTGCTTGGTCCTCGAGTTTCTATTTTGTAGCAAACTATATTAAATCATTTGATACAAACATATTCATTATTTGTTTATTCTTATTTTTAACATCAGCATATAGTATACAAAAATCTAATTAATTTTTAAAATATATATAATTAATAATATAAAGTACATTATATCAGCAATTTCTATTTTATTTTTTTTATTTTTTTTATTTTTTTGAAATAAACATTTATCAAATAAAAAACGAGTAGTTAATGTAGTTAATAAGATAAATATTATTAAAATATTTATATAATAATTATTAAAAATAAATACACCAAGAAATAAAATAAAAGAAAATATTTTATTTATAAAACTTAATATATTATAATATTGTTTTAATATACAAAATATAGATATAATTTGTAATACACTACAAATTATTAATACATATTTTTCATTATTATTTTTTACATTAAATATTAAATAATTTGTTAATATATTAGTTGTAATTAAAATTATTAAAAAAATATTTTTTTCACTTAACATTTTATATATTATATATATGATTATATATATTTTACATTATTTTTATATAAATAAGTAGTAATTAAAAATAAAAATCCTCCCCAAGTTAAATCTATTAATCCTACTTTTGGAGACCAATCTTTAAATATTGCCATATTTGTAGTTTCATATACACCATAGATAAAGAAGCCTAACAAAAACGCATCTAAATAAGAACCTTTTTTATTTATAACAAAATAATATAAAGATGAAACTAAAATAATGTAGCAAGCAATAG
>Ga0315315_10004327_pt1 | contig 13094 bp, 13 predicted proteins | sample M140m3416metaG_FD_203699 | JGI IMG/M metagenome (GOLD analysis project Ga0315315, IMG submission 203699) | Ammonia-oxidizing marine archaeal communities from Monterey Bay, California, United States - M1 40m 3416 | ecosystem: Environmental > Aquatic > Marine > Intertidal zone | place: USA...
GCTGTCTCATCGCCTAAAGCAAGCAGATTCAAGCTTCGCGAAAGGACGCAGGCCGTCGTAAGTCCGAGCAGAACGCTGGCCGCAACGATTCCCCCAGCATCGATTTCAACCGCTGATAGATGGCCTATCAACCAGAGGAAAATTCGTGAGCCGTCGAAGAAGCCTGCCAGCGACGCTAGGAATACGATCCCAGCCGAGGCGAACGCGTTAAAGACAACGCCCGTAAGCAAAAGGCTCGTCGGAGAGCTTCGCCCCCGGCCGCCGCTCACCCAATAAAGCAGACCCGTAGCGATCAAACCGCCGACAAAGGCCGCGATCGGGACAGATTGCGTAGGCACCGCAAAAACACTTCCGAGTGCGAGCACGGAAATGCCCGCAAGCGCCGCTCCTCCAGATACGCCTAACACATATGGGTCGGCGAGGGGGTTTCGCAAAAGTGCCTGAAAAACGGCTCCAGCACTCGCAAGGGCCGCGCCGACGAGGAGGCCCAGAATGACACGAGGTAGCCGAATGCGAAGCACGATATCCCGTACCGCTGGATCGAGGCTATCACCCTCACCGCCTAACAGGAGGTCCGCAATATCCGCGAAGCCAACCTCTGAGGGTCCTGTGGCCAACGCGAAGATCGTAATCGCCAAGAGAATCGCTGAGAGCACTCCGAGCACTCCGACCATTCTTCCGAGGGAGAGCCGTTTCATGGTGCGCCTCCCGAACCCGGACGTTCGTGATCACGGTCCGTCTGGATAGACTCGGCCCTTCCGTGTTTAAGCGCCTCGTCGATCGCTTCTCCAATCGACGCACCATGCACCAGCAAAGCCAGTTCCCGAAGCGCGCGGTCGAGATTCGGGCCGGGCATGGTAATTCGCGCAGCATCGACGCCTATCACGCGATCGGCAGCGACTGCGGGAAGGCTCGGCCAGCGAGACCAAAATCCCTTCGCTGCTTCCGCGCCCGGCGTCATATCAAGCAGGAGCGAAGGACGCGCAGCAATCAACCACTCAATCGAGCCCCGCGGATAGCCTGCGCCCAATTCACGCACAAGATTACGTGCTCCGGCAACCTCGAGCATTTCGTCGAGAAAGGTTTCGCCGCCAACGAGGAACAGAGGCGACCGATCTACGATCGCCACGGTTCCGGGCGCCTCACGGCCCCGCGTTGCCCTGAAGACGGCTCGGCGCGTTTCGCGAATCACGGAGACGCGCTCGCTCGCGAGAGATTCCCGTCCGACCAGACGGCCGAGGCTCTCAATGTTCTCGAGAATTTCGTCCATGCGTTCGTTTGGATAAATTTCCATCCGGAGGCCAAGCCGTTCTAGGCGCTCGGCGTGGGTCACTTGCTCAACGCCCGCCACGATCAAAACGCGATCCGGACGCAAAGCGACCACCGCCTCAATGCTGGGGTCAAATAGACCGCCGACCCGAGGCAAATGGGACACCTCGGGCAGCACCCGCGCAGAATAGTCGTCGACCCCCACGAGCATTTCCGTTGCTCCGAGTCGAACCAGAATTGCCGTGAGGGAGGGGTTCAGCGAGATCAACCGTAGTGGAGCTTCGGCCGGCGAAGCCGAGGACCCAGCAGGATCCGAGGAACCAATACCCTCAGCCTTTGCGGCAGCCGGGAACGCTGAACCAAAAAAGGCAACGAGGGCGGTCAGGAGGAGACTGGCGATCGCTATCGCGAAGGTGGCGCGAATGACCGCACGACCAGCGCCGAATGCCTTTCGCACTCGAAGCCCGGCCCCCGGTCGCTCTCCTCTGATCGCTCTCAGTCTCATCGTCTCAATTCTGTACTGCCCGAATGTCGCGTAGATTGCGCGCCCGGGATTCGTCACTCGTCCCATCCTAGGCGCCAAGCCGGCTCATCATAGTCTCAGTGGTGCGCCTTTGTCTGGTCCGGATGGGTCATCGCCGGGCGGAGCTGATGGAGTGGGTCGAGAAAAAGGAAATCGAGCGAAGTCCCGCCGGAAATCTGCGAGGGGCAGAGGCGTTGGCACACGGTCGACACCGAATCACAGCGAGCAGACCGAGGCTGCTGGCCACCGGAACCGGAGTCCCGGTGGCCTTTGGCTCATGAACTTGGTGTGGACTCAGTTGCGCGCGGTATTGCCGGTCTTTCCGGCGGCGCGTTTATGCGACGCGTTGGCGACCGTCAGAAGTGGGCGCAGTTTCGCAGCCAGCTTCGGCCCAATCCCCCGAACATTCTCGAGTTCGTCTAGAGACCGGAAGCCACCGCGCTCCTCACGAATCGCCAAAATGGCGGCGGCCTTCGCTTCCCCGATTCCTGGCAGACCGACGAGCTGTTCCGCCGTTGCGCGGTTCAAATCAAGCGGCTGCGTGCTGTCGGCGGCCTGAGCGCCCGATGAGACGAGCAACAGGCTCAAAAACAGAAAAGCGAACGCGTTCCTAAATTGAACATGTAGGCCCTTGGTCTTCTTCTCAGTGACTACTTCTTGTTGGCCGAACATCGATTTCTTGAACATGGAAATGCACTCCCCGGGACCTGGGGCAAAATTTGGGTGATGGGTTCCGCGTGGACCGATGGCCGGTCGGCCGACGAATTCTCGCATAGCCTACCTTTGACTCATTCCGTCGGACACGGACCACGGAATTGCTCGGGGTTAGAGAACGCCTGACGTCACTTCACGCCTCACTGCGCTCGCTCGCCCTCACGAGTCACGCCGTTTCCTACGAAGGCCGTCTCTCACGAGAGAGCGGCGACGGTCTAGCGGTCACGCAATACCGAGAACTTAGCCGAAGCGCTGAGTGCTTCTTTTGCCGGACCGTCAGGGAAGGGTGCGATTGCTTCAAGCGCCTTCGCGACATGCTCTTCGGCCCGTCGCTGGGTGTCTTCTAATCCACGATGCGTCGCGATCAATTCTGAGATGGGCCCGAACTCGAGTTCGGCTGCGCCTGCCGGCGCAGAACCGCCGTGCTCATCTGCCAATCGCGCAGCGCTCTTCAAAACGCTCGAGACATGATTTCGCTCCGCCGTCTGGCATCGCTTCAGCGTCAAAATCAAAGGCAGCGTGATCTTGCCTTCGCGTAGATCCGCGAAGGGCTGCTTACCCATCACCTCAAGCTCCGCATCGTAGTCCAGGCAATCGTCCTTCAACTGGAATGCGATTCCCAATTGGCGACCATATTCGCAAATACGATTACGCTCGGTCCGCGTGACCTCGCCTAGCAAGCATCCGATCTCGCAACAGGCGGAAAGAAGCGCCGCACTCTTGCGTTCGATTACGTCGTAATAGTGCGCCTCGGTAATGTCGACATCGAAGCTTCGTTCGAGCTGAAGTAGCTCACCCTCGGCGAGCAAGCCGATCGTCCGCGAGTAGCTCTCGACGATCTCGAGATTACCGTCCGCGATCAACATCGAAGAAGCGCGGGAGTAGAAAAAATCGCCTGCCAGGACAGCACGACGATTGCCCCAGATAGCATTCGCCGAGGGCCGGCCGCGGCGATGCCCAGCGAGATCCACTACGTCATCGTGAACGAGCGTCGCGGTATGGAGAAGCTCGAGGGCCGCGGCGAGTTCGATCCTGCGCGGGCCCGTATACCCGACGAGTTCGGCAGCCAGTAACACCAGTGCCGGACGCAATCGCTTGCCCCCTGAATTAAGGATGTGGTCCCCGAGCTCGCCAATCACCTGAGCGCGCGCGTGGACGGTGTCCTTCAGCGCGACTTCGACAAGTTGCATCGGCGGGGAGATGCGCGCGAAGGCGCGGCCGAGGCTCTCTTCGAGGGAGGAGGCGGTCTCGTTTGGGTCGAATGCCTGGGGGCGTGACATGCTCTTCACCTTAGCCACGACCCTATGACGTGTCAAAGGTTGAAATGTCCAAAAACGCTTCAAAAACAGTCATTTACCGTGCTTCACGAAGGTTTAAGAAAAAGTGGTTCGGGAGATCCAAGCCAGCCGCAATCAATCGCGGCCGGCAATCCCATTAGCCTCGAGCCAGTCCACAGCCTGCGCCACTTCCTCTATGGGAACGAGTTCGCATAGAGATTCAGCCCGATTATCGGTCTTGCTGCCGCCCCCCTTCTGTTTGATCTGCTCCATATGCTCTCTATGACAAACCGCTGGAACGAGCAGACGCTTGAAGCCCAAGCGCCCCGCCTCCGCGAGCCGTACATCAAGACGCGAAACTCGTCGCACTTCGCCACCCAGCCCGATCTCCCCGACCGCAGCGGTGTCCGGGGGAACCGCACGGTCAAGTCGACTAGAGGCAATCGCCAGGGCGATCCCGAGATCTGCAGCCGGCTCCGCTACCCGAACACCTCCCGCTGCCTTCGCGTAGACATCCTGCGACAGCAGGTCGATCCGACTACGCCGATCGAGCACCGCCAGCAACAAAGCGACACGCGCATCTTCGAGCCCGAGCGTCGTCCGTCGCGGCGTCCCATAAGGCGCCGGGGCGACTAAGGCCTGCAGTTCCACAAGCATCGGCCGGGATCCTTCGAGCATGGGAATCACGCAGCTCCCGGGCGCCCGCGTACTGCGTTCCTCGAGGAAGAGTTCGCTCGGATTTTCTACCGCTTCGAGCCCATGCGCCGCCATGCTCAAGACACCAATTTCTTGGGTCGATCCGAAACGATTCTTCGTGGCCCGCAGCAACCGAAACGAATGCGCACGGTCGCCCTCGAATGTCAGCACGACATCGACCAGATGCTCGAGCACCCGCGGCCCCGCAAGGCTGCCTTCCTTCGTTACATGACCAATCAGCAGCAGGACCGATCCGACCTTCTTCGCCACCGCGGAAAGCTGTGCTGCAGACTCACGCACCTGAGCCACCGAACCTGCCGAGGACTCAATCGACTCCGTCTGGATCGTTTGAATCGAGTCGACCACGACAAAGCTCGGAGACAATTCCTTCCACGGCGTCGCTAGGGACTCGACGCTCGTCGACGTCATTACCTGCAGCGAACCGCCAACACCCGGAAGACGCTCCGCCCGCAACCGGATCTGCTCGGCGCTCTCCTCGCCGCTCACATAGAGGACGGAATGACCCTCCGCAGCGAGTCCACCTCCGACTTGAAGTGCAAGAGTCGATTTTCCGATCCCCGGGTCACCACCGAGCAAAACCACGGACCCCGGTACGAATCCGCCCCCGAGGACGCGATCGAGCTCTCCCTCACCACTTGGCACCCGCGGACTGGCATCCGCGTCGATCTCGGAAAGCCTGCGTGGTTTGCCGTCATCGGAAGCCGGCACCAAAGCCGCCAAACCCTCCGCTCCGCGCCCTGAGCCAGCCGCCTTCGCCGCAGATGGCGCTTGATACGTCTCTTCAACGAGACTGTCCCACTGACCACAGTCGGGACAGCGGCCGTGCCATTTCGCGTGCTGAGCACCGCAGGACTGACAGGAATGAATGGTACGACGCTTCGCCATAGATGAAGAGCTCTCCGGAAGGGAATGCGAGTGTAAGGCACGAAAACAAGGTGAACGTAGAGTGTCTTGGACGATTTCGGGAGGGGGAGAATTGCTGTCAACTCTCATGCGCAAGCGGGTTGACAGGTTTGACGAGCGGGCGGTAGGCTGCTGCGCCGAAACTGGAGGCTCCCTCGTGTCTGAATCCACCCCGTCTAATTCCCTCGACCGCTACCGAAATCTCGCCGAGCGCGCCCTTGCCGGAGAAGCACCCTCAGAGGCCGAAGCCGTTTGGATCCTCGAAGGCGACGACGTCGAGCTGCTTCCTCTGTTGCAAGCCGCCTACGAGCCGCGCCGCGCCGCCTTCGGTCGCAAGGTCATGGTCCACGTCCTCAACAACGTGCAGAACGGACTCTGCCCAGAGGACTGCGGCTACTGCTCGCAGAACAAAGACTCCGCCGCCGCGATTCGCAAATACGCCATGAAAAGCGATGAAGCAATCATGGCCGAAGCGGAAGCCGCCGCGAAGTCTGGAGCGACTCGCTACTGCATGGTTCTGTCGGGTCGCGGCCCAACCGTCGAGCGCACGAAGCGAATTGGAAAGCTCGTCCGCGACATCAAAGAGAACTTCCCGATTGAGGTTTGCCTCTCCGCAGGCCTCATGGGAGATGAGCATGCGCAGATCCTGAAGGAAGCCGGCCTCGACCGAATGAACCACAACCTCAACACGAGCGAACGACGCTACGACGACATCACGTCGACGCATACGTATGCCGACCGTGTCGCGACCCTCGAAGCCGCCAAGCGAAACGGAATCGAAAGCTGCTCGGGAATGATTGTCGGCATGGGCGAAGCCTCCGCCGACATTATCGAGGTCGCCTTCAAGCTCCGCGAGCTGGAGGTCCCCTCAATCCCCGTCAACTTCCTGATCCCGATCACGGGCAACCAAGTTCAAAACGACGGCAGCCTAACACCCGAGCATTGCCTGCGAGCCCTCTCGCTGATGCGCTTCGTGAACCCGACGGCGGAGATTCGGGTTGCCGGCGGTCGCGAAGGCCATCTGCGAACCATGCAGCCTTTCGCGCTCTACCCCGCGAATTCGCTCTTTGTTGAGGGCTACCTCACGACGAAGGGTGATCCTGTCGAAGAGACCTACGCGATGATTCGTGACGCGGGCTTCGAAATCGATGGGAACGAGTTCTATGACGAGATCGAGGCGGCGAAGACAGCCAAGAACGGTGGGTCCCAGTTCCGTATTCCCGGCGGCGGTGACCAGCTGTTAAAACCCGAGATCGCCCAGGCGTGAGCCGCAAGGCGCCACATAATATCTCGAATCGTGGGTCCGCACTCGATGCGGTCGCCGACGAAATTTTGGATAGCATCCAAGACCGCGGCACCTATCGCCGCATGCGGGTGCTCGACGGCTTGCAGGCCCCTCGCATGACCGTTGACGGGCGGGACGTGCTGCTCTTTGCGGGCAGTAACTATCTCGACCTCGCACGACATCCGGAAGTCATCGAAGCCGCGGAGCGTGCTTCGCGCGAATACGGCTGCGCCGCCGGCGGGTCCCGACTCATTACGGGCAATCTCGTTTGCCACGAAGCCCTCGAAGAAGAGCTCGCCTCATTCTTCGGGACCGAAGCTGCTCTCGCTTTCAATACGGGCTACATGGCGAATGTCGGCGTGATTCCCGCCATTGTAGGCGCAGGCGACGTCCTCCTCTCGGACGAACTCAATCACGCCTCAATCATCGACGGCGCAAAGCTCGCACGCACAGAAGTCGCCGTCTTCCGACACGGCGACGTCGACTCCTTTCGAGAAACCCTCGAGCGCGTTCGGCCCAATGCACGGCGAGTCCTGGTCGCCGTCGACGGCGTCTACTCCATGGACGGTGACGTCGCGCCGTTGGCCGAAATCGTGAAGTACGCACACGACGCGGATGCGATCGTGCTCCTCGATGACGCGCACGGGACCGGTTGTCTCGGCGCGCGCGGACGCGGCACGGCAGAGCTCGCCGGTGTTCTCGGCGAAGTCGATATCCTGATGGGCACACTCGGTAAATCGATCGGATCCTTCGGCGCCTTCGTCGCGGGGTCCGCCAAGATGCGCGATCTCTTCGTGAACACCGCTCGCAGTTTTATCTTCTCCTGCGCGCTCGCCCCCGCTCAGGTCCAAGCCGCACGCGCTGCGCTCCGATTGATCGACGAAGAGCCGTGGCGGCGCGAACGACTCAATGCGAACTGCGATCGTCTCCGCGAACGCCTGGGCACTCGGGGCATCTCCACCAATCCGAGCACGACGCATATCCTACCCATCGTGATAGGCGAAAACGCGAAGACCATGGCTACCTGCGAATCCCTCCTCAAGCGCGGTTACTACGCGCAGGGCATCCGTCACCCCTCCGTTCCGGAAGGCACTGCACGATTGCGTATCACGCCGATGGCGACCCATAGCGAAGAAGAGATCGACGGCTTGGCCGATACAATCGCCGATCTTTTTGCTGAAGCACCGGCCTAGCGCGATGCGTGGACTCTTTATCACAGGAACGGATACGGACGTCGGAAAAACCGTCGTCTCCTGTGCGATCGCGCGGGGATTGCAAAGTGCGGGTCTCGACGTCGGCGTCATGAAGCCAGCTGAAACGGGCGTACCTGTCGAGGGTCCATATGATGCGCGGGCGCTGATTGAAGCGGCCGGCGTGTCCGATTCGCTCGAACTCGTCTGTCCCCAGCAATTCGACCTTCCCGCAGCGCCGCTAGCCTCGGCCCGATCCGAGGGCCGCGAGGTCAACCTAGCAGCAATCGATTCCGCCTATCAGGAGCTCGATCGTCGACACGAATGCGTGCTCGTTGAAGGCGCCGGCGGTCTTCTCGTCCCCATCACAGAAACCCTAGACATGGCGGGACTCGCCGACCGGCTTGAGCTGCCCGTCCTTCTCGTTGCGCGCGCCTCCCTCGGCACCATCAATCACACGCTGCTCAGCGTACAGGCCTGTCAGCAAAGAGGCCTCGAACTCCTCGGCGTCGTTTTCTCCCATACGAACGGGCCCACGAGCGACGCTGACCTGCGCAACCTCGACATTTTGCGCGAAATGCTAGGCGACCAGGTGTTGGGCGAAATTCCGGCGCTTGGTGAAGGCGAAATTCCGAAAAACGGGGCGATCGATCTCGACGCGATTCGAGCGCGACTGCGATAAGCGTTGCCGATAGGGCCGCTCGCCCTGGCCGAGAGGCCTCCTCCGACTTGTTTCGGGGGTTCGAGATTCTTCGACTTGAAGCTGAACTTTTGGCTAACGAAAGGCCTCGTTTGTCCGCTAAATTCCCGTCCCCATGACAACACTCCATCCTATCGAAGCCAGCGAAATTCACGCCCGGCGAGAGCGCGTATTCCTAGTCCTTGCGGGCCTCTTTCTCGGCTCGATGACGATGCTCAATATCCTTGGCATCTCGCGCTTTATTGACCTGTCCTTCGAGTTCTTGGGCATGACGATTCCGATGTCGCTCGCGATCGGCGTCCTTCCCTACCCCGTGACGTTCCTCTGTACGGATTTCATCTCTGAGCTCTACGGCCAGAAGCGGGCGAATAATCTGGTCTGGGTCGGATTGCTTTTAAACGTATGGGTGGTCGGGTTCCTATGGCTAGGCGGTGTCTTGCCGCCAGAAGTTGAACTGGACACTTCGACGGGACTCCCGCCGACGGATGCCTACGACTACGCGTTCTTCAAGATTCGTTTTCTGACGATGGGCGCGGTCTTCGCTTCCATGATCGCGTATCTCACAGCGCAGCTTTGCGACGTCACGCTCTTTCACTTTTGGAAGCGCCTGACCAAGGGGAAACACCTTTGGCTCCGCAACAACGGCTCGACGGTTGTAAGTCAGTTCGTGGATAGCTTCGCCGTCATCACCATCACGCATTTCTACGCGAGGGGACTTCCGATCGATCCCGAGGCCGCGGTCTGGCCGCAGCTCTGGGTGTTCATCGCATCTGGGTACGTATTCAAGCTTGTGATCGCTCTCCTCGATACCGTGCCCTTCTACATCGGCGTGCACTATTTGAGCCGCTATCTCGAGATCGACCCAAACGCAGAGCATGCGGCCGGTGAAGTCTGAGAGATTCGTATCGCCGCCTAGCATTCGCGCCGCCCCACCAATCACTAAATATTCCCCGGAGATCCATTCCTTGTCCAAAGCTCGACATGCCGGAGCACCTAGCTGGTACCGCGCAGCTCTCTCGGTGCCCTATTCCGATGAAACTGTCGAAGTAGACGGCTGCCCGATTCACTATTTGGCTTGGGGCGAAACAGATCGTCGCGGGCTGCTCTTCGTCCACGGCGGCGGTGCCCATGCTCATTGGTGGACGCACGTCGCCGCACGTTATGCGAGTCGGTACCGCGTTGCCGCAATTGACTTATCTGGACACGGAGACTCTGGCCGACGCGAGCGGTATAGCCTCGAGGGGTGGACTGATGAAGTCATGGCCGTCGCGGAAGCATCTGGAATGAGCGGCAAGCCTGTTCTCGTGGGACATAGCATGGGCGGATTCGTCACGATCGCTACGACTGCGCGATTCCCGGATGCGCTCGCCGGAGCGGTTGTTTGCGATTCACCGATAAGCGCGCCCGATCCGGAGGTAGACGCACATCGCATGGGGCAGGCTTTCGGCAAACCCCGCGCCTACGCGTCGAGAGAAGAGGCACTCGAGCGATTCCGAACTGTGCCCCCTCAGGAGCACTACCTTGACTACGTTATGGCGGATGTCGGATGGAATTCGGTGATGCAGGATGGGGATGGCTGGCGATGGAAATTCGACCATCTCGCCTTCACGGCTTTCGAGGAAAATCCTCGCGTGGCCGCGCGGCCCTATCTACCGAAGGTCACCTGCCGACTGGCGCTGCTCGCAAGCGAATGTGGCTTGGTGAATGAAGAGGTCGGCACCTACATGTATGACCTAATGGGGCGGGTGAATCCTGTGATCGAGATCCCATTGGCGGGTCATCATCTAATGCTCGATCAACCATTGCTCTTGATCGCGGCGCTGAACACTTTGCTCGCAGACTGGGATCACTCGGAACCTCGAAAACGAGAATAGTAGTTTTCAAGAACGACTAATTGGATGATATACCCGCTCATATTTGCCATCTGCTTTCGTTTTCAGAAGATCCTTGGGCTGTTCTCTAAGTTCCGAATGCTCATCGCGACCGGTCTAAAGGCGAATTCTGTGAGTATTCGGGCACGACAGAGTGGGGCGGCTCTTGAACAGGGACCGGTGTTGTTGGTGGTGGCTGCATTGGCGAAGACGGACTCGCGGCTCGCTGAAGGCTTTGGACCAGGGAATTCGCAGAAAAGCTGCGCAAACGACCGCTCTTCGGAGGTCCCCGAGCAGGACGGGGCTTCGAGGCGGGCCGGGCTCAAGGGGGGCAGTCTCGCAGCACTTCGGATGCACCAAGGCGGCAATCTAGAAACGGGGTGGAAAGCTTTCAAGCGACTGGGATGGCTTTCCGATTGTAATCTAGATGGAAACGACGTCTCTCGATGAAGAGTTGAAGCTTTTTGAAGCGAAGCTGAACCACCTGAAGCTCGACTACGAGAAGTACTTTCTCGGAACTCGACCTACGGAGCCTGCCCAGACTCGCGCTGATGTTCAGAAGACCGTGATCCGGTGGTCCAATATGCGGATCACAAACACGGCGCATCGGTTCAAGTTCAACAGCCTGAACGGGCGCTATCAGGCCTTCAAGCGACAGTGGGACAACATCCTTCGCCAGATTGATGCGGGAACTTACAAGCGCCACGTCTTCAAGGCCGACTTGCGAGACCGTGAGCGAGGGATCGGTGTCCCTGCTGCGAATGCAACTGGAACTGAAGGATCCAGCGGGCCAAAAGTTGGCGGAAGCGAGAGCCTTTTCGAGACGTATCGTGATGCAGTCATGGCGACGGGCCAGAATGCGAGTGGACTCACTCCCGAAAAGCTGCAGCGTGCCATCGCTAAGCATGAAGCGGCCATCAAACAGAAATTCGGCTGCGACAAGGTCGAGTTCAAGGTCGTTGTGACGGATGGCAAGGTGAAGCTCAAGGCTGCGGCGGCCTAGAGCCCATACGCTCCTCAACGAGAGCGAGCTTCATCGGAATCCGTGAGGTTCCTCGCCGGTGCACTAGTCGCCCTTCACTCGATTCTCTATCGCGGGCACCGTCCCCAGATACGCAGCCATTGCCTCCAGATCGGATGCGGGCAAGTTGGCGTAGCCGTGTTCGATCACTTCGGACATGAGCCCCTGCGTGTCGTCCCCATCGGGTTTCAGTCCTGTTTCCAGGTACCAGACAAGGTCCCGGCGACTCCATCCTCCGATACCGGTCGTTGCGTGTGGTGTTATGTTGGGCGCGAGTTGCCCCTCTGGGCCGTCTCGGCTTCCCGCCAAATGTAAAGACGCATCCAGTCCACCGGTCAGCGTCCTTGGTGTATGGCACTCACCGCAGTGTGCCGCCGCGTCAACTAGGTAGCGACCTCTATTCCATTCGGCGCTTTTCTCGCGCGCGGGTTCGCGTGACGGCATCTCGAAATTCAGCCACTTCCAGACGCTAACCGTCGTGCGCCATGTGAAGGGGAAAGGGGCATCGGGAGATCGATTTGGTCTCTCTATCGGCGGTTGTGAATTCAGATAGGACCTTAGGTCGGCGAGATCCTGATCGAGTAGGCCGGCGAATGCCGGATACGGAAAGACCGGAAAATAGTGTTCGCCCGCCGGCGAGATTCCTTCTCGCATAGCGCGAATAAAGTCGGCATCTGACCACTTCCCGATCCCAGTCTCGGGATCAGGTGTGATGTTGGTGCTGAAGAATGTGCCGAAGGGCGTCTCGAGTCCCCGTCCGCCGGCGAGTTCCGGAGCGTCTTCGCCCTCGTGTGGATAGTTCGTGTGGCAGGTACAGCCACCGGTCGCATAGAAGACGCGCTTTCCGTTCGCGAGTCGCTCAATATCCAGCGACGCAGTTGACACCGCATCGGAGACTGGGGCTGCTTGCGAATTTGGCGCTGTGGTCTCGGCCTGAGCAGCGCCGGTATTCAAGCACACCGCGATCAGACTGATCGCAGCCAGACTTGTCAGATGGTCTGCAATCGTCCATGGAGCAGATGCGACTAACAGCAAGAGGCTCGGATTCGCTTCGGTTCGGTTCGAAGGCATTTTCGATTCACGAAATCTCTTCTGTCTAGTTGTTCTTGAAAGAGTCTTCTTTAGCTTTCCGGAAGGGTTTGTGGCATCCGCCGCAACTCTTGCCAAGAGCGCGCATGGCCGGCCGAACTGCACTAGGGTCATTTCCTGATGCGGCTGTCGCTAGGCCTCGAGCCGCTTCTTCATACTTCGTGATTGCGTTCTCGAACTTGGCCCAGTCTTGCCAGATCTCTGCCTTGGCGTCGGTCCGTCCTTCGCTCAGATTCTTCTCGAAGGCGGGAGCGATCAGCGCCGCGGCATCGGCCATCTGTCCTGCATGATTTTCAATTGCACCCGGCAGCGCGAGTTGGTTCTTCATGATGTCGCCGATTGCGCCCATGTTCGTGCCGATAGTGGACATGATGGACTGGCGGTACTTGATGCGCGCATCGTCTGCTTCGTGATTGTCTGCGGCGGCGGTGGTGCTTGTCCCGAGGGCTAAGAGAGCCATGCCTGTACAGAGGGCAACGGAGCGGAGCGAAGTTGAACGTGAGCGAGTCATTCAATAGTCCTTTCTAGGAGAGGC
>Ga0315315_10004328_pt1 | contig 13094 bp, 9 predicted proteins | sample M140m3416metaG_FD_203699 | JGI IMG/M metagenome (GOLD analysis project Ga0315315, IMG submission 203699) | Ammonia-oxidizing marine archaeal communities from Monterey Bay, California, United States - M1 40m 3416 | ecosystem: Environmental > Aquatic > Marine > Intertidal zone | place: USA...
TTTTTACTATGCATACTGTACTACTACTAAGTACTATCTAGTACGAACGTAGTCATAGTATTTTTTGTAGATCTACTGTATGCATACTACGAGCTCTTATGCCATATGCATACTACTACCTAGTACGCATACTCTCGTACGGAGTAGAGGACTACGACCTCGTATCGCATAGCTAGTTGTTGTTGTTTAATCGGCGACCGGGATCCCGCCTCCTTAGCCAGCTCTTCTAGCTACTCTAGTATGCTTAGTACTAGCTAGTATGCATACTAGATATTATTATTATGTATGCATACTATTATAGCATGCATAGTAAAAAAAAATAACGGATAGCAAGAGTTCGACCAACCACTTGAAAAAAGAAATATAAAGGTAGGAATAAATTGACTTGAATATTCACGTGTCAATTGGAATTCTCCACAATAGTTATGCTTGGAATTCGAAAGGACATAATTTCAGGCCTTGTCGACACCATTGACACCTGCATGGACTTTGCTATAGGAACTTCGTCTGGCTCATGAACCACATAGTGGCCAGTTGTGACGCGGCGAACCCCATCACCATGAACTCCCTTTTGGGTCCCGCCGCATTCGTCACCCTAGGTATATTGTTCGCCATGCTCTTGAGCATTAAGTAACACGCAGAAAGACTGGTCCACATAAATGTTGCCCAGTACGCTGTGCTACCGTATCCCAGTTGGTGCAGTACCAACCCAACTAGCATGTTGACGCACAGTCCCACATATTTATATCCCGTTGCGCTGAACAGATCGAGGAAAAAGACAGGGGCCTGCATCGTATAGAAACCGAAGCGGATTGCGAGAACCTCGAGGACCTGCGTGATGAAGCACTTTGTCGTCACGTCGGGTAGGACTTCGGGATTGAACTCGCCCGCGCCACCGTAGAGCAGTCCACAGAGAAGGACGTAAGTAATGAGTGCCATGAGGGGGATGTACAGGTCGAAGGCGTTGTCATCCTGGATTGGTGTAGCGTACGCGACGGTTGAGAGTCCTGCGGATGAGTCACATTGCTGGTTTGAAAGACAGGGCGGAACGGAGGAGATAAGGGCAAATATAGACGCAGTCGTGTGTGAGATTTTAATGACTGTGCACGCGATAAGCCAGTATTCATGACCGTCATTGCTTTCGGCCTAGCCGACGTACCTGGCGGGTCCAATTCTTCTTTAGCACAGGAAACAAAATTCGGATCAGCTTGGCCTTAACATAGCGGTTGTCCACGGCGAAGTAGGTGCGCATTGAGCGCATGAAGAGGTCGAGGCCGGGGATGAGCCTGGCGGTCCCCTCCTTCAGGAACTGCTGACCAGCCAGGGTGGCAGCGTTCACGACGGCGTCATTGTTCCCCGAGACAGCCGCTGCCATTACCGACGTGGCAGCCGCCGCGGGATTGAAGACGGTTTGGTGGTGCTGCTGGTGGTCGTGCTGATGCTGCGCGGGAGGATTACCTTTGCCGCCTCCGACGAACGTTCCATGTTGTGGCTGCTGCGATTGGGTCTGCCAAGAGGACTGCTGCTGTTGCGCCTGCGACGATTGCTGCGATTGCGAGGCACCACCCATTGCGACGCTGTAGCCACCCGCACCATAGCTTCCGAAACCATTCGATTGTTGCTGTTGGGGCTGACCGTAAGCGCCTCCACCGTACATGGAGGATTGCTGCTGCTGCTGCTGCTGCTGCTGGTTTCCGCCCTGAAAGGGTTCCGACTGACTATAAAACTGGGACATGGTTTGAGAACGTAGATACGATAAACAGATGCCTGGGAACGGGATAGGTTTTCTGTTTATTCGTAACGAGCCCGAGAAGATGGTTTAGACTGGTATACAAGGTAAGCTGCTGGGCGGGACCGAAGAGATTCAAGATAGTGATCCAATATTCGAGAACCGGGTCTGTGCGCTGCTTGCTGGTTCCTTGTTCAAACTGGAGTTAACGAGCGATCTGGATGCGAAGTAAAATATACGCGCTCGTACTACTAGAAGTACGCATAATATGTACTCTACGAGTAGCTAGAGTAATATATTATATTATATTATATTATGCATACAGTATGCATAGCTAGTGGTATTCTGCATACTACTGTACTAGCTACTAGACTCTCTAGAGTAGTTTAATACCAATGTTATTACTCTAGACTAGTAGTATGCATACTACTAGAGTAGATCTAATATCTCCCTACTAGCTAAAGAACGAACTTGAAAATACACAGATTCTAGTGGGTGTATATTAACTTTCTCATTAGCATTAATTTCTACGAGAATATCATACATACTTGGGTACCTCCCGTTGGTACGCTTGCAGATATTTATTCCATAAAGCACAAGACAGTTACCGCTGCCAAGATTACAGCATTGATAAGATTGGTAGCCAATCGTTTCCCTGAAGATCCTGACGGGGGTACAGCCAAAATTATTCCATCGCCTTCCGTCACAGTGAGTAGCCATTGCTCCATGCCATACCCTTCGGCTCCCGAGAGCAGCAGGTTGCCGTCATCCATTGGTCCCCAGTAGATTTCATAGGATCCTTCCCCCCTGCTGCAACACAAACCATCCCCTCCTGCGTCGAGAAAGGTGATTAGATAATCCCTTGGCCCCTCCGATCGATCGTATAATCCAATAAGCTCTTGAATCTCTTGATTGGCAAAAGATGTCCCATAGTATCTGGACCGGTGAGAGGACATAACAACTTGAGAATCAACGTCGGTGACAACCCAGGCGACTTCCAAGGGCTTTGAGTCAAAGTGGATTGAGACCGTGAGGTAATTACCCTTTTCAATTTGGCCCTGGAAAGAAGGCACGGGGGGCGCGATTTGCGGCAACGAAGCATTCGGAACAGATCCCAGGACGAAAGAGTGCTCCCGGTAGAATTCAAAATCGCCTTCTCCACTGAGAAGAAGGTCCCCGGACTGATTCGGACCACTGTAAAGCATGTATTTCGCTGGAAAACCGCCCCAGTCCGGACGGATTCCATCGCCCTTGGTGTCCATCAAGACGAATCTGTACGCCTGGTTGTTTTCAAGCTCCAAGTTGAGCTTCACGAGCGCCATCTGGTCTTCGAGAACAAAGGATCCAACCGGATAGTAAGCGTGCACCTTGTCGTCGTGCAGCGATGTGACGACAAATCCCTGCTCCCAAGGGAAGTCGTCAAGTGCTATCGCAACAGATACGGTTTTCTTAGTGTCGCTGGAATCTCTCTCCTTGGTTTGTTCCTGTTGCTGTTGCTCATCTTTCTCGAGGCCATTCGTGTTCGGGCATTCGAGGTAGGCAGGAGCGGACGAGGACAGCTCGCAAATGGTATTCCGAATCCATTCGTACTGGTCGCTGATCCGGGAGTACACACTGGGGCCGTTGCTACCAGTACACCCAAATCCGAAGGACGCGATCCCCACTTGCACGTCTGCCGATCCCATCCCTCCGTCCATAATGAGGGGTCCTCCGTTGTCTCCCTGGCAAACACTCCGTCCCTTGGAGGATTCTGCGCACATCATTTGCGGGCCAATTTGATCGTCGTAAGTTCCTTGTGGGTTAGAATTTCCAGCATGATTGACGGCTTCATCGAAGCTACTTTTCAAGATGCCTTTTGCATGTTCGCAGGCCTCGTTGGGAACGTACTCTAGCTGGGCCTGCTGCAGCAGCTTCTGCTTGCCCTTGCCCTTTTCCGACGATGTCTCATCACCCTCAGCCCCCCATCCCAGGACCGAGAGAGAATCCCCGTCCATTAAAAGAGCGTTGGGGTTCGAATTGAGTCGCACCGGTCTGATGGCTGCCGATGATTCACCGTAGATCTTGACGAGGGCAAAGTCCATATCGAAATTGGTATTTCCTTCGACGCTCTGTTTGACTGCGAAGCCTGGGTGGAGCACCGTCTTCTCGACTATGTGCACCTCTGGGTGCACCCCTGAACCATGCAGATAGGGCTCGTATAGGTCGCTCAGATTGTACCGCCCGACCTCAGCGACGTCGAAAAGATTGGAGCAGTGAGCGGCGGTAAGAACGACGTCCGGGGCGACAAGGGTACCTCCGCACACGTGCTCGGACCCAAACCGCAGCGAAACCATATAGGGGTACCTAGAAGGGTGGGCGCTGACCCCCCCTGCTATGAGGGTCCGATGATTGTCAGCGGTCGCAGGATCATGATGTATGACGTCTGCGGCCTTGGCTTCCGCAGTCGTGGACATGGACTGGCGCGGCTCGCGGATTTTGGCGACCCTGCTGACCTGCGCTGTGGCTCCGGTAACATCTTGGGCGCATAAGACCGCTAAGACACCGAGTGCTGGTATCATCTTAGATAGGTTTGATGCCGTAGTGAAGCCCTCGATGTTGTTGTGAATCGAGGAACTGAGTTGCTGGATTGCGGGGAGTGGTCGGAGTTTAGAGGAATCTCAGATGTTTACAAAGGAGCAGAAAACGCATAGAAAAGATGGACCCAACGGCTGAGAACGTCGCCCAGCGCGTAAGACCTAAACCTAATAAATTAGGTAAATATCTACGCTCGTGCCCCACGTAAAATTACGGAAAAACTACGCGCGCGCGCAATGTGCAGTCGTGGACCTTCATACGAGCTCATACTACCGTAGTACTAGAGTACTTCATACAGGCCCCCGGTCTGATAAGGCTGACAATACCTGGTAGGAGAGGCACCAAGCGCCGCCCCCGCCTCTGGTGCGCTCACTTCTTCCGCGCATATCATATCAGGCATTTTGATGGCGACGGCGGCTCTCGCGGCCGAAGGGGCGGACGAGTCCTCGTCCTCCTCGTCGTCCGACTCCAACTCCTCCGCTTGGTCTGTCCTTCGCGACCCGCCTGGATCCGGCTCGACTGTCGTAGGCGCCACGCTTAACTTCGCCAACAGCACCGTCGGTGCAGGAGCCATCGGCCTCGGCGGGGCCATTGCGGCTTCCGGGGGACTCGTGTCAGTCTTCTCCATCGTCGCCTTCGGCATCCTGACGAAGCTCTCCCTCGACCTTCTCATCGATCTCACCGTCCGGACCACCGGGGTGACACACGGCACGTACGAGGACTTAGGACGGCTGGCCTTCGGGGGCGCCGGACGGCTGTCGGTGCTGGTTAGCAAGGCCCTGTATTCGTTCGGGTGCCTTGTGGCATATGTGGTGGTGGTGCGGGATAACTTTGGCGAAGGGATGAGGCACATCATCTACCGTGACGGTGACGGTGATGGTCATGGTAGCGGCGGCCATATGCCTTGGCAGGAGCAGTTCCTGGAGCGTGAGGAGTTGCTCACAGTCCTCCTAAGCGTCCTGGTTATCCTCCCCCTCTGCCTGCTTAGGGACATGGCATCCCTGTCCAGGCTCTCTGCCTTGAGCATTCTTGCGATGGCTGCCATTGCCGTCATCGTCATTGTCCTTTACGTCCTAAACCCTGAGGGCGAGGTCCGTCTTGAGGGCGGCACCGTGTACGAAAATTGGGTCCAGGTCCATCCAGTCAATCTCCTCCGGAGCCTGGGTACCTTCGTGTTTACATATGTCTCGCAGCACACCGCCCACCTGGCCTTCGAATCGATGGACGGCCCAGTGAGGACGGTCAAGAACTGGAGGAGGGTGTCCCTGTACTCAATCACAATCGCCATGTCTGTTTCGCTTTCTGTCGGAGTCTTTGTTTATATGACTTTCTGGCAGAAAACCCAGAGCGACATCTTCCAAATATATCCCCCGGACCTTGTCTCCATTGACGTCGCCAGGCTCAGTCTCTGCATCACAATGCTGCTCACCTTCCCTCTCCCTTTTTTCACCTGCCGGGAGATGATTGTATTGGTCATCAACGATTGCTTTGGAAAAGATCAGCAGGGGACGGAGGAAATGAGGGCCGCTCTCCTTTCGGAGGAGTTCGGCGGTGATCTGGAGGAAGAGACTTCCTTCTTCGATGCCGCGGGAGTGGAAGGGGGGTATACCGCCGAGGTCGAGGGCGGGGAAGGGGAGGAGGAGCGACGGAACCTTCACTCCACACCGAAGCGGCTGTGGCTCATTTCAGGGGAGGAGAGGCAACTTCTGCTCCCATATCACGTCGCCCTGACCGTCCTGGTTTGGCTGGCTGCCGTCCTGCTGGCCATAGGGGCTCCAAATCTGGGCGACGTGCTAAATCTGGTTGGGTGCGCCACGGGCACCGTCATCGCGTTCATCCTGCCTTCGCTCTTCTCCTTCCAGCTGTTGGGCTACACTCACCTGGCGGCCGCCATTCTGGTCATCGGGGGAGCTGTTGGTGCAGTGGGAACTTACTTTAGCATTGCCAACATCTTGTGAGGTTGGAAGGTGGGAGCTTAGGCACAGTATGAACACGTAAATAAACTACGAGCTCGTAGTAGTCTAGCAATGCATATTATATTAATATTATTACTAGTATTATTATTAGCTAGTATGATACGAGCGCGTAGTATAATAATATATTTATATACTACTAGTATATTTTTATTTTTATTTTATTTTCTCATAATTACTCCTACTCCTACTCTAGTCTAGTAGTTACTACGAGTTGTAGTAGTATACTATGTTCTAGATAGGTACGTATGCCTACATCCTATTTAACTTTTCTAGCTACGGTAGTTTAATACGTCGTACGTAGTTCGATCCATCCGCCTTTGCTTTGCTAGTGGGATTCCAATCTTTTGCTTTTTTAGTGAATAGTACTAGCTAGAGTAGTGAATCGCATGGTTTTTTTGAATAGCATTCTTTTTCAACCCCAACCCTGCTCAGAGCGTAACGAGAAAAGAGCCGAAAGCCCCAATACATCATGTAGCCGATTGCTGATTGCCGACTGCAAAGGGTATAAGATCAATACGAGCGTAGGCAAGTAAATAGATATTCAAACGATTCCACCTGCATATCCAAACATCCAACGAAACACCATGCTGGAATCTCAATCAGTTTCTCCCATCTCGGGCCTGAACGAGGAGCTCGATACCAAGTACCTCGACGTCGCTCCCGACGATGATTCCAAGCTCTCCAGACTGACGCGGTTCATCGCTGACGAAGTGGGGAAGGTACTAAAGCCCCGACAGATCCTGATAGTCCTCCGCCTCCTCAAAGCTGTAACGTTCTGCTTCCTTATCCTGACCGTGTGTGCTGATATCATGTATATAATCTTTGTCAACTACGTCGCTGTCCAGGAGCAGCTGGGGGGGTTCCGGGATACCACAATCCGGCTCTACGGAGTCGCCCTAGCCATCCTTGCCATCCTGGTCGAGCTTGACGTCGCCACTGCCGTTAAGCACTTCTCCGGCCTCAAGTCCTTCGTTGCTCGGGGGCTGCTCCTGTTGCTCGTGGCCATAATCGCTAGCTCTCGTCCCATCAAGGATGCCAGCGATAATAGCTCAAATGCCTACACCCAGTACGACGATGATCAGCAGCAGGAGGACGCCGACGGAGACGACTACAACTACGTAATGGACGATGATTACAGTTCGGCGCAGCCCATGCCCAACAGTGCCATCGCCTTCCAGATGGTAACGTCGTGGATACTAGCGGGTTGCGCCCTAGCGTATATCATCCTGGGATGCCTTTGCTTGGACCGCTTCACCTCCCGCGCCTTCCTCAGCCAGAAGGATCCCCTTACGTCCACGGCCATCCCCGAGCCCTCCGGGGTGAAAACGAGCGCCGTCCCTGGAGTCTTTCGGAGTAGCTACGCACCCCCTGGCTCCCCCCAAGAGCAAATATAGATTATGGGCTGAAATCATATGACTTCCCCGTGTTCAATTTTATCGCAGGCAAGATGAATTTACTTGATATTAATTTCAGAATCACCAATTACTATCTCACGGCAATCTGGTCACATGAAGCGTGGGTGTGCTCTCTCCGAGCAGCGCCGTCCAGTCAGAATGATATCGCCAGTGGCAGGATTCACCTTGTCTAGATCGCCACTTTCAAACCAACCGAACCTATCAATTGATTTGAGCGTTGCTTCAGGGTTTTTGTAGTATCCCATCATAACCTGTGGACCCCTCGCAACTAGGACACCTATATCTCCATTGGACAGGGCGGATCGCTCAGCTGCATTAGGATTGAGCTCAGGGTCAACAATGCGAAGCTCCGTGTCCCTGGTTGCTTGTCAGACACTACCGGCAGCAATTAGGTTGGAATCCACCCTCCTGTGGGCAATGAGAGGCGAGCACTCAGTTAGGCCATACCCAACCACAATGTCGATGCCCCACAGCTCGGTGCTGATTCCATCGTTGTGTCACGGCAGAGCAGTGCAATGCGGGAGGGCGACGGACTTAGCTGGCTTTACTATACGACTACCTCGAGGCAGGGCGGCGGGGCCCTCCAGACCAGTCGGTAGAATGAGATGTAGCTTGAGAATATTACCTAGCTTCTAATTACATGCATTTATGTTTGTTCTCTAGTAGTACTCTGTGTACGAACGTACGCGATTTTCGTCATCGAATGCATAATAAATTAAATAAATAATACTCCTGTCATTTTTTTAATTTTTTTGCGTCCTTCATTTTTTTCGGATTATTGGGTCCTTTGGTTCTGGAGAGCGAGGAGGACGTTCCTGAGCGAAGGGGAGAAGGAAGGAGGGAAGAAGGGAGTAAACGGCTAAGGAAGGAAAGGCGATGAGCGCCTCCCACCGGGCCCTGTCCCGCCTCCCCCTGACCATCTTCGAGGACCTCGTCGTTGCGCCCGAAGCTCAAGGCGGAGGCGGCATCAGTGGCCTCGGCGGAGGTCCATCCCCCCTCTCCCCCTCCGAGCTTCGTTCCATGCTGTGCCAGAAGCTTCTTCGGCTGCGACCGCGAGCCCGTCGCGGGGGGTCCAATGGGGGACCTCCGTCAGGGCGCGGCGGCGGTGGCGGCGGCGGCGGCGGTGTGGCGACTGTGGGGCAGCTCCTGGAGCTCTCCCCGCCGGCCCTGCTGGGGGCGGTAGATCCCCTCCTCACCCACGCGGGGTGCATCAAGCTCGTGGAGCGAATCTGTGCCCTCTGTGGGCCACGTCCCACGACCGCGCTGGAGCTCCTGCGGAGGAGCCGCGGCGACGGAGGCTTGGCCTACTGCCTTCGGACGGGGGTTGGACCACTGGACCGGTGCCTGCGGGGGGGCATCCGGGTGGGGACGGTGACGGAGGTCGTGGGGAGGGCAGGGACGGGCAAGACCCAGCTCGCCCTGCTGCTCTGCGTCCTTACCGCGGCTGGGGGGAGGGGGACGGCGTATGTTGACGCGGAGCGCAAGCTCAGCCTAGGGAGGCTGAGGGAGATGGCGGCCGAGCGGAGGGCCAGGTCCACAGGGGGGGGGGACGACGGCCGCCCCAATTACAGGGCTCCCCTTACCGTCCTGGAGAATGTGACGGTCCACTCGCCCTCATCGACGGCAGAGCTCATGGCCGTGGTGAATGGCCTCGAGGAGGAGATCGTGGTCAGGAATGAACAGGCGGCCCAGGAAGGGGAGGAGGACGGCGGAAGGGGCCTGCCCGTCGGTCTGATCGTGCTCGACAGCATCGCCGCGCCCACTCGAAGGGATTTCGCAGGAGGAGGCGACAGCGCACCCCGAAGGGTAGAGACCATCTTCCAGATCGCGCAGTCCCTCAAGCGCCTTGCCGACCAGCTTCAGGTTGCCGTCGTGGTGATCAACCAGGTGGGGGGGGATATGGACAATGCCGCGCTTGGTGTGTCGTGGCACCATTGCGTGTCGACGAGGGTGGTGCTGGAGTACGAGCAGGATCCGCACCGGATCGAAATGGGGTTGGGGGAGCTGGAAGATGGCGGCGGCGGCGGCAGTGGAAGGACCCAAGTCCGAACGGCCACCGTGGTCAAAAGTAACGTCGCCCCCTTCGGGAGCATGATGTTTAAGATCGACGCGGCCGGATTGTCCTCTCTTTCGGACGGGACCGAGTAGAGCACTACGAACTAGTGTGCTCTGTCGTAGCTAAGTTTTATTGGATGTGGGTGATCTCCTATATTTAATGCTATATGAACTTGACATCCTTTCCCATGAACTCCTTTCCAAAGACATTACCAGAAACAGGCTGGGCCGCATCCTTACTTTCCAGATTCCTGGCTTCATCCCTACCAGTGTAGCCGATGCCATCTCTTGCCGCCTTCTCTCCCTCCTCGTACCATTGAACGCCTTCCGCGTCTGCTTCCGCTTTGTCTTCTTCGTCTGGGCCTTTGTCTAGTACAAGACCATCCAGCAGCTCGTCAAGCTTGACTTCCTGGTCATCTTCTTCTATTTGGTCGTCGGCGGTGGCCTCCATATCGTCGTCGCCATCCTTCTTCGCGATTTCCCTGGCCTTGTACAGGTTCATATTGTTACGCATCTCTCTGTCGGCTTCGACTTCTCGAAGAAAGTCTTCCTCGTCCAGATCGTCCAACTCCTGGTCCTTCTTTCCCGACCGGGACCGCATTGCCTCGGCAACTTCCACGTCGAGCCTCTGCAGCCGGAACATCCTCTTCTTGGCAGCGTCTGCCTCGTTGGTGGCGACGCCCCCATACAGCTTTCGGAGCACGACCACGTCGGGAAAGTGACCGGCGGCTCTCGCCTCCTCTGCTTCATCGTCAACGAACTGAAAGTCCTTCAAGTCATACCCGGAGCAGACATCGCCGGACCGCATGAGATAGCCCAAGTGGGATATTTCCTCCATCTGTTCGTCGTTTATGCCCAGATCATCCTCCTTGGCCAAGGTGATGGAAGCCAGCTTGGCCCGGTTTCGCCGAGACGTACCCTTCTTCGACATATTCCGCTCGAGAATGATAGGATCTTTTCCCAGCACGACGTACCGTGTCATGCGGGAGCGGGCGGCCGTGATAATGGGGCGAAGGGGGTCGCGCCAGAACACCTCTTCCGACATGGCAGCCGTCTGGCCTGTGAGCGGATCAATCAGTTGGATTACGTTGGAAATATTTTTGACCAGGACGAGGCGGGAGATATTACCCAGGTTGCGGGCCGTCCGTTTGGGGAGGTAAAGCAGATCATCCTTGCACAGGGGGCAGATCTCGACGAAATTGGTGAATTTGTAATTGGAGATGTTTGATTTGTCGTCTGTTGAAATGAGCTTCTTGGACATCTTAGTCTTGACGGGCACGACGTTTTCCAGGAATGACATGAAACGAGCAGCCTTGCCCTTATCGGGAAAGTAAAAATCCATGCCATCAGCGAAGGTCTCGATGCTAAGACAGCCGCGGTGGGCCCCATGTTTTAGAATGAGCTGCTCCAGATAGAGGAATGTCCTCTTGTGGTTGACGCGCTGACGGACCTGGACGAGACTCTTCCAGCTCCCCTGCCGAAATTCGGCCTGGCACTCAATGCACTGCTGGTTGCGAACAATAAAAACCACGATGAAGCTCTGTTGAAGGATTGTGCCAGATTCGACCTGCTTCTGTACTGTCAGCCGGACCTTGAGGCGCATTGAATGCGGTTCGGTCCAGACCCAGCTGGCGTCGACCAGCCGGACTTTCTCACCAGATTTGTTTTTCGTCTTTTGCAGGCCGCTCACCTTGGACAAGCAGAGAGACATGAGCTCCCTGCTCTCAAGCTCGCACCCCATCCACTTCTCGGTATCCTTGTGCCATCGCTGGCAGCCGCGGCACTGGTGCAGTGTAGCCTCCGTGCTGATCCCCCTGGTCACGTCGGCGGTGCTGGCGAGGCAAGACGCGCAGGTGTTCGAAGGGTTGGAGGCGATTGGCACGCCGCACATGCAACAGAGAACATTCACCATGGTACCCATTGCGGAGGGCTGGATGGGATCCTCCATGATCAAGTTTCAATAGAATGTCTTTATGGCCTTGCGGCATGTATGTGATTGCAGCTTTCAGGATGGAAGACAGAACGAATGCCCTCATCAAGATAGTCGACAAACATACGTAAGATAGGTGTACTCTAGTAGTACTATTATCTACGAGCTATGCATCATATTATGTATGTGCATACTAGCTAGTAGCAAGTATGCATCATTATTTACACGAGGCGAACGTGTACGAGCAAAGAGGTCAAAAATAAATAAGCGAAAAAATGAGCGATACGAGAGACGGGTGGCTTGAAACAATATCGATAAGCTTCTCAGGGAAAAAGTCTTGAGGTATGCGCTTCGCACCAACTCAACGCATGATCATCAAAAAGATAATAAAAAATACTACTACTAGCTAGTAGTATGACAAAAATTCGCACATAGCGCATTGACAACTTCAAAAATCGAACTAGGTCCGGCCCTTCTCGCGCTCGAGCTACATCCCTAGTGATGATGGTAAATTTGGGATCGCAATGGCGAATGCCTTGGCGAAACTGGAGCAGACCCGATACCTCGCCTGATGAAGATGTTGCGAGGCCGAGCGACGAAGTCTCTGACAGCACCAATCGACAAGATCCTAATAGCGGCGAGGGAGGAGAGGATCAGCAGACGATAATCCCGGCGCTTCGAGACTCGAACGTAGACACCGATAGACGCAACCCACTCGATACCATGCTCGATGGGCCCCTGTGGAACTCTGATGACGACGCTACGAACGAAGAGCGGCGGAGGGAGGCCATCCTTGAGGAGATCAACCGGAGGCAGAAGTCTAACTTCTCCCACTTCCTCATGCTCTGCCTCATACCCACCTTCCTCCTCGTTATTGTGGTGGCGAGCATTGTAGGTGAGGATCAACAGTGCGGTGTAGATGTGCCCACCACCTGCATGAACGAGCCTAGATCATTCATCAATGCGTTCACCACTCGGTGTATCTGCGATGCAGTGATCGCTCAGCTATAACAACCAGATAGCCAAGGAGTACATTTTTTACATTTTTTAATACAACTTATCGGTGTTGTCATTATTTGTCTCAACTTATATATGCTAGATTATTCGACACACCTAGACCGTCAAGGCCGCCGCAGCATCTCTCTCCGTGGTCCAGGTAGATCGGGGGGGCGCTTGGCGGTAAGCTTGAGCCTCCCCCGCTCGTTGTCGACGTCAGACACCCACACCCTGACCCTATCCCCCACGGTCATATAGTCCGAAGGAGGAGCACCCTGTGCGGAGCCAAATTCCGGATGATCCATGAAGTGCAGCCATCCGTCTACCTCGGCCCCCAACTCAACGTATGCTCCGTAGGCCGTGACGCGCCGGAGCTCACCCCAGAGTTCGTCATCCACGGCGATGTCCTCGAGAGGGAT
>Ga0315315_10004329_pt1 | contig 13093 bp, 6 predicted proteins | sample M140m3416metaG_FD_203699 | JGI IMG/M metagenome (GOLD analysis project Ga0315315, IMG submission 203699) | Ammonia-oxidizing marine archaeal communities from Monterey Bay, California, United States - M1 40m 3416 | ecosystem: Environmental > Aquatic > Marine > Intertidal zone | place: USA...
CGTTCAACTTCGCTACGCATTTCTTCGGTGGTTGCTCCAGCGACGCTGCCCCAGTGTTTAGCGACGAGTTCACCGATGCGACTCTTGTCGTGCAGCAGGATTTTTCGCAGTGCGGTGTCTGAGACGTCTTCGGGTTTCAGTTCTCCGCGGTCGACAGCTTCCAGAAGTTCGATTGCCCAGACGGATCGACTACCGAGCAGCGTTTCGGCGACCAGTCGAGCATCTCCGGGAATTCCTTTCAGACTCTTAACGACGGACTGTCCGACTCTCAGATCATCAAACGCCTGCAGAGCGGTTAACGCGGCCGATACAAGGTCGGCGTTCTTGTCAGCGTCGACGATTTTCAACAGGACGGGGATGAATTCCGGGCGGCGAATCTCGCCGAAAATCTGAAGGTACTGCAGTCGGTCGGTGGCGCTGCCCTTTCCTGATTCAACGGCGGTGACCGCTGTTTTGATCGCTTCTGCATCTCCCTGACGGAGTTTCAACGCGGTGGAACCTCCGCCTGATTTCGCGATTGCCCCGACGAGTTGGTCCGGAAGGCCGGCAAGCGACCGGCCTTTGTAAGCTTCTTCGAAACCTTTCAACAGAAGGTCCGTGCTCGCCTTGTCCGGCGCTGCGTTCAACAACTCAGCGGCAGCGATCAGTTCTTCTCTCGAACCCGCCAGCGCATAACGTTTCATCATTCGATCGATAAGGTGCTCTTTCACGATGGCAGTGTTCCAGATGTCTTTGTCAGCAAAGAGAAAATCAAGAATTTCCTTGCGTGACCCGTCAGAAGCCTTCGCCTCGATCGCCCACCACAGCATTAGTGGCTGATGAATGTCCTTTGAATCCTCGTCGTACTTGAGCAGATTTCGAATGATCGGCAATGCATCCTTTGCCGGCAGTCGTCGCGCCGACGACGCGAGTTGTTTTCGGACTTCGATGTAGGGCTCTTTTGCCGCGAGGTCCGCCAGTGCTTTCGCAATTTTCGGTTCGACCTGGTAATGATCACACAAGAGTCGAACGGTCCATGCTCGGACAAACTGGTTCTGGTGTGTGAGCAGGATTTTGGCTGTCTGACTCTGGAGCTTGCCCTGAAGAATTCCGTGGGAATGCAGTTGCCAGAGTTTTTCCAGGCCCAATTGCCCACCAGCTTTCATGGCGTTAACGACACGCGTGCGGTCCGTTATCGATTTTGAGAGTGTTACCGGCGAGGATTTCGGGGCTTTGGAATCTGGCGGCCAGTTTCTTTGGTGTGTTGTCCGGTCAGCGATGATTCTCTGTGCTGTCTGCCGATGCCATTTTCCGTGATGTTCGAGCAGCTTGCCAAGTTCTTTGGAGTTTGATTTTCCATAGTCAAACGGTTCTGCCTTCGGCAGATTTTTCGGTTTCAGTCGATAAATTCGCCCGTTCGTCCGGTCGATGCGGCCGGCGTAGTGACTGCTATGGTCGATGCGTTGTTCGTAAAGATCGGCGACGTAGATGCAGCCGTCCGGGCCGGCTTTGATATCGACCGGTCGGAACCACTGATCGTTGGTTTTGACGACTCGGCTGATGTCACGAGTCTGGAACGACGACTGATCCGGCTGGAAGTCGCTCATCACGACCTGGCCCTGCAGCGGTTCAATGCCGAACAGCCTTCCGCGGTATTCGTCGGGCAGAATATTCTCTTCATAGATGATGAAATTGTGCGTAAATCGCGGCACGCTGTGATGCTTCATGTTCGCGAAGTAGCCGAACGAGTACGGGTTCGAAAGCGGTCCATGCTTGCCAAATCCTTTTCGCGAGTAGCCGCCCTGTTCGTAGTGAAATCCTCGAGTATTACCACCGTTGTGCCCGGAGAATATTTCGCCTTCATCACTGATTTCGACGCCGAAGGTGTTGCCGCCACCTTCCGCGAAGACTTCGTAACGTCGTAGCTCCGGATGGTAGCGCCAGATCAATTGCCCCATTGTCCGAATGGGTTTTTCCTTGGAGCCGGGGCGTTTGATGTTGCCCGAAACGGTGCTTCCCTGGGCTCCGTACAGCCAGCCGTCTGGTCCGAATCTGAGGCTGTTAATAACGGAGTGCGAGTCCTCCATGCCGAAGCCTTCAAGGTGCACTTCCGGATCGCCATCCGGCACGTCGTCGCCGTCTTTGTCCTGATAAAAAAGCAGGTACGGAGGATTAGTGACCCACAGTCCGCCTCGGCCCTGCACAAACGAAGTCGCCAGATTCAAGCCGTCGACAAAGGTTTTGTGTTTGTCGTAAACGCCGTCGCCGTCCGTATCCTCGTGGATTGAAATCCGGTCGCGGCCTTTGACATGGTTTGGCGGAGCTTTGGGGACTTTGTCATAAACCGCTCGCAGGTAGACGTCGCGGCTGAGCATCTTCAGGCCAGCGATTTCAGGGTACTGCCGATACTCCATGACCCACAGTCGGCCCCGCTCGTCCCAGTTCATGAACAGCGGCTGAGCGATGTGCGGCTCGGAAAGGACAAGCTGGATATCCAGGTCGTCCGGCGTTTCAAACTGTTTCTCGGCTTCGGTCGGCGGGACGGGATCGTTGTCGCCCTTTCGTTTCATAACGTAGCGCTGAAGATCCTCGACATCGTCGACTTTGGCAAAGGCTCCCTGTTTACGATCGCTTGTTCCTGAGGCAAGTTTTGCCACGTCGACGCCGAAGTCTGCGACCGAAGCTTTTGCCCATGCTGATTCGTCACCGGGTCGGTATTGCCAGTCGCCGTCCATTCGGATGGCCTGTTTCGCGGACTCGTTCATCAGGATCGGTGGAGCGACGCTGAAGTTCGGACGCGGGTTGTCCTGATAAACCCGGATTCCGATCGTGTTGAGCTTGCCGACTTCGATCAGGTCGGCATCGACGTCGTACTTCCCTTTTTCACCCAGTCCGCTGCGAAACTGAGGCGGGAAAGTACCGGTCGCTCCGACGTTCACACCGTTGACGTACGAAGCCCGAGCGTCGTCGACCGCCTCGGAATACAGAGTTAATTTGGCACCCTTCCATGATTCAGGCACTTGAATCAGGCAGCGGTACCACGAATAACCGTCGATCGGTTTCAAATCGCCGCTCGGCATTTTTCGCCAGGCGTCGGGGATCGTGACGAGGTGCCAGCCTTCAGCCGGAGCAGACCTCGACGATTGAGCCGTCGCTTCAAGTGATGCAGAGCAGATTCCGCCAGCGGCGAGAATTAACAGGCAAGGTCGAACGAAGTTTCGAAGGCGGGGAATCATGGCGGCTCCTGCCGGCTAGGTGGGATCAGTTCGAATTTGGATTCACAGGGTCAGGATGCTCAGTAGTCGCGGTCCGAAGATCAGAACTCCGACAACGACAGAACATCCGGCAGTAACAAGTGTTGCACCAGCGGCAATGTCTTTCACGCGTCCCGCCGCAGCATTGTGTTCGGGACTGACGATGTCGACCAGCAGTTCGGTCGCGGTGTTCAGAATCTCTGAGGCAATGACCAGCCCAATTGCCAGAGAAATGCAGCACCACTCGTTTGCTGACAGCTCAAAGTAGAGCCCGGATGCAACGACCGCCAGTGTGGCGAGAAGATCAATGCGGACGTGGATTTCTGACTGGATTGCAAAAGACAGGCCGCGGAACGCGTGACCGAAACCCGTCACACGACGCGCAGAGAATCCAGCAGGCTCATCACCAGAGCTTTGCTTCATGTCACGTGCCGCCCTTGTGGGAAATCTGGTCGCAGATATCGAAACAGCATTCTGGTCAACGCAAACACGCTCGCAATGTGTGGCTGGTCGGATCGTGGCTGAAGGAAACGGTGATCGTTATCCTGTCGACATTGCGACGTCATGCAGTACGAACCCTCAAAATACCCGTCTACTCCGAGAAGTCCCAGCTATGTCTGACAAAGTCCGTATCGGCATCATCGGTGCCGGAGCCGTTTCTGATTACCACCACGTTCCTGGTATCAATATTGACCCTCGCTGTGATCTGGTCGCGATTTGTGATCCGAACGAAGCTCTACTTGAACAACGGCAGAAAGAGTGGGGACCGACAAAGACGACAACTGACTACGAAAAGATCGCGTTCGACCCGGACATCGACGCGGTGATCGTCGCGACGCCGAACTTCGTGCATCGCGAACAGACTCTCGCCTGCGTCAACGCCGGCAAGCATGTGATGTGCGAAAAGCCACTTGGTCTGAACTTTCAGGAGTCCGCCGAAATGTACCGGGCTGCTCGGGACAAGGGAGTTCGACACATGACTGCGTTCACGTACCGGTTTGCACCGTCGATGCGTTACGTGCGGCATCTGGTTCAGTCGGGACAGCTTGGCGTGCCACGACATTTCCGCAGCCAGCGATTTCTCGACTGGCCGGAAACGAGTTGGGGCTGGCGTCAGTATAAACACCTGGCCGGTGCCGGTGACCTGTTCGACATGACGATTCACCGGATCGACTTCGCAATGGACCTGATGGGTCCGATCAAGGCGATCTGTGGTGCGATCGCGCAGTTCTCTCCGCGAGACAAAACAGCTGGTGGCGAAAGCTGCGAACCGTCGGAAGTCGATGACTGGTCATCATTGATCGGTCAGTTTGAAAATGGAGCGACCGGCGTCTGGGAAGGCAGCACGGTCATGAAAGGTCACCACAACAACGGCTTTGGTTATGAGTGGGCCGAAGTCAACGGTTCGGAAGGTTCAGCCGCCTACCAGCTCACCGATCCGAACAACGTGATCATAGGAAAGCACGGCGGCACGATGGAGAAAGTGCCGGTCCCTGACGAATTTCTGGTCATCGACGGCAGTCCACGACGGGGCAACGAAGGCGTTCCGAGCACCGTCTTCCGCTACGACCTCGTCTGGGAATTCGTCTCAGCTATCGTCGAAGAACGCGACGCACTGCCAGGCTTCGATCACGGAGCACGAGCCCAGTTCGTTGCCGATGCCTGTTTGGAGTCGTTCGAGAAGAAAGCCTGGGTCGACATCAACTCTGACCTTGGTTGAGAGTCATAGTCGATTGTCACCTCCAGCAAAAGTTATACATCTCGAGCTTTGCGTACGATGGCAATAGCCGATCGGACTTCACATCCCACAAATTGGTTCACAACAATCGGGGCACTGGTTCGTCCGTTCTCTGAATTGCAATTAGTTCCTCCTGTCCAGTTATTTCGTGGTTTGTTCATTCGACGGTTCGTTACTGCAGACACTTTGTCAGGCCGATCCTGACCCACTGATTGGAAGGCAAGCGTGTCTGATTCGCAGAGCAGTGCTGAAGTCAGCTCGACGGATCAGCCGCGCGACACGCAGGTTGTCGCCGACGAACCTCGCAATCTGATTGTGCTCGCAGCGTTTAATGTGACGCTGCGGTTCTCTTGGATTTTCAAGACGGAAAGCGTCCTGATTCCTCGGTTTATGGACGTGATCGATGGCTCGGGATTTGTGCGTGGGTTCCTGCCGGTTTTTAACCGCTTTGGGCAGAGTGTCGTGCCGTTGTTTCTGGCTGATCGGCTGCGGCGAGCACCGCTCAAACGGCGAGTCCTCCAGACCACGTCGACATTAATGGGTGCGTGCTTCTTATTATTAGCCGCGTTGTGGTACTGGCTCGGTGAACCTGTTCACGGTGGAGCACCGTCCTGGCTGCCGATCGCGTTTCTGACGATTTACGTGATCTTCTTTTTCGTCAGCGGTATGAACCAACTGGCTCTGGGTACGATCCAGGGCAAGCTGATCCGAGCTAACCGTCGAGGCCGTCTGCTGGCCGTTTCGGGTGTCACCGGTTCGGTGGTGTCGATCACGCTGGCGTGGTTTCTGCTGCAACGCTGGTTGGAACATCCTCTGCAATTACCCAGCGGCGGTTACGTGCTGATCTTCGGTTTCGCCGGAGCGGGATTTGTACTTGCCAGTCTGTTGACGCTTCCTGTCCGAGAACCCGCCGACAATGAGTGCTCATCGACCGCTCGCAGCGCGAAGCAGGCCGTCACTGACGCGTGGGAGATCATCCGGCACGATCATGCCTTCCGTCGAGCCGCCACCGTGGCCATGTTGTTTATCACCGTGCAGTTTCTGTTTCCGCATTTTCAGGCGTTTGGCCGCACCGGTATGTCCAACGAGGAAGAAGGCTTCCACTTGATGCTTTGGGTAATCGCCCAGAACGGCGCTGTTGGAGTTTTCAGTTGGGTGTCCGGGATCATCGCCGATCGATACGGAAACCGACTGGCGATTCGCATACAGGTTTTCCTTTGCACGCTTACGCCGCTGATGGCTCTGTTCCTGATCAGCGATTTTATTGACGAAGGGCACAAGTGTTTCTGGCTGGCGTTTGTTTTTCTGGGACTGGTTCCGGTCACGATGAAAACCTTCATCAACTACACACTTGAGCTGACCGACGCAGCTAACCACCCGCGCTATGTCAGCACGATGGGTTTGTGTTTTGCCGTGCCGTTCGTGTTGTCGCCGTTGGTCGGAAAGCTGATCGACATCGGCGGCTTCGAGCTAATCTTCCTGGCCATCAGTGGCTTGATCGGGATCGGTGCCCTGCTGACATTCCGCATGTCCGAGCCGCGGCATTCGCAAGCTCAATGACAGAAGGTACGGTGTGGGCATTTATTTCTTTGGGATTGTCTCACCTGTAATGATTTACGATTGATGTCCGGCGCGCAGTTTACCACAGAGTTCTCGGTTTGAACTGGTTCGAACGTCGGCACTTTTCTGTCGAAGTGTCATCGCCCGGCCAAAGCGTCGATCATCGCCCATGTCGATAACGGAACAGCGGCTTCTGGAGTGAAACCAGGCCATGGTGCAGGTTGTTCCGGGGTGAGCACACTGTTCGCACCGTAAATCGTGTGACAGTTTGTGCCGGATTGTCTGTCCGGGAACGGCTTCACCTGGAGCAATCCGTGCGGCGGTCACTAATTGAATTGGAGTGCCGTTTGGTCATGACGGTACGATGAGTTCCGCACACTGTTCCATCGGGGGGTCAGTGTGGGCGTAGAGGATCGTTCGTTATTCCTCACGGAAGATATCGAGTACCGGACGGTGCAATGCGCCGAGTGCTCTTCTCAATTAACCAGCAGTTGCGGACAGCATGCTTCAGCAGCTTAGACAACTTGTAATACCAGTGTTGATTCTTGCAGGTGGGGCGTGCGGACTATTCTGGCTATCCGCTTTGAACAAACCACCGCCGCGAATTGCTGCGCCATCACAGCTTCCGCTTGTTGAAACACAGTTGGTTGAAGTTAACGCTGGGTCATTCCCAATTCGAGTTAACGGTGTAGTTGTCCCGTTCCGCGAGATTCGCATTTCGGCGGAAGTTGATGGGCGCATCGTGATGAAGGCTGAGGGCCTTCGTAGCGGGAGAGTCGTCTCGGCTGGAACGTCGCTAATTACGATTGATCCGGAACCATACGAACTTGAACTTGAGAAGCTGACTCTGGAAGACAAACAGGTCAGCATTGAACGACAGCAGATTTCGATCGAGTCAAAGCAGATTACTACATTGATTTCGCTTGTGGAGAAACAGCTTGAGCTTGCGACGCGAGAATTCACGCGGTCACAGAAACTCAAGGCAACGAATGCGTCGTCTCAGGCAGAACGTGATCTGGCGGAAAGGACCGTACTGGAAGTCCAGGACGCACTTGAACTTCTGCAGAACCGTCGAGAGTTAGTGCCGTTGCGCGAATCCGATCTGCAGGCGAAAAGCGACCTGATCAGTTCACACCGCAAGGGAGCCGTTCTTAATCTGTCCCGCACAGAGATTATCGCTCCGCTGTCTGCGATCGTTACAAAAGACCTTCAGGAAGTCGGTAGTTTCGTCGAGCGTGGTGATCATCTTTTCACTCTGCAGGATCCGTCACGGTTTGAAGTCGAGTGTCGGTTGCGGAGCGAAGACCTTTACTGGTTGCAGGATTCGGCTGGCCTGATTTCAGACGCTAACGCTGTTGACACCGTGCCGATCGAAACTGCTGTATTGAAAGCTGCATTCGAACTCCCCGAAGTTGACGTGACGGTCACGTTTAAAACATTGGGCGAGTCTTACACATGGCAAGGTCGTCTGGCTCGTTCAGACGGTTCAGGTTTCGACGCGACCACGCGGACGCTGGCGTGTCGGGTTGTTGTTGAGCAGCCACTCCGCTCGGCCGATGCAGGTCCGCCAGCATTAATTGCAGGGATGTTTGTGGAAGTCGTGACCGACGTAATGCCGCGTACCGAACTACTGGCAATTCCTCGCGGCGCGCTGCAACCGGACGGCCAGGTCTGGGTGATCGACGATGGCAAACTTGCTGTTCATCGAGTGCGGCCAGCCAGAGTCACTGAATCCGTTGTTCTTCTGAGAGCGGATCGGGTGGGCATTGAGTCAGGTTCCAAAGTCGTTGTGTCGACTCTGCCAATCGCTTTCGACGGGATGGATGTCCGGGAAAGGCCAGCCCCGTGAAAGCCGTCGTCGCGTGGGCTGTACGAAACAGTCCGTCGATGAACACGCTGATGCTGGCCGTCATCGTTTCCGGTGCGGCGTGCATGATGCAGTTGCAGCGTGAGCGTTTTCCCGAGTCACAGCCCGACGTGATTCAGATCTCGGTCGCCTATCCCGGTGCGAGTCCTCAAGAAACCGAGCAGGCAATCTGTCTGAAGATTGAATCGACGATCCGATCCGTGGCCGGGATTCGAAAGATTTCCTCTGTCGCGAAGGAGGGCAACGGTACGGTGTCGGCGACTCTTGAATCGGACGTCGGCGATCCCCACAAAGTGCTGAACGAAATTCGGTCGGTCGTCGATCAGATTCCCCGTTTTCCAGAGAGTGCTGAGAAGCCGCGAGTTCGACTCAACGTTCGGCATCGAAACGTGATCTCGGTCGGCATCCTTGGCCCTCGCGAACCCGACGCGGATCACGGTTCGAGCAAGACTCTGCGTGAGCGGGAAGCGGCGGCGTTGCAGCTTCGATACCTGTTCGAGCAGGTTCGCGACGAGTTGCTGTTGCTGCCGGCGGTCAGCCATGTCAAGTCGTGGCAGGCGAAGCCGTACCAGATCGACGTGGAGATTTCTGAGCAGACGCTGCGGAGGCATGGCATCTCGCATGCCGACGTGACCGCTGCGATTCGGAAGGCAAACATCGAAGTTCCGGCCGGAGCGTTGCGGACTGACCAGACTGAGTACCTGTTGCGGATCAATGATCGACAGTTGACCGGCAACGGCATTGCCAGAATTCCTGTTCTCACTCGCGCCGACGGAGTTGTGCTGACTGTTGGAGACCTGGGCATCGTCCATGACGGATTGATCGACTTGGATATCTTCGCTCGTATCGATGGTCGGCCAGCGATGTCACACGAAGTTGTCCGCACTCCGAATCAGGATATGTTCGCGATTTACGAAGACGTGAATGCCTGGGCGGCTCAGAAGACGTTGCCGGCCGGGTACGAGCTTTTGATCTGGAATGATTATTCCCGGCAGGCGCGTGAACGGCTCGAACTGCTGCGAGACAACGCGCTGTTTGGCCTTGCGCTGGTGTTCCTGATGCTGGCATTATTCCTGCATGGTCGTCTAGCGTTCTGGGTTGCTGCGGGAATTCCGGTCGCGTTGTTTGGGACGTGCGGGGTGATGCTGTTTTGTGGTGCGACTTTAAATCTGTATTCGATGTTCGCTTTCGTGATGGCGTTGGGAATCGTGGTCGACGATGCAATTGTGGTTTCGGAAAACGTGTTCCGACATCGGCAACTCGGCAAGTCAGCATTGCAGGCCGCGATTGATGGAACCGCCGAAGTTTCGTCATCTGTGATCTGTTCGGTGCTGACGACGGTGATCGCGTTTCTGCCGTTGGCATATGTCAGCGGCGAAATGGGAAAACGAATTGCCGTCATTCCGTTGGCCGTGGTCTCGATGCTTCTGATATCGCTGGTCGAAGGCTTGTTCATTCTGCCGTGCCATCTCTCGCACCTGCCTGATCCGGGCAAGTCTCGCGAGTCGCTGCTCGGTCGAGTGCCTCAACTGGTCGAACGCGGTCTGAACTTTTTAATCAGCCGTTTCTATCTGTCGGTACTGCGGTGGTGTCTCGCCAGACCGGCGATCTCCGTCAGCTTATCGATCGCCATGCTGTGCCTGACGATTGGTTTGTACCAGGGCGGGTTCACTCAGTTTGTGCTGGAGAAAAAACGCGACTACGAATTCGTCTACACGACGATCGACTATCCGAAAGGCACTCCGACGTCGGTGATCGACGCTGCGACGCGGAAGCTGGAAGAGTCACTTCAGAGAGTTGATCCGGGCGCGGGGGCCAATGGCGAATCACTGTTTCGTTTTGTGTATCGCGGCGTCGGTTATTCCAGTCAGCTCGACAGTAATCGCGGCGAGATTTACGTCGAGTTTGATCATGATCAGGCGTTTCGACCGGAGTATCTCACCAGCCAGCAGATCATCGCGAAGTGGCGTGATGAATCCGACGAATTTCCAGGCGCTCAGCGAGTCGTCTTCTGGGGGATAAACAATTCGCGAGGTGGTCGACCTATCGAAGTGTCGCTTCTGGCCAGCGATATCGTGCAGTTGGAAACGATTGCGACGTCGGTGAAAGAACAACTCGCGACGTACTCGGGAGTTCAGGATATCACCGACAGCCGCGGTCCGGGTAAGTGGGAGCTGCAGATCAAACTGAAGTCCGATGCCCATGCGACGGGAGTTCGTCTTGAAGACGTAGCGAGCACGGTTCGCGCTGCGTATTACGGTGACGAGGCGATGCGACTTCAGCGAGGGCGACACGAAGTGCGACTGATGGTCCGCTATCCGCCGTCGGAACGTCACGGGCTAGCCACGCTTGACGAAATCCGGATTCGGCTGCCCGACGGCCGCGAAGTACCGTTGCCGGAAGTCGCTGATGTTACCGTCAAACGCGGCTACTCCGAGATCCTGCGGATCGATCAGCAGCGCGCCGTCACGATTAGTGCTGACGTCGATCAGGACCAGGCAAACGCACTCGAGATCATTGCCGACCTGCGCGAATCGTTTCTGCCGGACTTGTTGTCTCGAAATCCCGGAGTCTCGACACGCTGGGACGGTCAGCAGAAAGAAACTCGCGAATCGGTCGGCAGTTTGTTCATCGGATTCGCGATTGCGGTATTCGGGATGTTCGGTCTGCTGACTCTTGAGTTTCGATCGTACACTCAACCGTTGATGATTCTGGTCGTGATTCCGTTCGGGTTTACGGGAGCGATCTGGGGGCACTGCCTGCTCTCAGAACCGATCACGCTGTTCAGCCTGTTCGGCATGGTGACGCTGTCGGGGATTCTGGCGAACGATTCGATCGTCCTGATCGATTTCATCAATCGCCGTCGCGAAGAAGGCATCGCCGTCGACGAAGCGATCATGGAATCTGGCCGCTCGCGATTCCGGCCCGTCATCCTGACTTCGGTCACGACGGTCGCCGCCCTGCTGCCGTTGCTTTTCGAACGGAGCACGCAGGCTCAGGAGTTGATCCCAATGGCCATCAGCCTGGCGGGTGGACTGAGTCTGGCGACCGTGTGGGTGCTGTTGTTCGTGCCGGTTCTTTACCGGTTGAGCTGCGGCCGCTCCATCCCCGCCCGTGAAGTTTCCTGAAGCCGACGGACGACCTGCCTTACTTTGAGGACAGCCAGCTATTTGCCGTGTCGATTCCGGGCGGCTGTGGCGAGTCTTCAGTGATGATCTTCCACGAGTTCCCGTTTTCGCGCATCGCGTCGAAGTTGCGAGTCTTGTAGCCAAAGCTCAGATCAGGAGTGTCGACCGGTGCGCCTCGATGTTGCGATTTCATAGCGGCGTCCAGCATTCCGCTGACCATCAGCGTTCGTTCGACCGGGTAAGGTGCCCGTCCACGAACGAAGTGATCCTGGATCGCGTGCGACAGGGCTTTGAACAGGTTGCGATTCTGCCAAGGGCCGACATGCCATCGAGTTGCTCGAATCTTTGACTCACCCTTCAGTCGGCACGCAAAGTTCCAGCGGGTGTCGCTGTAGCTTGCCGATCGGAGAATCATCGACTTCAGTCCGTCGCGATGCGTGACCAGCACTCCGTGAGCGCCGACTTCGTTTTCACCTTCAACCAGTTCGAACACCGAGTGCGGAGAACCACGCTCGGCCGCCATCGCCGCATCGGCTACTTCAATCGACCACCTTCCTTCGTCGGCAGCATTCTTCAAGGCGTCAGCGTCCAGAAAATCAACACGAGCGATTCCCGATTCACCACCTCGTCGCGATTCAACCATCGAGAGCAGCAGCTCGAACGCGTGAAAACCGTACGCTTCGATCGGGCCCCCATGAATGACGAGCACATCCTCAAATTCGTAATTGCCAGGCAACTCCAGAGCCGGACTCCGCTGAGCCAACGGAACCGAACTGCCAGCCATCAACGGAACATTTGACTCACGAGCCACGTCGTACAGTTCCTTCGCCTCGATCCATAAATGTGACAGATGTTTGTCATTGAAGACTGGCACCGGGCGACCGGCCTCACGGACGACGGCTGAAATTTCGTCAAAGAATCGTTTGTGTGGATACTCGGTCTGACCAAACTCGTTGACGGGATAATCGCCGTGTTCGGCGATCGACAGAGCCGCGTCGACGGCAAGACGATCCCCACCGCAGCACATCGCTTCGCGAATCGTTCCGTAAATCGGAATGCCGTACTTCTTTGCAGTTTCACGAGCCATGTCTTTGTCCGGAAACTGGTCAGCGTAAAAGCTGACCACTTCGACCGGAGACACGATTCGTTCTCCACAGAAGATGTACGGCTCGAGAAAGTTCTCGAGAATTACGTGAGCATGTGAGCGATAGAAAAACGACGTGAAGATCGCTGCGACTTTCGGTCGGGACACGTCGCGGCCCTCGCTGTGACTCGAAGCGAGCAACGTCAGCCCGGCGGCTGTCGAGCGTTTCAGGAAACTTCTTCGAGTCGTTTCTGTCATGGGAATCACGGTTGAAATCGAAGCCGCATGAACTCGCCCGAGCGTCGTGGCGATCCGCGTCAGCGTTGTTGATTCTTGTGGCTACAGTTGAGATCCCTCAGTTGGGGCGAGCATGGTGCTGATGATCTTGCTGACCGTGCCTTTGTAGCGTTCCATTTTCTTCAGCTTCTGCCATTCCGGGTGCGGGCCGAAGCCTTTCCAGTGAGTCTTGTGAGCTTCTATATT
>Ga0315315_10004330_pt1 | contig 13093 bp, 15 predicted proteins | sample M140m3416metaG_FD_203699 | JGI IMG/M metagenome (GOLD analysis project Ga0315315, IMG submission 203699) | Ammonia-oxidizing marine archaeal communities from Monterey Bay, California, United States - M1 40m 3416 | ecosystem: Environmental > Aquatic > Marine > Intertidal zone | place: USA...
GATTTATGATATATCAAAAACTTGTTATTGGGGCATAGCCAAGCGGTAAGGCAGCGGTTTTTGATACCGCCATCCTAGGTTCGAATCCTAGTGCCCCAGCCAATAAAATATGCTGAACTTTAGTTTTATCAGAAAAATAAAGAATAAATTTTTTCCTTTTTACAAAAATAGCGACTTACAATTTGTCTTTAAAAAACTTCAAGAGAAGTATCCTAGTCAAAATAAAACAGCAATGTTCGTTGGCGGCTGTGTAAGAAAATATTTGTCTAACGAGACAATAGATGACATCGATATAGCCACATCTTTAAAAATTGATCAAATTAAAGAAAAATTTAAAAACACAAAATTTAATATCATTGATAGTGGTTTAAAACATGGTTCAGTAACTCTCGTCTCAAATAAACTAAGATTAGAAATAACAACTTTAAGAAAAGACATCAAAACTGATGGAAGACATGCTGAAATACAATACACGGACAATTGGAAAGACGACTCAAACAGAAGAGATTTTACAATTAATGCCATTTATTTAGATATAGACGGAAATATCTTTGATCCTCAGTTAGGCGTTGATGATTTAAAAAATAAAAATGTCAAATTTATTGGAGATCCTCAAAAAAGAATAGAGGAGGATTATTTAAGAATTATTAGGTTTATAAGATTTTCTTTAGAGTATAACAGCAAAATAGAAAGAACAACCATTAATGCGATTAAGCTGAATTTAGACGGTATTAAGAATATTTCTAAAGAGAGAATTTTAAATGAATTATTTAAAATTCTCAGATTAAAGAATTTTATTAAAATAAATAAAAATGAATACTTAAAAGAAATTTTTTTATTAATTTTTCCCGAATTTAAATTTATAAATCGATTATCTGAGCTCAATAAAATTCCAATCGATCACATGTCTGATATTAAAATTTTTTTAGCAATTTTATTACTAGATAACAAACATAATCATGAATATTTTTTACATAAACATAACGTATCAAATGAGATTAAAGAAAACTTAAATCAGTTAGCAAAAAATTATTTAGACATGATAGAAAATAAAAAATTTTTTCAAAAAGATTTAAAAAAAAATATTTATCATTTTGGGAAAAACCATCTAAAAGTTTTAAATATAATTAATTTTTCTTGTGATGAAAAAATAAAGTTAGAAAATTACTTAAAAGTTTTTGACAATATTAACAAGATATCAGTGCCAAAATTCCCTTTTGATGGGCACTATTTAAAAGATAAAGGGATAAAAGATGGGGTGAAAATTGGAAGGACCTTAAAACTACTTGAGGACGAGTGGCTTAAAAATGATTTTCAAATCTCAGACCAAGAGACTTCAAAAATTGTTAATAATCAAATTAATTAAATATATTGAACGTCTTTAATTTCAAAATTTCTCTCTCCAGAGGGTGTGTCAACACTTACTAAATCGTCTTTATTTTTACCTATTAAAGCTTTACCGATTGGACTTTTATAAAAAATTAAATTTTTTGATATATCGGCTTCATCCTGTCCAACTAATCTATAAGAAATTTCTTTATTAGTGTCTAAATCTTGAACTTTAATCGTTGAACCAAAGATAACTTTTCCCTCGTTATCAATTTTAGTCACATCAATAACATTTGCTCTAGCAATTAAATCATTTATTTTTAATACTCTTCCCTCAATGAGACCTTGTTGCTCTTTGGCAGCATGATATTCTGCGTTTTCTTTTAAATCTCCATGAGATCTTGCTTCAGCGATTGCCTCAACTATTTTAGGTCTCTGAACATTTTTTAAGTTTTCAAGTTCAGATTTCAAATTTTCAAGCCCTTTAATTGTAATCGGTTCTTTTTCCATAAATTATCTCCATTTAGCAGTAGGCGGGAGTGACATTAATATTGATTGAATATTTCCACCTGTATTTAATCCAAACTTTGTGCCTCTATCATATAAAAGATTAAATTCAACGTATCTACCTCTTTTTATAAGTTGTTTCTCTTTATCTTGCATATTCCATTTCAATTTCTTTTTTTTACTAATTAATTTTTTTGATATATCTATGAAATTTAGACCAAGATCTCTTACAAACTTAAAATTTTGATTCCAATTTCTTGTTTCATAATCGAAGAAAATTCCCCCTATTCCTCTTGACTCATTTCGGTGTGGTAAATAAAAATACTCATCACACCACTTTTTATATTTTTTATAACTCTTTTTATTTTGAGAACATATTTTTTTAAGATTATTATGTACAAATAATTTTTCTTTTTTATCTTCAAAGCATGGAGTCACGTCTATACCACCTCCAAACCATTCTTTTGAAGTAACAATAAATCTAGTATTGAAATGTATTGCAGGAATTTTAGGATTTTTCATATGCGCAACAACAGAGATACCTGATGCCCAATACTTTCCATTTTTAGCACCCAATATTTTAGCCCTAAATTGTTTTTTAAATGTACCTGAAACAGTAGATTTATTTACCCCAACTTTTTCAAATATATTCCCATTTGATAGTAAAAAGGATACTCCGCCACCTTCTTCTTTCTTCTTCTTCTTCCATTCTCGTTTTACGAATTTTTTACCTCCTTTTTCAATATTTTCAAATTCTTTACATATTTGATTCTGCAAATAAGAAAACCAACTATCGGCCATTTTTTTTCTAAACTCGGAATTAATCATTTTTTAAATTATATTGTCTAATAGCCTCTGAACTTACAATAGCTACTGTCATGGCAACATTTAAAGATCTTGAATTAATGTTAATAGGAACTTTTAACTTATTTTTGATTGTTTTATGCAATAACTCGGGAACCCCAGCGCTTTCTCTTCCGAATAAAAGCATATCACTTTTTTTGTATTTAAATTTTAGATAAGATTTTTTTGCTTTTGTTGTCATTAAAATTACTCTTGATTTTTTATTTTTTTTCATAAAAGTTTTGTAATCTTCGTATCTAAAAATCTTACTTAAACCAATATAGTCCATTACCACTCTTTTAAATCTAGCATCATTTAAATTAAAGCCACATGGTTCAATTATATGTACTTTTAAATTTAAGCACGCACTCAATCTAATGATTGCCGCTGTATTTTGAGGAATATCGGGTTTATATAGAGCTATGTGCATTATTATGGCTTAATTTACTATAATTATGTGTCATTCTGACCCTAGAAAATAGAATTATTTAGTCTTATTTAATAATTACATTATAAACACATACATAAATGAGCAAAGAAGAAAAAAACACAAATCGAAGAGATTTTTTATTTACTGCGAGTTACACGGTTGGTGCAGTTGGATTAGGTGCAGTTGTTTGGCCATTAATTGACCAAATGAATCCAGATAAAGCTCAGAAAGCACTTGCAACAACTGAGGTGGATATAAGTCAAATTGAACCTGGAAAATCTATAACTGTGCTATGGAGAGGAAAACCTGTTTTTTTGAAAAGAAGAACAGCTAACGAAATTGCCGAGGCCAGAGCAGTTAGTATGGACGATTTGCCTGATCCTCAAAAAGATGAAGAGAGAGTAAAAGAGGGAAAAGATGAATGGTTAGTAATGTTAGGTGTTTGTACTCATTTAGGCTGTGTGCCTTTAAAAGATAAAGGAGATTATAAAGGTTGGTTCTGTCCTTGTCATGGATCACACTATGACGTATCGGGAAGAATTAGAAAGGGACCAGCGCCTAAAAATATGGAAGTACCAAAATTCGAATTCGTAGACAATAATACAATTAAGATTGGTTAAATTATGAGTGATCAGGAATATAAACCCAAATCAAAAGCAGGAAGATGGTTTAACGATCGTTTACCTTTATTAACACTTGGTGCTCATTTAACGGACTATCCTACGCCAAAAAATTTAAATTATTGGTGGACATTCGGTGGAATTTTAACTTTCTGTTTACTAACACAAATAATTACAGGAATAGTATTAGCTATGCATTATGTTGCACATGCCGACTTAGCTTTTGCTAGTGTTGAACATATCATGAGAGATGTAAATTATGGGTGGTTGATTAGATATATTCATAGCAATGGCGCATCAATGTTTTTCTTAGCGGTTTATATTCACATTTTTAGATCTTTATTTTATGGATCATATAAATCACCAAGAGAAGTAATTTGGATAATAGGCCTGATGATTTATTTGTTGATGATGGCGGCAGCTTTTATGGGTTATGTTTTGCCTTGGGGTCAAATGAGTTTTTGGGGGGCCACAGTTATAACAAATTTATTTAGTGCCATACCTTTAGTAGGCGACAGTATTACCACATGGTTGTGGGGTGCATATTCAGTAGACAATCCTACTTTAAACAGATTTTTTAGTTTACACTATTTAATTCCATTTCTAATATTAGGACTTGTAGTTTTACATATTTGGGCTTTGCATGTTCCTGGTAATAATAATCCAGTTGGTATAGATATTCAAAAACCATCTAAAGATACTGTGCCGTTTCATCCTTACATAACTATTAAAGATACATTTGCGCTACTTATGTTCATGATAATTTTTGCGGGGTTTGTATTTTTTACTCCAAATGTGTTGGGACACTCAGATAATTATATCCCTGCAAATCCGTTAGTCACACCAGCGCATATTGTTCCTGAATGGTACCTGTTGCCGTTTTATGCAATACTAAGATCTGTCCCGGATAAATTAGGTGGGGTGATATTAATGTTCGGAGCAATTTTTATTCTTTTTGTCCTTCCTTGGCTAGATACATCTAAAGTAAGATCAGCAGTTTTTAGACCAATCTATAGACAATTTTATTGGATATTTGTTTTAGATGTTTTAATGCTTGGATATATGGGCGCAATGCCAGCTGAAGGAATTTATTTAGTAATGGCTAGAGTTGGAACTATTTACTATTTTCTTCATTTTATAGTTGTTTTGCCCGTAGTTGGTCTTTTTGAAAAAACTGATCCTATACCTCTGAGTATTTCAGAACCAGTCCTATCTGGGGGTGCTGAACCATCTTTAGCAAAGAAAGATAATGGGAAAATCTAAATTAGCCAGAATAATTAGCGTCGTTCTAATATTTTTTCTTTCATCTTCTCTAAATAGCGCAGAACAGAATGATCCAATTAAAGTTAATTGGAGCTTTAAAGGCTTAACTGGTAAATTTGATAGAGCTGCACTGCAAAGAGGATTTCAAGTTTATAAAGAAGTTTGTTCTTCATGCCACTCAATGCAATACCTTAGCTATAGAAATTTAGGTGAGTCAGGTGGACCCGAATTTTCTGAGGCTGAAGTAAAAGCTATCGCCTCTAGTGTAGAGATAGAAGATGGTCCTGATAGTCAAGGCGAAATGTTTACAAGACCAGGTAGACCATCTGACAAGTTTAAGAGTCCTTATCCGAATGTTAATGCTTCGACCGCAGCTAACGGAGGAGCATATCCACCCGACATGTCAGTTTTAGTAAAGGCTAGGCCTGGTGGTTCTAATTATATTTATTCAGTGCTAGTTGGTTACGAGGAACCACCTGCTGGAGTGATTTTAGATGACGGAGTTTATTATAATAAGTATATGATTGGAAATAAGATAAAAATGTCAGCTCCACTATCAGAAGGTATAGTTGAATACACTGATGGCACTGAGCCTACTGTGGATCAAATGGCAAAAGACGTCACTACCTTTCTATCTTGGGCCGCTGAACCTGAGCTAGAGGAAAGACACCGAACTGGAGTAAAAGTAATTATTTATTTGATACTTTTAACTGTGTTAGTTTACTTAAGTATGAAGAAAATTTGGTCAAGGATTGACTCTAAAGTATAAAACATCTCCATCTTTAACAATATAATCTTTACCCTCAATTCTCATTTTTCCATTTTCTTTACATTTTTCTGCACTTCCAAATTTTATAAAATCTTCACAAGTTACTGCTTCAGCTCTTATAAAATTTTTTTCAAAATCTGTATGAATAACACTTGCAGCTTTTGGAGCTAAAGTATTTTTCTTCACTGTCCAAGCTCTACTCTCTTCAGGACCTGAAGTAAAAAAGGTATCCAAGTTTAAAAGATCATATCCCTCTTTTATTAATTGATTTAGTCCGGTTTTATCTAGACCAATGTCTTTCATGAAGGTTTCCCGTTCATTTTTATCTAATCCCATAATTTGATCTTCTATATCAGCACATATTATTACAATTTTTTCACTAGGGTATTTTTTTCTAACAATTTCAGTAAATTGATTTCCAGAAGATAAACTCCCTTCATCTACATTACATACAATAATTTTTGGCTTAATACTTAATAAACCAATATTACTTAAAAAATTATATTCTTTATCGTTTTCTGCAATAACTTCATTACCTTTATCAAGTTCACTAAGTTTGTTTTTTAAAATCTCAATTTCTTTTTCTTGAAGTAGTTTCTTTTTACTTTTTTCAAGTTTTTTTTGAATTAAATCTATATCTGAAAGTATTATCTCTGTTTTAATAGTTTCCAAGTCATTTGATGGACTAATCTCGTTATTTACGTGTGTGATTTCATCTGACTCAAAACATCTAACTAAATGTATTATAGCGTCCACTTCTCTAATGTGTGATAAAAATTTATTTCCTAATCCTTCGCCTTTTGAGGCTCCCTTTACTAATCCCGCAATATCTACAAAAGTAATGTTAGTATAAATTTTTTTTTTTGAATTTGATAACTTTGATAATTCGTCCAGTCTTTTGTCTAGAACATCAACAATACCTATATTAGGGTCTATTGTACAAAAAGGAAAATTTGCCGCTTCGGCATTTTTGGAGGCAGTCAAAGCATTGAACAACGTTGACTTTCCAACATTAGGAAGTCCAACAATTCCGCATTTAAATCCCATTAAGATTTTGATTAACTTTGCTAGAGAATAAATCTATTTTTTTATCTATTAGTGTTGGAATTAATTTAACAATACTATCAGCAATTTCTTTAATCTTTTCTTCCTCATCTTCTTTAAAATCCTCAAGGACATGATTATTAACCCTCTTTTTTTCTTTTGGATGACCTATTCCGACACGCACTCTGGAGTAGTCTTTTCCAATGAATTTATCAATAGATTCAATTCCATTATGTCCAGCGCTACTACCTCCAAATTTAACTTTAATCTTTCCAAAATCAATATCCATATCATCATGAAATACGAATACATCTCTAGCATCGATTTTAAAGTAATCTATTAATTCTTTAATAGCAGTTCCAGAATTGTTCATAAAAGTTAATGGTTTAATCGCGTAAATTTTTTTTGATTCTATATTGCCAGTTGTTAACAATCCCTTAAATTTTGGTTTTTGTTTTGATAATTTAAAATGTGAGTTAATCGCGTCTATTATTTTAAAACCAATATTATGTCTGGTATTTGTGTAATTGGACCCAGGGTTTCCCAGTCCGACTAGTAAAAGCATATTAATTATTTCTTTTCAGGAGGTTTTTTATCTTCAGGTTTTTTATCACTAGCAGTTTCTTTCCCTTTTTCATCTTTTTTAGCTGAGTCACCATCTTTAGTTGCTGCCTCTGCACCTTCGACAGGAGTTTCTCCTTCAGCACCTTCTGCTACCTCCTCTGCTGGTTTTTCTGGTTCTTTAATAATTGTAGGAGCTGCAACTGTAGCAATAACAAAATCTCGATCAGTAATTGTTGGAACTACGTTATCAGGTAATTTTACTGATGAAATTTTTAAACTTGTTCCTATATCTGTTCCTTTTAAATCAATAATTATATCTCCAGGAATGTTTTCTGCGGGACACTTTAATTCAACTGCTCTTCTAACTATATTTAAAACTCCACCTCTTTTTAAACCAGGTGAGTCAGGATGGTTAATAAATTTTACTGGTATTTCTAAAATAATTTTCTTTCCTGCTACTACTCTCATAAAATCAATGTGGATTGGCTCTTCAGATACCACATGGTAAGCAACATCACGAGGTAAAACTTTTTCTCTTTTTCCTTCAATTTCCAATTCTAAAACTTTAGATAGAAAATTATCAGAGTTAATAATTTCTCTAATTGCTTGTTTTTCTATAGAAATTTTTTGATTAGGGTTTTTCCCTCCGTATAAAATAGCCGGAATGAACCCTGTAGCTCTTAATCTATTATTAGAACCAGTAGAACTATCTTCTCTTTTAACTGCTTTTAAGTTGCTCATAACAATTTATTATTTATTGGAAAAGTTATATAACTCAACTTATTTGATAAAACAAGTGTTAATTAAACAAATCTGAAACAGAATTAGAGTTTGCTATTCTTTTTATCGCTTCAGACATTAAAGACGAGATAGATAGGACCTCAATTTTATTGTTATTTTTAATTTTATTAGTATTGTCAATTGTATCAGTTATTAAAAGTTTCTTAATTTTTGAATTTCTAATTTTTTTTACTGCATCTCCACTTAAAACGGCGTGAGTTATAAAAACATAAACTTCATTTGCTCCACTTTTTTTTAATGCATCAACTGCGTTTACAATAGTTCCACCACTATCTATGATGTCATCAACAATTATACATGTTTTGTTTCTTACGTTACCGATAATATTCATAACTTGAGACTTTCCTGGAGCAGGTCTTCTTTTATCTATTATTGCTAGATCAGCCTTAATTCTAGTTGCCAATCCCCTTGTTCGTTGTACACCACCTACATCAGGCGAAACACAAACCAGTTTTTTATTACTTAATTTTTTTTTAATATATTTTGCAAACAAAGGAGTCGTGAACAAGTTATCGACTGGCATATCAAAAAATCCTTGAATTTGTCCAGCATGTAAATCGACAGTCACAACTCTACTTGCCCCAGCGTTAGTAATTAAATTAGCAACTACTTTAGCAGAAATAGAAGTTCTTGGAGCAACTTTTCTATCTTGTCTAGCGTAACCAAAATAAGGAATTACAGCTGTAACATTTTTTGCAGAAGATCTTTTTAATGCATCAATCACTAAAAGAAGTTCCATTAAATTATCATTAGCTGGATTAGATGTTGATTGAATAACAAAAACACTATTTCCTCTTATATTTTCATTTATTTCTATATAGATTTCACCATCTGCAAATCTTTTAATATTAGTATTAACTAATTTTAGTTTTAATTTTTTTGAAATGTCCTTGCTTAATTTAAGGTTACTTGTTCCAGATAAGATTTTCATGAGATATATCCATTTATACAATTATTTTTAAATGTTTTCAAACCAATTCCAAACTTAAATGTTTGACAAATAATATGTTGCTGAAGTTTTTCTAAGTTAAAGAACTTTAACAATTATTAATATAATGATTAATTTTGGCTAAACTAAGACAATCTAATAACAGAAATACATCGCCCATAATCATTTTCTCCTTTTTTTTTTGATCTTCTATAACTATAAAATATACTTTTTTCTTTAAAAGTATCTTTATTTATGTGATCTACTTTCACGTTAAGACTAACCAACTTATCATGCACATATTTTCTTAAATTGAAGAGTTTTTTTTCTTTATTTTTCTTGATGAAATAAATCTTATTTTTTTTTGATTTTGATAAAAACTTTTTATAAAAAGAGATATCTACCTCGTAGCTTTTATATCCGATGCACGGACCTACACTGGCATAAAAATTATTTTTTGAGCTAAAATTTTTAAATTTGTTTATTGTATTATCTATTACTCCTGAAATGGCTCCTTTCCATCCAGCATGAATGCATCCTATAACTTTGTTTTTTTTGTCGTAAAGAATTATTGGTACACAATCAGCAGTCACAACACCTAAAGCATATCCTTTAAGATTTGTTATAATTGCATCTGAGTGAAATTTTTTTAAATTTCTATTTTTATTATTAATAATAATTACTTTGTTGCTGTGGGTTTGATACATTAATAACAAATTTCTTTTTTTTACACCCATTTTTTTTGAAATTATTCCCAAGTTTTTATCAACAATTTTTTTATTGTCTTTCGAGCCTCTTCCGCAATTAAGACCTTGATATATTCCTTTTGAGAATCCACCATTTCTAGAAAAAAAACAGTGTTTTACGTCGTTAAATTTTTTCAGCTTTTTCGAGAAAAACATTAATTAAATCCTAAAAAATTGTTTTTTTTAAACCTATAGGCAAAAATAACTTTAAATAAATTACCCATCAACTTTGTGTCTATTAATCTTTTCAATCTTAAATACAAATTAGCCTGTTCTTTAAAATTCATTTTATTACTTAAATTATTTGCTCTCTCTATAATTCCCATTCTTTCCAAAAAGCTTTTTTGAGTCGCTATCTTCTTTAGTTTCAAATTCTTTTTAAGAAAATATTCTTTTAATAAATCAAAATTAACCAAGGAAGTTATGTCTGCTTCGCCCAAATTTTCGAACAACCTATTTTTTTTATGATTTATAACTGACTGTAGGGTATTTTTATTTTTAGCATGAAAGTTTCCATAGTCAATAAGCAAAAGACCTCCTTTAAGTTTCAATATTTTTTTTACCATCTTATCCAATTCCTTCAAACCTAATTTAGGAAACTCAATAAATTTTAAATTTTGCAGTGTTTTAAATTTTTTTATTTGAGAAACATCTCTAGCTAATGCTTTTTTATAAACTTCGTTGATTTCATTTTTTTTATTTAAAGTATAATATTTTTCAAATAATAAGTTTTTTTTACGTGAAAATTGTTTAATGGGTATAGCATCAAAAAACTCATTCCCAAAAAAAATTACCGGCCCACCTTTAATATTTTTAAAATTATTAATCCATTTTACATTAGAAGAATTGATATTCTTTTTTTGCAATTTTTTCAAAGAACTACTTTTTTCATATAAAAAAATTTTCTTTGATTTATTAAATCTAGAAAACTTTTCAAATGTTCTAATTAAAATCTTCGATAAACTCCCATCACCTGGTCCAAGCTCAACGATATTAAATTTTTTTGGTTTCCCCATTATGTTCCAAGTTGATACGAGCCAAATTGCAATTATTTCTGAAAATAAATTTGATATTCCCGGCGATGTAATGAAATCACCTTTATAACCAAAAGGCATTTTTGATGAGTAATAACCATTTTTTTTATCAAAAAGAATATTTTCTATAAATTTATCACCAGAAATTGTTCGCTTATTATTAAAAAAATATTCTTTAGTTATCATTTTTTTTAAGAAAAATAATTGTTCCCGCCAAGATCATTAATAAACTTAATAAAGTTCCCATACTTAGAAAATTAAATAAATATCCAATTTGAATATCTGGCTCTCTAAAAAATTCAGAGAATATTCTGAAGAAACCATAAAATATTAAAAACATATAAGAACAATTACCAATTTGGTAATTTCTTCTAAAGAGTATATAGATCATTAAAGGAAATAAAACTAAACCCTCTAAGAGAGCTTCATAAAGTTGAGAAGGGTGTCTTGCTACTAAATCAATTTTAGGGAATACAACTCCCCAAAAAATATTAGTTGCTTTACCCACTAATTCGCTATTTATAAAATTAGCTATTCTTCCAAAAAAGATACCTATTGGAGATACACAAGCTATAATATCTAATAAAAAGAATAGAGGTATTTTTTTTTTATGAGAAAAAAGATAAGTTCCAAACACAACACCAATTAGTGCTCCATGAAAAGACATTCCACCCTCCCAAATTTTAATTACATCAATAGGGTTTGAAAAGTAGAATTGAAAATCATAAAACACAACATATCCTAATCTTCCGCCAACAATTATTGAAATTATCAAATACGTAACTAAATTATCAAATTCAGTAACATCAAATTTCAAATCAATATCGTAAAATTTTTTTACGATAAGTTTTTTACCTAACCACCAGCCTATTAGAATTCCGAAGATATAAGCAAGAGAATACCATCTTATTTCAATTAACCCAAAATCAAACAAAATAGGATCTAAATTATGAGTGTACATGATTTGTTATAACATATTTGAAATTAATTTTTCTATCAAATAAGATACATTATGAATAAATCTGAAAAATTATTAAAAGCTTTATCTAGCTTGATCGAAAACGGAATTCTAAGCTCTAAAGATATTAAGAATGAAATTTCTACTGATTTGAAATTTACTAGAGATAAACTTATTAATAAGTTGCAGCTGGTTTCAAGAGAAGAATTTGAAGTATTAAAAAAAATAACTCAAAAACAAGAAATAACTATAAAAAAATTGATTAAGAAAAAAAAAACTAAAAAGGCAAAGAGATCTTAACTAGCAGTCCCTTATATTGGCTTTTACTTAATGAAATACTTCCGCCGTGAGAGTTAATTATATCCTCTACTATTGCAAGACCTAGTCCAACTCCTGATTGATTAAGGTTTCTACTTTTATCAAGTCTAAAAAAGGGTTTGAACACATTTTTATATTGGTCTTCTGGTATACCAGGACCATCATCTTCAAAATTGATTGATAAACGATTAGATCCTTTTTGAAAAGTTATGTAAACTTTTTTCCCATATATTAATCCATTTTGAATTACATTTTCAAAGCATCTTCTTAATGCTGACAACCTTCCTTTTATAGAAATTTCCTCTAATTTCAAAAGAATTAAATTTTTACTATTTAAAGTTTGATGAATTTCTTTGAATAAATTAGATAGATTAATTATCGTAGTGTCCTCTTGAGTTTGTGTTTTGGCAAATTGTAAGTAATCATTAAGCATACCTTCCATCTCATCTATATCTTTAGACATTTTTTCAGATATATTTTTTTGCTCAATCATAGCTAATTGTAACTTTAGTCTCGTCAAAGGAGTTCTCAAATCGTGACTAATTCCTGACAGCATTTCAGACCTTTGGTTTAAATGCCTATTAATTCTTTTTGCCATTCTGTCAAATTCATATGCTGCTTTTCTAATTTCAGCAGCACCCGAAGGCCTAAAATCATTAACATAATCACCTTTACCGAATCGCTCTGCGGCTTTAGCGAGTCTTACTAATGGTTTAGTTTGATTTTTTAAAAAAACTAAGGCTATTAAAATTAAAACTATTGAAGGCAAAGTTGTCCATAAGACAAACAATCTAACAGAAGAAGGTGATATCATTTCTTTTGGAACTAAGAATTCGATGACTTCATTTTCTATTCTTATTTTAATTTCAACAGCATTTTTAAATTTTGAGGTACTAAAATAATAATTATTATTTCCAAATGTTGATTTTAATTCGCGTC
>Ga0315315_10004331_pt1 | contig 13091 bp, 9 predicted proteins | sample M140m3416metaG_FD_203699 | JGI IMG/M metagenome (GOLD analysis project Ga0315315, IMG submission 203699) | Ammonia-oxidizing marine archaeal communities from Monterey Bay, California, United States - M1 40m 3416 | ecosystem: Environmental > Aquatic > Marine > Intertidal zone | place: USA...
TACGGAATCACGGATTGATTCGACGAAAGAGCATCTGCAGAACAAGTTGACGGATGAAAAATACAAGGATGTTCAGATTCATGTCACCATTGGCGATGCGGGACGCGAAATCGCCAATTTCGCCCAGAAGGTCGCGGCGGAACTTGTGGTCCTGTCGTCTCAGGGCCAGGGATTCCTGGAACACTTGCTCGTTGGTTCAGTAGCAGAGCGGGTTGTCAGACTGGCAACTTGTCCAGTGCTGGTACTGCGAGCCTAGGGGCTTTGATATAGAAGTCACAGCGATATGACGCTGCGATACCGAGACGCTACGATCTAACGATTCAGCCATATGGTGACAGTCGCTAGGCGCGAAGGTCCGGCATACAAGTCGAAAAGAGTCAGCGCAAACTGAGTGCATCTTTTTTAATTTAAATTTGCTGCGTTTTGTCCGTGCCGGTGATTAGATTGCATCAACAGGTCAGCCGCGATTTGAATATTAGTTGCCGTCCCCGAAAGTTGGCGGGTACGATGGCGAGCTGGGGCGTGGCGATGAAGGGGTGGTTCGAACGCTAAAATTCTCACATGAACACTTTGAAACCTTGCAAAAATCTTGTTGCCGCTTTCGGCTTATTGATTGCTTCGTGCCATGTTGCTAGCAGTCAGGAAAAAATCGCCACGGATACTTTCGTTGGCGAGGTGGTGCCGTTTCTGGAATCTCACTGCTATGAGTGCCACAACGCAGATGAACCCGAAGGCGGAATTGCATTTGACAAATACAATAAAGATGCCAACGTACAGCAGAACTATGATCTTTGGGAGCAAGTGATTCGTTTGGTCAACGAGCATCAAATGCCTCCAGCAGATCAACCACAACCGTCTGCGGATGAGATTGCAGCGGTGTCGCTAGCCCTGGAAGGGGTGTTGGAAAGCTTTGATTGCTCAGCGGATAAACATCCCGGGCGGGTGACCATTCGTCGGCTCAATAAAGCCGAGTACAACAACACGATTCGTGATCTTACGGGTCTCGATCTGAAACTTGCCGACGCATTTCCCTCAGATGATGTTGGCGAGGGATTTGATAACATCGGAGACGTGTTATCTCTTCCACCAATTCTGTTAGAAAAATATCTCGAAGCCGCTTACACCATTGCGGATGGGATTTTTGCCGACAAAAAATTGTCCAAGCGAATATTTCCCCATGAACCGGCGTCTGACAATTTATTGGCTCAGGCGCAAGCAGCGCGACTTAATATCCAGCAGTTCGCATCAAGAGCATTCAGGCGACCTGTGACACAGGACGAACAGGTGCGGCTTTTCACCATCATGCGTGATGCGTGGGGGCAGGATGCTGAGTCCACGGAGATTTATAAGACAGTGGTCGTTGCCGTGCTTACCAGTCCACACTTCCTATTCAGAATCGAGAAGGATCCTGCACAAGATGATGAGGATGGGATTCGAAAACTGGATGGATTCGAATTGGCTTCCCGACTCTCCTATTTTCTGTGGAGCAGCATGCCAGACCAGCGATTACTGGACCTTGCCAAGACAGGCAAATTGACTGAGCGGGGTGTGTTGGTAACTGAGACCAAACGTATGCTGCTGGATCCAAAGGCGAGTGCGATTGTCGAAAACTTCGCAGGGCAGTGGTTGCAACTGCGTGATGTGACTCGATTGGAACCTGATCCTGATTTATTTCCCACTTTCGATGATGAATTGCAGCGATCGATGCGAAAGGAGACAGAACTCTTTTTTCAGGCGATGATCACCGAAGACCGAAATGTACTTGAGTTTCTAACAGCCGATTTCACTTATGTTGATCAACGGCTTGCAAGCCATTACGGAATGCAGCCTGTCAAAGAACAGGGTTTCCAGCGAGTAAAGTTGTTGAAGGGGCGACGCGGTATCCTCACGCATGCCAGTATCTTGATGCTGACATCAAATCCCACACGCACCTCTCCCGTGAAACGTGGAAAATGGATCCTCGACAATATTCTTGCTGAACCACCGCCACCGCCACCAGCAAATGTGCCTGAGCTTGAAGAAGGCATCGAAACTCTGGGTTCGCTGCGTGAGCAAATGGAGCAGCACCGAGCAAATGAATCTTGTGCCGTCTGTCACCGGACGATGGATGCACTAGGCTTTGGCCTCGAGAATTTCGATGCGATTGGGGCGTGGCGGGATCGAGATGGGAAATTCAAAATCGACGCAAGCGGAGAACTCCCAGGCGGTATCAATTTCGATGGGGCAGATGGATTGATGAAGATTTTGACTGAGAATAAAGCTGAACAATTTTGTCGTTGCCTTGCTCAGAAACTGCTGACTTATGGTTTGGGCCGGGGGCTAACGACGTATGATCGTTGTGTTATCAATGATGCTTATTCGCGCCTTCAATCCAATGGATACCGGTTCAGTGAGTTAGTGATCTCCATCGTTACCAGCGACCCGTTTACGATGCGGGAATCGATTCCCCTTGATGATTGACCCTCGCAGTTGTGAAGTCGAGGGAGTACCAGTAATACACTCTCGGCAGGCTAATTGAATGTGCGTCACCACCTGACCAATCACTTGGGGCTGGGTCCCTGAGATGATGTTCAACTGAGTTGAGCGATGGTCGAAATCTGAACGGATGCCGGGGGCGAATGATGGTCTCCGTTACGGAAAGAATCCCGCTGCATTGTGGTTATCGAAGTTGCTTTGGATGCGAGATGTGATCAGCGTATTTGCTTCTTTGCAGGAGTGAGCTTGTCACTTTTCTTTGCGTGATGCTCTGCGCTTGTTTTCACTCGGCAACCAAGCGACTATTCGCAGAGGTCCTCCGCTGCCGCCTCCAATCTTCATCGGCAAAGCGATGATCGTGGTCCCGGAAATCGGTAACTGACTCATGTCGGCTACGTTTTCAAAAGCCGGGATTTCGTGTTTGAACAGCGTAACGTGGCTTTGGAATCGTGTTGACTGACCATAGTCGATACTCGCTGTGTCGAGACCAATGGCTTTGATGGCGCGGTGTTCAGTGAGCCATCGTGCAGCTTCCGGATCAAGTCCGGGGAAATGCAATTTTTCGACTGCGTCTGGACCCAATTGATCTGTTCCAAGATACTTTTTTCGATCAGACCAATGTTGGGCATATCCAGTGTTCAGAAGGACAATCACATCTACCAATTGCCGTCCCGTCTTTTCCTCCCACGCTCTTAAGTCAGAAACGCTGATTTGATAATCAGGATCTTGACGGCATGCCGCTGTGACATCGATTACGGCAGCTTCACCCATTAATTGTCGAAGTGGTAATTTATCAACGGATTTACCGTTCTCATTGAAGTGGACAGGTGCATCGAGATGAGTGCCACCATGCTCGGCTGCCATGAATCGGTTCGATGAGTAGTAATAGCCTTTCTCGGTGATACCGGCTTTTTCCGGGATCAGCCGGAAGCCATTTTCTGTTGGCCAGTAGATGGTTTGTTTGTCGAACGTATGGGAGAGGTCGATTACCTGCTGGTGCATCACGTCGATGCGTTGTGAACCAGATTTTGCAAGCTGTTTGTTTTGTTTTGAGGTATTCGTGTCAGTGTCTGCACCGACGCATACGTCAGGAACAATCAAAGCCATGGTGATGCAGATTATTTGGCGCATGTTATTTAGCATCGTTATCCTTGTTTTGATGTGTTCCGCTTGCGTGGTGATTCCATCGTTGACCAATGTAGATTAATGCGGCAACGAGTAGTGTTATGGTGATCGCCGTGACGGGAAGTGGTACTCGTTCCAAAACTAGTAGGGGCATCGCCACCGTGATCATCCCTCCACCGATGAAGGGTGAAGACAGCGGTGCTGCCAAGGCATAGTCCTCTGCGGCGCCCGATTCAAGTTCAGGGTCAACCAATCTCAGTAGCACAAAACCGGTTGCAGTCGTGCCAGTCGACATGCCATAGTTGATCAGTCCCAATTCAAACCAGTGCTCGCGCGGTAACATTCTTCGCGCTAGAATCATAAGGCAGAATCCCGTCCAGGCGGCACCGAAAAGAAACAGGATTGCGAATGGGATAATCAAGGTGGTCACTGCGGTGATGTTCAGTGTGGTGATGGCAGAAACAATCAAAATATCCATCGCTGTCGATGTCAGTCGATTGATAGTTTCGCGGTCGATAGCGTTTTCATAGCCAAATAAGTTCAACGTGGTGCGTACGATCCATCCACCGAAAAGCGTGTAGATGAAGAGAGGAAAGCTGCCAGCGATGCTTTCGAGCGTCAGTCGCTGTGAGAGTTGTTCTTCACCCTTGGCGGCCGTGGTTGCCACATCGCCAAGATCCTCGATAAATCCAATGGATGATGTCACGACACTTTGGAGCCCTAGTCCAATGCCAAAAGCGATCGCTAACCACAGCACCTGAAACAGCAGTGGATCAATCGTTTCCTTGCCAATGCGTGCATAGCCGATTATGGGTCGGGCTTTCGGCACGGAAGAGTCTTTGCCTTCTGGGTCACGGTTTTCACTGTTAACGTTCGCTGGTTTTGTGTCTTGCTTTCCAATCCATCCTCGCCTCACGGCGATGTTGATCCAGAAAATACCTGAAATCAATCCGTAAAGCAGGCCGCAGGTGGCCATCAGAATTCCGAGATCCAATCCATTGTCGAGTTGAATTGTTGGATGTTTAAAGACTTGGCCCATCGCTGCTGCGGTCCCGTGCCCGCCCGCAAAACCGGTCTCGATAAGTGTTCCGATGGAATGGGGTACATCAAAAAACGGTTTGATCAGCAGCCACGTTGCAATCAATCCGATGGCGGTTTCGCCAAGCACGATGACCCACACCATCAGTCCCTGCCGGCCCACACGTGAAATGCTTTTGCGCCAGGGTGCAGGTTTACGTTCCAGTAGCATTCCGGCGAAGATCACCGAGATCAGGAAGCCAGGCCAACCCTTTAGCGTTTCGGTCCAGTCACTGGTGTGTGCTGTAACGGTCGCACTGAGATCGATTTGGGTAATCAGCAAGCCAAGCATTCCCGCCAGCACCGAAGCGGGGATGTACAACCAGCGGAAGATAGAGAACCTCAGTCGTAATCCAACGCCGAGGAGCAGCAGGATAGCGACGAAAATAAAAGCGGGAATCATGGGATGATCATGCGAGGACTTGTTTGCAATTCAATCCCATTCATGGACTGATTGAGTAAGGCTAACAGCTTGCGTTGGCTGATCCAAAAAAAGAAGTGGGTCGTGAGTGAGATTCTGCTTTGAGCCTACAGGGATTCGAAATCGACAGGTTCGTTCAAGTCGATGCGTGCTTCCATGGCGGGCAATGGATATTTGAGGCCCGTGGCACAGTTGAATAGGACACAAGTTTCATCAGCTGACACTCTTCCTGATTCCAATTCCTGTTGATATGCCGCGAGCGTTGCGGCTCCCTCTGGGCACATCAGCAGTCCTTCTTTTCTGGAAGCCTCATCGCGGGCGATCAGAATTGCCTCGTCGGTAACAGCTGTTGCAAATCCGTCACTTTCGCGGACAGCATTTAGGATCAGAAAATCGCCGATGGCTGCTGGGACACGGATTCCAGCGGCTACTGTGTGTGCATCCTGCCATAGTTCGGCGTGCTGCTTCTGTTCGTCATAGGCTTTCACAATCGGAGCACAGCCGGTCGCCTGAACGGCGACCATTCGAGGTAAACGGCCGTTAATCCAACCCATTGCTTTGAGTTCCTGAAACGCTTTCCACATCCCAATCAATCCAGTGCCTCCACCAGTGGGATAGAAAATCACGTCAGGGAGTTCCCAATCGAATTGGTCAGCCAGTTCCAGCCCCATCGTTTTCTTGCCTTCGATTCGGTACGGTTCCTTGAGAGTGGAGCAATCGAACCAATGGTGGATTTCTTTGCCTGCTCCGACCAGCTTACCGCAGTCGTTAATCAATCCATTGACTCGCCATACTTTCCCGCCTTGCGCAGCAATTTCCCTGACGTTGATTTCTGGTGTGTCGTCCGGGCAGAAAATATAGGTTTCCATTCCCGCGCGGCTGGCATAAGCAGCCATGGCCGCACCCGCATTCCCGTTGGTTGGCATCGCCAGTTTGGTAACACCCAGTTCCTTGGCCATCGAAACAGCCATGCAGAGACCTCGTGCTTTGAATGAGCCAGTAGGTAACCGGCCCTCATCCTTTACGATCAAACGTCCTCGACCAGTTTGCAAACTGGTAAGTTCGACCAAAGGAGTCATGATCTCGCCAAGGCTCACAATGTTGCTGGTGTGACGTACTGGCAAGAATTCCCTATATCGCCAGAGGTCTGCGGGTCGGGACTGCAGTTCATCTTTACTCACTGCTTTTGATATGCCCTGCAAATCGTATCGTACGATTAGAGGACTCCCAACTTCGGATAACCCATGCAACTCGTCCGCTGCATAATGAGTTTCTGTCTTGCCACATTCTAAGTGCGTGACAAAGGTTGGCCGGTCGGTGGTAATGTTTTGCATTGCCAAATTTCTGAGGTTACCGAGTTTGTTGATTTGGTTGCTGAGTGAGAATGACGGCACCTGCTGCTGGTAGCACAACAGCATCAGGTTCATGTCGATACGACATGGCGTTTCACATAGATTCGCGAACGCGTTTTTGCTCGTTCAAAGCATAGTCGACCAAACGGTCAGCGAACGGTTCGAACAATTTGATAGGCTCTTTTTCCAGTGGCTCAACCAGGTATTCCAGTTTGATCACGTCACCACCCGTCATGAAGTGTGGTCCGATACCAGTAAAGCCAAAGCCATGTTGCTCCAACGCTTCGCATGCTTCTGGGGTACCAGGGTTTTCCAGTGGCAATTCCACCACAAGAGCTTCCACATGCGACAGTTCGATAAGCTCTCTAGCTGCCCGTCGGATATTTTGAACGGTATCCTTGCCAAGTGTTGTTACATGGATTGCTGCAAAGTGTGCCCGCGGGTTTACCTTGATGGACAGTGTTCCGTGTGCCTGCTTCGTTGGTGCGGCAGTACCGAATTGCACAGGGCATCCGAGATTTTCGTAGATCTCCGATACAATCTGTTGGTGTCGTTCTGTAATAAAAATTTGACGTTCAGCAGGTTCCGTGACCCAGTGGAAATAAATCACACAACTCACGCGTTGTGCGAGTTCTTCCGCGATGCCCCCAAATGACTCGTTTTTTGGTGAGACGCCCAAGCCAACACCACAGATGTGACCGCCATGGTGAGCATTCGATTTTTGAGTGTAGATATGGACCGTCACAGAATCTGCATACCAGCCTGCGAGCCCCATTTGCTGGGCTTCCTTATCCAACGCGTCCTTCATTTGGTTTAAAAGCCCTCTGCCGCGATGGCGGGGATCAACTGCTGCTTGGCCGACTTCCGCCACCGGACCTGCATCATTGAATTCCAAAGCACAATGACCTGCCAGGTAACCTTCTTGGTCTGCGGCAACAATCGACAGGACTTTGCCATTGGCATGTTGAGTCGCAACTCGTTCAGGGTAATACAGGTCTTCGTTGAAGTATGTATTGCCATAGATTCGGTAAATCAATTGTGAGATTTGCAACGCTTCATCGGGTCGCGACCTTCGAACGTCGTATTCTTGTTCAGGTGCTAATGGTTCATCTTTGCTGATTTGTTTCGAGTCACTATCTCGGACAGACTTGTCGTGGAGCCATTTGATCAAATGCAGTGCTTTCCCATTTGGACCCAGGGCGGACCAATGCATTTCATCGAGGATTCCTGTGTTGATCGCATTTCGTAAGCTGGGCAGGTCGATGGGACCTTGGATTAATTCTGCCTCAAGTTTCTGGATATCTTGCGGCACACCGTCGTCGCAGATGGTGAGTTCAAATTTACCGTTCGACTCGGTGACTTTGATAATGATCGCGCCCTGTTCCCCATTGGGATAGGCGTGGTCGACGGTGTGCGTAATCACTTCACCAACTAGTTGTTCCAGCCCGGTAACCGTTGTGTCAGCAAGGCCAACTTCATTGAGGGTCGAACGAATGAAGGCTTGAACACTTGGCAGCAGTGGCGAATCATTGGATAGGCGTAATTCCATTTCCATGGCGAAAATACCGTCTAATAGGGGGTCTTATGCAAACAGGTGATGCAGTTTGGAAAGTTCTTTCGCAGTAGATTACTCTGCTTCGCCCGCCGTGGGAATTCAACTGAAACTCTAGAAACTGACTGGGCTGAATTTGGATGGCCGCCATGCTTGAAAATCACGGGCCTAGTGAATGTGAAATTCAATCAATTGTCGATATTACTGTGCTTCCGCAAGTCCATGCTCGCGATCAGGCGTTGTCTGGTATTGGAATGCCGTTGGCAATTTAAGTGCCCGTTTCTGTAAATGCTGACTTAATCTCTGTTAGATTATGCGGTGCCCGCTCGATTCTCGGAATTTATTTGAACACACTGGTGAGGCTTTCATGCTCTATGACCACACGCAGTCTGCGCCGATTTATTTGTTGCTGTTGGTAATCGGGATCGGCACCTTGGCAGGATCGGTTTTCACAGACGTGATTGTTGCGCAGGTAGCGATGTACAGTAGCGGTGCCTTCATGCTGTTTCTCGCATTATGCTTTCGTGATTTGACGGTAAGCGATGAGGGTACCGAGTTGCTAATTGCATTCGGGCCTTTGTCGTTATTCAAACGCCGTTTGCAGTACAGCGAAGTCGAGAAAGTAGAGCAAGCCAGATCCACCATAATGGATGGTTGGGGCATTCATATGAGTCCGAGTGGAGGATGGGTTTGGAATCTGTGGGGATATGACTGTGTGGATGTTTGGTATCGGGAAGGTCGTAAAATCAGGATTGGTACTGATGATGCGGTCGCTCTGGCAACCTTCTTACAGACAAAGGTCATCCCTGCCGACAAAGAGCCTCAAGACAGTCACTGATGTTTAGTTTTGAGTTTCTACCGGACCGGTATGCGGTTTGTCGTCTTGCGGCAGATGAATCGCTACCGCAGTGGGCGCTGCAAAACGATTCCGGTAAGCAACAATTTGTGTCGTTGAACTGGACCCCCGATGAACTGTCCGTAGTGTGTCGTGAATTAATCGTGCCTGACCATGTAGAATCCGAGGCTGATTGGATGTGCATGCGAGTTGCTGGGAAGCTCGATTTCTCATTAGTTGGGATTCTTGCGCAGATTACAAAATATCTGGCAGATGCAAACATCAGCGTTTTTGCCGTCTCCACCTTCGATACAGACTATTTGCTGATCAAAAATTCACAGTGGCCACTGACCGTCAAAACGTTGTCGGAGGCTGGTTGTAAGGTGTATCCTTTAGGAGAAGCGTGAATCATTCGAAAAGAACTGAGCGTATAGCCTTCGGCTAATGGCAAGCATCTCATTTACGCCGGAAAGGCGTGACTGATGGATAGGTGCTGTCTGTTTAGGATCAGCGGTTTGTGGGTTCGACCTGCGTCCTGCATATGACACTGGTGTATTTAATATGTTGACAGGGTAAATGATGAGAATCAACAGAAGGCAGTTCACGAAGGCGGGAAGCCTCGGTGGTGTTGCCGCTCTTGCAAGCTTCGCAAAACCCCTTCGCGCATTTGAACCGCAGGCACCGGCTGTCACTTTGGTGAACGCACAGGCTGGGGAAGATGTTTTTCAATATTTGAATCGTGTGCAGTTTGGATTTGATGAGAAGGCCTATCGGAACATCATTGGGGCAGCCAACCCTTTTAAAGAGGGCGACGCGATGCTTGGGGTGGCGGCTGCGGATGACGCTACTCGGGGCATTGCTCGTCAGTTGTTGTCAAACACCATTTTGTCCAAGTTAGATGACCACCCCATTACTCAAGATCGTTTGACTCAACTGCTTCAACAGACAGTGTCGCGCGGTGCACAGACGACGACTCAAAGCAAAACGCTTGGGCAATTAAAGCGATTTCTTCTCGAACGCGATGAGGCAACGATCAAGACGGTGCTTCCTTCATTGTCCAGCGTCATGATCGGTTGCGTCGTGAAGTTAATGAGCAATGAAGAACTGGTCACGGTGGCCTCAAAAATATTTCACCCTCTGCCCAATAGCAACATTGGTGCAAAGGGCTACCTGGGAGCACGTGTGCAGCCGAACTCGCCTACGGACAATCTTGAGGATATTCGTTGGCAAGTGTTTGACGCGTGGGCTTATGGAGTTGGTGATGTCCTGTTGGGAACCAATCCCGTTTCAAGCGATCCGGAGTCGGTAGCTGCGGTGGAACGGACGTTGCAGGAGATCATCGAAGTCTTTGGTTTGCAGGATGACTTACCCCATTGTGTACTGTCCCACATCGACGTGCAGGCTGACGTTGAGCAGCGATTACCTGGCAGCACAGCACTTTGGTTCCAAAGTATCGCTGGCACCGATGGTGCTAACCAGACTTTTGATATCAGCGTCGAGAAAATGTTGGATTATGCACGGCAACGCAAGGGGAAATATGACCTCTATTTCGAGACGGGGCAGGGAGCGGATTTTACAAATGGCCATGGCAACGGCTTTGATATGGTTGTGCATGAGTCGCGGAAGTATGGTTTTGCTCGAGCTTTGAAACATGAAGTTGAGAAAACCAAGTCGGGAACCGACTTGAAACCATGGGTCCATTTGAACGACGTTGCTGGGTTCATTGGTCCTGAAGTGTTTCGAACCAAAGAGCAATTGGTTCGATGTTGCCTCGAGGATATCGTCATGGGAAAACTGCATGGTTTGACCATTGGACTTGATGTTTGCTCCACACTTCACATGGAGGTCTCTTTACAGGACCTTGATTGGTGTCTTGATCAGATCATGCCTGCCAACCCCGCGTATCTGATGGCATTGCCAACCAAGATCGACCCAATGCTCGGCTATCTGACAACGGGCTACCATGATCACTTGCGCCTCCGGCAGAAGTTTGGCTATCGGGTAAATGATTCCATGTGGGACTTCTTTCGCTCGATTAAGGTGATCGATGATAAAGGAAAGCCAACTTCAAATTTTGGGGATCCAACATGGGTCTATTTCCAGTATCGGCAACGCAAAGGTGACGTGAGGTCCGAGCTGGTAATCAGGCGAGAGGCACGGCAGCAGATTGAATCTGTCCGAAGTAGAGGAGTGTTTATCACTGAAGGGCACGGAGCATCGGTTTCAGATATTCCTAAAGCAACCCAACGCAATGTCGATCGCATTTACGATGATGCGAAGAAAAGTATTTGGGCACAATTGACACCCGGATTCATCAGTGAAGTCCCTGTCTCAATCGCTCTGAATACGGAATCGGAAGATCGTGACGATTACATTTTACACCCATCGAGTGGCGAGAAATTGCACGAACTGTCTGCATTGAAGGTGCAGGGGCTTCGTGTCAAGCATGATGATCAATTTAATGTGCAGGTCGTAATCTCTGACGGCCTCAATGCCTTGTCGATTATGGAGAAGAATCATCTGAAGCCATTCCTGAAAAGCTTGCGGGAACAGTTGCTCCGCGACGAATTTAAACCTGCTCCAGATAATATTGTCGTGAACTCGGGACGCGTTAGGGCGGGCTACCAGATTGGTGAAATTCTGTTCGCTCAGTCCAAGGGACCAAAAGCACTTCTGCATGTAATTGGGGAGCGTCCCGGTACCGGGCATCGTACCTTCTCTGTCTACATCACTGCTCCCGACGGGCAAGTGTGGAGTAGCAGTGGACGAGTGGATCACAACATTACCAAAGTTGTCTCTGGAATCGCATCGACCGCTTTGCCGCCAGTACGTGCGGCCAAAGAGACTGTGCGTTTACTTCGATCTCTTACTGGCTAATCATCGTCTTACTGGTAATCATCGTCTATTGATGTGAGTATTGGGTCTCAGCACAGATACGAGCACGGCACGACATAAAATGCCAACTGTATAGCGAACGAAGTCCATCGTTTTGAAATCGAACCCCAGAACTGATCCACCCAACGTTGTCTGCCGTAATGAGTCAATCCATGAGGCGTGATAGAGTTGACTTAATTCGATTGTAAAAGCACATGCGATCGCAGTAATGGCCCGCTGAAGTACCAGTTTTTGGGCATGAGCAGACTAACCGACAGGTAAATCAATGCTGCCCAACATGCGTCCTTGGCATGATTCTTGATGAACTCCGGCGGAGAAAATGCCGCATAGCGTGAGCCCAATCCAAGCAGCAATATTCATTACTGCAGTCGCCGCAAAATAGATCAATCTTCTTTTCTGGGTGGGCTTCACGTTGAATCGATTGGCAGGAGAGGCTTGCAGGTCACCGTTTCTGTCGGCACAGAACAGACCGGCACACGCGTCCGACCCTCTGTATTGCTCAGATCTGTATTTGTCAGATCCATGGCGCGGGAAGCACTAGATAGTGAGTTACCCACGGTGTGATTTGCGCTGAGGTGGCTAAGTGATAATACTCAGTGGTATGGAGAAAAAGAACTGGTTTCATGTTCGGTCGGTTCGTTTGACTGATGTTGGCGAAATGAACAATCAATGGGGTTTTGCGCGCCCCAGGTGAGTCCGAAATGTGACTATAGAAGTGTACTGGTTCTCGCGACAGTATGTGATTCAGGATTTCCGCTGCTCTCTTGTCCTGCTTGGCAATATCTCACTGTCCGCGGTGCATGCTGGGCTCACAATCTTCTTTCTACGTCTTTTCATAAGGGTTCTCTTTTGAAGCATCTTCTGCGCACTTTTTACGATGATCGCATGTCCTGCCCATCAGGTGGTTATTCACCCTCGGGAGAGAAACCCGCATCCGTTTACGAAGATTGGGTGCAGCATAGGTTGGTCAAACGGGTTGTATTTGATCCTGTTTCGATAGAAGAACTTCAAACGGTTCATGATCCGCAGTATGTGCAGGATGTGTTCAGTGGGGAGGTTACCAATGGTCATGGCAATACAGACGCCGCTGTGGCTGAATCGACTCGATGGACGGTTGGTTCTATGGTCGCCGCGGCTGAGGATGCGCTTGATTCAGGGTTGGCATGTTCACCCTCAAGCGGTTTCCATCATGCAGGCTACTCTTCCAATCACGGGTTTTGCACGTTCAACGGGTTGATGGTTGCAGCCAATCGCTTGTTACAACGTGATGAAATTAACAAAATTGGAATTCTGGATTGCGATTGGCATGCTGGTGATGGAACTGATGACATCATTCGAGAATTGGGTCTGCAAGATTCC
>Ga0315315_10004333_pt1 | contig 13083 bp, 21 predicted proteins | sample M140m3416metaG_FD_203699 | JGI IMG/M metagenome (GOLD analysis project Ga0315315, IMG submission 203699) | Ammonia-oxidizing marine archaeal communities from Monterey Bay, California, United States - M1 40m 3416 | ecosystem: Environmental > Aquatic > Marine > Intertidal zone | place: USA...
GTCTTTCTCCTTAGTGAACTCTTGTCCGATTGATTGTTTAACACCTACTTTCTTAGCAAACTTAGGGTTGTTAGCCACAGCTTGCATAAACTTTTGTTGCTTTTTACTTACGGCGGGCATTTACTTATTTACCCTGTTACTACTTGCTTCAGGTTTTCGTTTTACAACCTGCGGCATTATAGTTTTAGTTTTATTACTTCTCATTCTTTGGATGGTTTTGGTTTCCCAAATTCTAATACCCGTCCATACAATTGTAAATATTGCAGCTAAGTGAGGAAGCCATGATAATAAAGTTCCTACCGCTGTAAAGATAGACGCGAAGTCTAATAAGTGTTTTGTTGAATCATCCATTTTTAACATTTCCATCTTTTTCTTGCCTGTCTAAGTCTAGAATTAGGATTTTTAGCTGCTTTAGGAAATTTTTTCATTTGCCCTGCCGATCTTGCACAAAATGATTTACGTCGTTTTGCATCTTTAGAACCTTTTTTAACTTTCCCTGTTACTGCTGTTTTTAACTTACTGCCCGGGTTTGCTGCTCGATAAGCTTTTACACCTTTCTTTGTCATCCCCGCGCCTGTTTTAGTCTTTCTAAAATTACCAGACTTAACAGAAGTCTTTATACCCATTCCCCGTTTTTTTTGAGTTGCCATTATACGCAATCCATTTGTGCCTCAACCCATCTACGAAGCTCCTCAAGTCGCTCTTTATCTGATTGAGTTTCTTGAGGTTCTTCATTGGGTTTAGGGTTGTCGTCCATAGTTTATCCACAGAATACCGTTAATGACGTAACTGCAGCTGTTTGAGTTAATACCCCAAACGATGCAAGTGCATCATTTCCGTTAATTAAAATTCCATCACCGGGTAAAGCCATTTGTTGTGACTCGACTGCAGCTGGAGTAGCTATACTTAATAAAACTCTATCGGATGCTGCATTACCATTTAAGGTTAATGTAACACTACCTGCTCCTGCAGAACCTACAAAATAAAATCCTTTCATTCTTGCTCTTGGTAAAGCAGTTCCATCAGCAATAGCATTACCAATACTTACATTGGTTGCTACAGCTGCATCGGAAGAAATGCTAGTAACTTTAGAATAATAGTTTGTGGAAGTTGCAGTGTCGGTATCAACGCCAGCTACAGTTTCAGTGGTTACTGATTGAGTTAGATCCCCAACCTTGTATCCAGTGATAGTAAATGTAGCAGCAGTTGCATCGCCTGCACAAGTAAATAGAATTTGATAACCAGCCCCATTATCTAGAGGCTGATTAGTAAGTAGTGTTATATCTCCTGCGCCAGCAATAGCGGCACCTGCTCGATATAACCCAGCTGAAAAACTAGGAGTGACGGCCCATATATCTGTTGTTAAAGCCATGTCTTTTCTCCTATATGTTAGCTAAATGGTGTCACTGCTGGTGCAGCAACATTTGGATTAATTAGAGTTGCTTCTACAAACCAAACGCCATTAACGCCTGCACCTGTAACTGCTTTACATCTAACTATAGATCCATATTCACCTGCAGAAGTAGTTGCAGTTAATGTGATTGTAGTAGCAGCTACGGCAGGGAAAGTTTCTTGAGCGCCTCCACCATCGTCTACAACTAAAGCTGAACCATAAAATGCATCAGTAGCTCGTCCAGTATTAATTACTACAGTATTACCACCTGTTAAATCAGCATTTAAGAAAAACTCAAACTCCATACCTGTATTGTTTAATTGGTTAGGGTTTGTTGTATCATCGGGTGTAGTTGCATTAATGATTGGTAAGTTCAGTATATAACCTGCATCGGTTAATATAAGAGTTTTACCTGCGTGTCCAGGGGACACTACGTTAGCTGGTGTTACGCCATCAGGTGAAGCTGCGACAGGAAGAACAGTTAAAGCTGTGGTACCTGCAGCCATTGTAACTACATTGTTGACGCCTGAGCCTACAAAGCCACCAAGCGATTGAATTGGTCCTGAAAAGGTTGTTTTTGCCATGATTATTTCTCCATACAAAGTTAAGCTTATCTGTCGTGTATGCGTCTGCTGGGGCAGTCATGATAAGCTGGTTGTTCCCAGATAATTAATGTTACACGTTTTCATGCCATTATACAACAAAAAAGGGACCGAAGTCCCTTTAAGTTTGTTGTTAATTTAAGTCTCTATTTTAACAACTATTTGTTCATTACGTACATAGTTACTTCAAAACCGAATCTCATTTCTGTTGCTGATGGTGTTGTCCAAGCCATGATAGTTCTCCTTTATCTATAGATTTCAGCAGTGCTGATAAAAGAATTATATCCAACGATTTTATTAGTGTACTACGTATATTCATGAGTTTAATTAAAATCTGGAATAACTAAGGGCTTTCTTAATTCTAAACTGCGCAATTCGTCTTTAGGTAATTCATTTTTTATTTCTTCACTATAATAGGTATTAGGATTTTTATGTTTTTCTGGATTTTCTTTAATGTCTTTTATAATCTCATCATAATAAGATCCACCTCCTTCCGGCGGCCGGCTTTCAATTTCTATACCCTCTACAACGCCTTCACATTTTTTAGCAAGTGTAGAAAATTGTGGTGGTAGTTTTTTGTTATTATATCTTTTACACATCTTTAATAATTCTAATTGTTGAGCTAATTCCATGTTTTCTAAAATTAAAGTTTTAGTAGTATCAGTGCAATTACTTCCTAAATACCAAGTCCATCTAACCCCTATACGTCTATCTGAACCGTCTCCATAATTACTATTATTATTACTTATACTGTTTGGATAGGTATTTGAATGTGCACTATCTCTTTCGTTGTAAGAAGATTCAATAGATACATCTCCAGTACGACATTGTTGAAAATATCCTTGTAAATAGTCATTACGACTATGAGCCATAGAACTATAGAGGGTTGTTAAAACTGCAATGGTAGGAGTTACCGGAAATACAGTTAAAAATATAAGTATTTTAACGATTAAGGTCTTTAAGGTCATATGTATGTTCTCGTACTTGATCAGCTAATACTCGATATAAGTCTTCCCCCATACGCATAGATGCTTCTATTTTAGCTACATCAGCCTTAACTTCTGCTAGTTCGCTTGCTACATCTTGTTTGGAAGTGTTTAAAGTTTCTTTATTACTAGCTAAACTAGTTTCTAATCGTTCAATTCGTGCTGCATTTCTATCAATAGTATCTGTTAATTCCACAATATATTTAATTCCCGTGAAAGTACCCACGACTACTGAAGCCACGACAGGAACCATAACTATATTACTTTTAAGAGCGTCAACAATTTTCATGTGTATATTATACCGTAAAAAAGAAAAACCCAGCAGAGAGGAGCTGGGTTTTTCAGGGAGTGGCGCTTTAATTAAGCACCTGGTGAACCCCACATACCGAGGGGATCTGACCAACCGAATGAATATCTTTCACGGGCTTTGTATCTAACATTACCTGTGTCGAAATCACCGTCCATAGAAGTAGTAAGCGGAGTTCTTTCGAAATGCTTCATACCGTTAGGAACGTCAGTTGTTAAAAAGTAAGCATCGCCATCTGTTAAGAAGTGATTTACTGAATAACCTTCTGGAATTGCACCATTATTTCTCAATGCATTGATGTCGTTATCAGCAGTAGCAACACGAAGTTGTGTGTCTAATAAACGAGTAGCAACGAATTGTAGAGCTGGTGGAATTACCAACTTACGAGGTTTAGCAGCAATCAATAGACCTCTTTCATCAGTCCACGCTGCAATTTGAATCACTGCGTTTTCTAATGCTGTTTCGTTAAGATCTGTTGGTGTTGCTTGTGTATTACTATTAGTACCACCACTTACTAATGGGTGGTTAACAACCGCGGCTGCAGCGTTAGTACCAAATAATGATACGTTATCGCCACCTAAGAAAGCACCGTTGAAGCCATTGTTTAAAACATTAGCTGCACGAACTTGCTTAGTATTTGCCATTGAACGAGCAAGAGCTTTAGTATAACGAGCTGAAAGACTATCATATAGATTATCTTCAACTGCTTCTTCAGTTAAACTGAAGCCTAAAGCAATTGTTACGTGGTTGTATCTAGCTGTAAAAGCTTCTTGTGCATTATCATATGCAATAGCTGCTCCCTCAGACTTAAGAGGTGCGGCTGCAAAGCCAGCTAGTTTTGTTTCTTCTTCAAAAGAACGGTCTGAAGATTCAGTTTCGTAAATCTCTTTATGTTCTTCTCCGTAACGCGCATATTCTAAACCGAATAAAGCGTTAAGTCCTGGTAATAGCTCCTTAAGGAGCTGGGCTCTTGAAATTGCCATAATTTATTCTCCTTAATTAGATTCCAGTTGCGTTGTCATATGAGTGAATACCCGCATTAAACTTAATTAATAAGTCTGTAAATGCATCACCCACGGTTGAAGTTGGACTATCTACAAAGTCAACAATACGGAAAGCAATAGTTGCTGTTGTCGCTGTTGTAGAAGATACTGCAGTATTAGAGTTACCATTTGTAGTATCGCCTGTAGTTGTAGATTGCACCGCTGCGAAGTTAGTATTCTGACCTAAGTCAGCTTGTGTCACTGCGCCGTCCGCTTGTGCTTGAAAAATTACATCTGGGTCGTCAACAATATATGCTAAAGCGTCAGCTGCCACTGTGCCTGTTGGCCAGTTTTGTCTAAACACTACTGTGCCGAGGTTAGGGTCTGTGTAAGTACAACCTACAAAAACACCAATAACACCAGCAGGGAATGCGTCTGCGTTGTTACCTAAATCTGTAACAATTTCAACAGTTCCCGCAGCTACGATTGCAACAACCGAGCCATTGTATATATTAGTTCCGTACGCAGAAGCAATCGGTAATAAGCGTGTAGCACCCGCATATGGGGTTCCGCCTAAATGGTTTACTGCTCTTAGCCCATAGGGCGTAGCTGTAGTTGCCATAATTGTTTCTCCTTATTTATTTCCCCTTTCCAAACTTAGTACCACCTGTTTCTTGACCTTCAGCAAATTTAGGCATACGCGGATCGTTTTGATTCATGTATGCAGCATCTACTGCTTCGGTCTGTGCCCGTGTTTTATCTTTAACATAGGCTGATCTTTGGTCTATAAGTTCTTGAGGAGCTTTACATAATAGTAAACCACCAATTTCCACACCATCTTTATAGTTGGAATTAGGGTCTACCGCTAATTGAATCTCTGGGTGGTCCGAGTGTTTTACCGGTTCCCAGCCTTCACGCATTTTTGAAGAGACGTTCATGTTATCAGGTTCATTTAATAAAGAAACTCTGACCCAACGATATGCCCATCCTGCTTGTTTATCAAACTCCGGTAGGAGTGAGGCAGGTTGCCATTTCTTTGGTTCATCTTCTCTTTCTTCTGTTGCTCTTGATTTTCTTTTTATTGCCTTATCCATTTGCGTTCTCCAATTTAATCATTTCTTTTGCATATTGCTCCGGTGTTAACTTAAGCTTTTTAGCGAAAGCAACTTGTGTTTTCGACAATCGTACTTTTTTTGGCGCGGTACTTCGCGTTGCCGGTGCTACTACATTAGAAGGTTTGCGTTGGCTAGGTTTCACCTCCTCCAACGAAGTTTCCCCAAAATTTTCAGGGAATCGTTTTTGCATCGTTTCGTCAATACGATGGTAATACACATCAGATGTAGGATCTATCCCACTTCTAACTAATTTTTCATGCACTCCTAAAGCTAAAGATGTCATTTCTTCGTCTTTACCAAACCACTGATTTTTTTCCTGCCATTCTGTGGCACGAGAATCAGGGGCTGGAGCTTTTGGTTGTAAGCTTTCTAAGTTACTTTGTACACTATTTTGATCCTCTTGTCTATCATATTTATATTGAGGTTTAATATTTTGTGCAGAAGAAACTTTATATTGAGCATCATTCATTGCTGCTTGAGCTTCAATAATTTTTTCAGTATCTCCAGAATCATAAGCTTCACGATAATCTCGTTTAGCTACTAATAAATCTGAAGTATACTTTTCTTGTAATGTCTTTAAATAATCTTCTTCCCCAGAACTTAATGTAGTTCTAAGTTGTTGATTTTCTCCTAATACTTTTTGTGCATAATTAACAGCTTCTTCTTTTTCGCGAGCTGCTTGTTCTTTAGCTCTACGTTCATCATGCCACACTTTTTTAAGTTGTGCCATTCTTTGCTTAACACGCTCAGAATAATCTTCTAAAGTATCAGTTTCTAGTTTCTCAACCATCTCTTCAGGTAAAGGATCTTTATTTTGATCTTCAGGAGGAGTGTCGTCTACTTCTTCTACTTCAAAAAGTTCTTCTTGTTTAGGAGGAACGTTAGGTTTCTGCTCTACTCGTTCAACATCTGCTGTAGATTTTTCAGGCTTAGCTTCTGCTTCTTTTTTGCCCTCATCTAAATCTACTTCTAATTCTTCGCCTTCCATTGGTTGTACTTCTTCGTCAGGCACTTCATTTATAATTTCAGCCATGTTATTCTCCTATGCGCGTTCGTAGCCGCGTGGGTCATCGACCACTGCTTCTACGGTATCGTCGTTAATAATGCGGAATTCTTTTCCGTGAATTTTAATTCTTGTCCCTGCATAAGCACGGGTAATAACGAAGTCACCTTCTTTACACCACGGGCCTTCTGGAAACCTTTCTTTATCTTTGTAAGCTAAATCTCCTAACTGCATAACAAATAAAACTACAGTTGAATGCTCTTGTATTTGTTTTACAGATTCTGATTTAAGAATACTACCATCATAAGTATCTTCTGCTTCAGGCACCATACATAAAATACGATAGCCTTTAACATCAGGTAGTTGTGTAGTAAGTTTAGCTAATGCTTCATCCTCACTTACTTTTTTACCTTCAGTGGTAGTTGTGTTTTTAGGTTTTTGAATAGGTGCTCCAGAACTGGAGACTATCGTTTTGTCCGGGGTAGCTATACTCATTTTTTACCCCTTTTTGAATCTATTTTAACCACACTGTCTGTAGACGTAGACTCAAAATCTTCATCTTGTTTTTGGTGAACAGCAAGCATCTCTGCAATAAGATTTTGGACAATCATATATCCTTTTGCTTCTCCAACTGCTGATAGATAAGCTTCAAACTTATCAGTTCCCCTACCCATAGCTTCTAACAATGTTTTGCGTCTTTCTTCTATTTGGGTTGATAGAAGCATAAGCGTTTCTTTCTCTGCCATTTTTTATTCCTTTTTGTTTAGTTGAGTTTCATCCTTAAGTTTAGTTTCTTTTACCTGAGTTTCGTCTTTTAACTTTTGCACGTGTGCTTGAGTTTCATTACGTAACCTAGATTCCTTTTCTCGAAGGTCTATGTCTTTATTTTTTTGGACAACATCAACGCCCATTTTAGCTCCTTCAAGTAATTCTTTTGCTTTAATTTGTTTATCATCAGTAACTGCTTTAGCTCCTAGTTGAGCTCCTGCAATTTGTTCGTTAGATTCAATTCTAGCTTTTTCTAAAATCATATCTCGTTGAACATTAGTTGATAATTTTTCTTGCTCTAACATTAATTTAGCTTTATCAAGTTCAATGTCAGCTTGTGTTTTTTGAACTTTCATTCTTAGTTCTTCTTGTTGCATTTGAATCAATGGATCTTCTTGTAATTTTTGTGCTTGTCTTTGAGATGCGTCAGCTTGATTTTGTTGTAACAATTTTTGTGCTGCGTCAGCTGAAAGTCTAGCTACTTGATTCTGAATATTTTCTGGCATTACTTCGCCTTCTTCTGGAAGTGGAACACCTAATTGTTTTTCAATTTCTAGTCGGTATTGGAAAGCTAAATGTTCTGCTAAATGAGCTTCCATCGCTGCCTGCATTTGAGGAGCTTTTGGATTTTGTCCTACCATTTCACGCACTAGCGGGTCATCTCTGAATGTTCGGTGTACTTCAAGATGAGCTTTGTGGTCTTGAAATAAAAATGCTTTAACAGGAGTTCCATTTAACATGTTCATATTTTCAGAAACTGGGTCTAAAGGTTTAGCATCGTCGTCAGTAGGAATAAGTTTGCCAATATTTTTAACGCCTAATACTTCAAGCATTTGTTTATTAAGTTCTTTTAAGTCATAAATATCAGGGTTTTGTTGTGCCATTTGCATAACTGCTTGATACTGTACAACTTTCTGTGCCATGGTTGCAGCATTTGGATCAGCTACAGGAATAAGTTGGACTTTATTGTAGTCTTCTTGTTTAGCACCAGGTGTTCCTGTTGCAGGGTCGTATACATAATTAGGGTCTGTATAATCCCGTATTAAAATTTTAAGTAAATCAAACTCTTTTTTCATTGAGTAATAGATACGAGCATTAACTGCTGACATTACTTTCAATGTTCGCTCGAGTATAGCAAGTGTAGAACCTACAGGAGAATTAGCTGACATATCCGATACTTTCATATCTGCAGCAGAAGCAAAGCGTCTACCTTCATCAATAATTTTATCCATCAAAGCAGCAAGCACTTGACTTGGTTCTTTATACGGAAGTGGTAATAAGTTATCACGCAGTGTGCCAGCCGGCGCGTCTACATCTCTCCACTCTGCTGGACCAATTGGTGTATCATCACCTTTAATACGTAAGCCTCTAGATTTAAAACCGCCTGGAAGATTTGATAATGTACCTGCGTCAACTAATTGTCTTAATAACATTGTTCCTGATTTGGAAAAGCCTCCAATCAAATGAATCAAACCAAAACAATAAAAACCAAATCCTGGAATATAGCCATAATGAACAAAATGTTCACGGCGTTTTTGTTGACTATCTTCTTGTTTCCAATTACGACGAATAGCTAATACTTCTTGTGTGCCCTTATCGATCGTAACTATATAAGGTAATGCTATTCCAGTTTTGCCATCTTTATCTTCGTCTTCGTAACCTTCTAAATCAAGGTTGACGTTCATCTCTAATATTTTATAACGATCATCATTAGTAGCATCAAAACCCATTTGCTCTGCAATTTTTTTCTCTACTTCATCTAGGTCATAGTCAGGCTCGCCTAGTTCTACATCTCGATAAAAACCAAGGTGTTGTAAGGTGTGAAGTTCTTGTTCTGTTTTACGCATAACATGAGTTATACGTTCAGCTGTTTCTAAGTTAGATGCACCGTAAGGTACTACCATATCTTCAGCTGGAACAAATATAGATACTTGGCGTTCTAACGCTGGATCATAATAAACTTTTTTAAATGCGTTACCTGCTAAACCTAAACCCCATAACATTCTTTCATGTTCAGGTCGGTACTCTGGCATACAATCCATCAGTTGATAGTTCATGTTTTCTTGTACACGTTGAGCAGCTTCAATACACTCATCAGTTTCTTTACCAATAATAGAAGTTTTCACAGGGCCTGCAGCTGGAAAAGTTTCCATCATTGTTTCAGCTTGGAATTTAACAAGTGCTTCGGAGAGTAGTGGGTGATAGACAGCGCATGCGCCTTCCCATGGTTCAGATCGTTCTTCAATTTTAAGGCCTAATAATTCTAAGCCATCAACATAAGTTTCTAACCAGTCTTTTCTTGAGTTAAGGTCATTAGTAAAATCTTCTAGTAATTCAGAAGAAAGTTCAGCCATGTATTTATCAGAAAGTTCTTCAGCTAAATTTTTATTAAACTCCTCATCTGCCATTGCATCAGGGTCAATAACTATTTCAGCGTCCCCTATACCAATAGTAACTTTTTCAGGGTCTTCTATTTCTATTTCAATAGCTTGTTCATCAATTGCTGCTTCTTCTATTCCAACGGGTGCTGCATATAAACCTTTATCTACATCAGCCATTTTTATTTACTCCTCATTTTATCAATGACTTCTTCTACTTTTCGGGTAATTCTGTACCATACCACATACAAATAGTCTTGAATAGCTTTTAGTTTTCGTTTTAGTTTTTTCATAGTGCATATAACCTCTTTTGTCCGCGACCTTTAAACATTTCTATTTCATCTTCTTCGTCTAAAGGTAATCTTATAAATCCACCTTGTCTAAATCTAGCTAATGCTAAAGTTGTAGCATCCACCAAGTCATCATTAGCTCCGGCAGGGAAATCATTACATTCTTCTATTAGTTCGTGTGCCCATCGTCTATCGGGAGCCCATACTACACCCCCGCTAAACAAATCAGATACTGCATTTACCCGACTTATTTTGTCTTGGCCTTTCCCCGGAGTGAACTCACCCACTGGAATACCCATTCTTCTAAATTCTTGGTAAAGTGCTGCACCATTCGATTTTTTCTCTACAATAAAAGCATCCGGCTCCCAGTCTTGGTACTCTTCAATACATAACTGCTTAAGTTCTGGAAACTCTAGCCTTTTCTTTATAGCATTTAACAGTATTATAGCGTAGTTATTTGTTTCTTCGTTAAAAAATACGCCCCATGTTGTTAATGCGTTGTAATCGGCTCTTGTATGTGACTCTTGTGCTGCATCGAGTGTCATTATAGTAAATTCACAAGCAGGAGGGTCTTCTTCTTCCCATATATTCCACCATTCTCGCTTAATAAGTGCCCCTTCTTCCGAAGTTGGGTTCTGTAAGTACTGCGCATTCCAATATCTTACGTCTAATACACTACGTTTCTGTTGTAATTCCTCTAATTCCCAAAATTCTGGCCATAATGCGCGTTCTATACCTTTATTATCTGTTAATATTGCAGGAAATTCCACTATTTCCCAGGGGTCTGCCTCATCATTCTTAGTCATTTGGTTCATTATCTGGCCAGTAAGGTCTAATTTAGACCATCTTGTCATGACAACAATAATAGCACCACCAGGCATAAGCCGCTGAATAGGACCAGATTGAAACCATTCCCACGCCGGTAAGAAAACATCCGACCTATTTTGTTTAGCATCCTGCTCTGAATGAGGATCGTCAATAATGAATAAATCAGCACCCCTACCTGCCAAAGCACCCCCCACGCCAATAGCGAAATACTCACCGTTATAGTTAGTGCCCCAGCGAGAAGCCGATTTACTGTCTGCTTGAAGTTCAACATTTGGAAATATCTCCTTATAAGGTAAGGAACCTACTAAGTTTCTCACACGTCGTCCAAAGTTAACTGCTAAGTCAGCAGTGTGAGAAGCCATGATTACTTTTTTACCTGGATACTTCCCTAAAAACCAAGCTGGCGCAAGATAACTTATCATCTCACTTTTACCGTGTCTTGGTGCAATGTTTACTACGACTCTTTTTTTAATTCCATTAGCAATGTCTTGAAAGATTTCTGCTAAGTGTCTGTGATGTGCTCCTATAATATACCCAGGATAAACGTGCTTAATGAAATCTAAGAACGATTCTATTCCTATCTCTTTCTTCATCTCTTTCTGGTATTGCTGGAGTAAAGCCAGATTTTTGCGCTTCTCTTTATCCGGCATCTGAGGCAAAGCTCTTTCTAGTAAACTTAAATCTTGTTTACTTATCATCTTCGTCCTCGATAACTTCTCCTTCAATAATAGTCCCCTTAAGTTGTTCTATTGTTTCGAGAAGTTCTTTCTCCAGCTCATCGCCAGACTTGGTAATGTGGGTAATCTCGGTTTTCTTTTTAAATGCATCAACACCATCAATCTCGCCTATGGCGCGTAAGGCAGCTATCTTATCTCTATCGTTTTGAGCCATAGCTACTAGCTGCACAAAGTTGTTAACTACAAAAAGTTTAAGGTCTGCCAGTTCTTCTACTATCATGCAGTTAGTTTGTCCTACTAGTCCCGCAAGGAATGCCATCGTTCCATTAGGGTAATCTGCAAACTCTGGTTTAAGTTTCTTGTTAGTCATCATTTCTCGTGCTATCTCTTGGGCTTGTTCTTGGTGTTCTTTTGATGGTGTAATGTCTTCGCCTTTAATATCAGAAAGTTCTTTGATTGTAGTAGTTCGTACTTTAAGTTCCTGCTCAGTAGTCATTTCTGGTATGGCTTCTTTCTTACTCTTAGGTATACGAATGTTAGATTCTACTTGCGGCATAACGCTCGCAGGTTCATCTATAAGATCGGATTCTTCCGCCGGGGATAATTGGGGTATTTTTAGTTTGCTCACGTGTTCGCTGTTACACCTTATATTAATTGCAGCTATAAGTTGCTGAGTATAACTAACTAATTAGGGAAAGGCAATGACCTAATAATAATAAAAACCCTACTATGTATATGTGTATATTTTCCATAGCCGTAGTATACGTCCTTTAGCTAGTTAATGTGGTAGTGAGAACCATTCGCGTTTTTGAGAATTTTTTGCGAAATATTTTTTTGATTGGCCTTTTATTTAGGTACCGGGGGGTATACGTAAAGTAAGGGGGTACCTTCCCAGATATCGGGAAAATATTGGATTATTTGAGTAAATTAGTATGTATATACTATTCTATATTTTTGTTTATAAAGTGGTGCATAGGGGGGGCGTGGGGTTTGATTGGGTATGTAAAGTTTGTTATAATATGGGTACACCAACGAAATTGTTGGCACACACAAGGGAGCAAAGATTATGGATATAGCAGAAAAAAACATGGAAGCAAGCTTAAATTTGTTATTAGTAGCAGTAGAATATTATGAAATGAACCACGATACGGGGGAAGAAGAAAGCACAGAAAGACATAAAGCTAACGTATGGAAAGCTTATAACAATATTAAGCAGGAGGTAACAGAATGAAAGATGAAACTTATGAAGAAATGGAACGACGCTTAACTATCAGGTCTTGGACTTTAATAACCATTGCAATGCTTCTACCATTGCTACCAATGATTTTAATATACTTTTATGGATAGGGTTTCCTGTGGGGGGTCAAATGGGTTTCGGCCTGTTTGATCCTTTTTTTATTATTATATGAGAGGTAACAAAATGAATATAAAAACACAACCAACTTATGCTTTAAAAAATATGATTAAAGCATTATCAATGCACAAATGGTTAAATACAGAAGAAGAAAATCAAAGAGTATTACTAGCTAAACAAGAATTAAAAACAAGAGGGGGTAAATAACAATGGAAGACAATTTAAGTAACAGAATATATAAAGCAAGATTTCCAGAACGTAACGACTTTACAGTTCCGGTAGATTTAACAGAGCAAGAGAAAAACGAATACGCTTCGATGATAACTAAAGGGTGCAGAGCAAACACAAAAGCAACTATTCGAAGACTTGTAGAAGTTCCGTTAAGTCTCTGGAGTGATC
>Ga0315315_10004335_pt1 | contig 13081 bp, 6 predicted proteins | sample M140m3416metaG_FD_203699 | JGI IMG/M metagenome (GOLD analysis project Ga0315315, IMG submission 203699) | Ammonia-oxidizing marine archaeal communities from Monterey Bay, California, United States - M1 40m 3416 | ecosystem: Environmental > Aquatic > Marine > Intertidal zone | place: USA...
CGGCTAACTCGAACACGACAATCTGCACCGGTTCAACCGGCTTGGTGCGTGTCGTCCATCCCGTACGTGGATCATCATCCAAGGTCCCCGAAGCTCGCCCATACTTACTGTCTTCACCTTTCCCCTCAGAGCTTGCCGACGCACGCTTGAGCGGCAGATCAATCACCGACGAATCACTGCGACCCTTCAATTGCAGTTTTACATTAGTCAGGATGAACTCCCCCGTCTCTGCAAACGAATATTTCGCGTCCTTGTGAGTAGGATCGGAAAACACTTCAAGACGGATGCCGGTGATCCGATCAAGCGTGTTGGCCGGCACCTTCAGAAAATAATCATCCTGAACCGCCTGACTGTCGTTGGCTGTGATGATTCCGTCTGGGTGCGCTGTGAGCACCGTGCCCTCAGTGGCCCTCATCGCAACTGGTTTCACAACGGTCCAAGGCTCGTATGGAGGTTGTGCCCTTTCGATCATTCGATCCAACTCGTCAGAGAAGGCAACCTCTGCATCGACCTTAACCTGTTCTAGTTGTACTTTCATCTGGTCCAGAACCTCTTGACTCTCGTCAATTGCAGGTTGAACCAGCCCTGACTTGTACGACAGGAAAGGCTTTGCACCACCCCCCGCTGCACCCGTCTCATCAATGCTGTTGAAGAATGCGGTCAGGCTGTAATAGTCACGCTGAGAGATGGGGTCAAACTTATGGTCATGGCACTGGGCACATCCAAGAGTAAGCCCTAACCAAAGGGTGCCCACCGTATTCGTTCTGTCCAGCACATAATCCACCCTCGATTCTGCTGGGTCACGACCACCTTCACCGTTGTGCATGTGGTTGCGGTGAAAGCAAGTGGCAAGGCGTTGTTCATCAGTCGCGTCGGGCAGTAGATCGCCCGCGAATTGTTCTACCGTGAACTGATCAAACGGCATGTTGTCATTGAACGCGGCAACGACCCAATCTCGCCACGGCCAATTCTGCCTCGTTGCATCACCCTGAAAGCCATCAGTGTCGCTGTAGCGCGCCCCGTCAAGCCACCACATCGCCATTCTCTCGCCGTAGTGAGGCGAGGCCAGAAGCGAGTCCACCCATCGACTCCAATCACGAGCATCCGATGCCTCACCAAGTGTGGACAGGTCAGATGCCCCCGGCGGTAAACCCGTGAGATCAAACGACAGTCGGCGCATCAAAGTATGTTTGGCGGCACGGTGCGACAGCGCCAGTCCCTCGGTCTGCAATCGCTTCTTTACAAAATAGTCGATCGGATGAACATCAGCGGCCTCGGCAGGAATGTCCATCGCGACAGGAGCTTCGAAGGACCAATGCTCGCCCCACTCTGCCCCCTCTGCGATCCATTGAGTGATGGTGGCAATCGCCTCCGACGGTAATGGCTTCTTGTGTGAATCTGTGGGCGGCATCAATTCAACGCCCTCGACACCCCGAATTCGATCCAGCAACGCACTCTTTTCTGGCTTCCCGGGTACGACTGCCGAATAGCCCCCTAAATCAGCGATTGCACCCTCCCGAGTATCCAATCGAAGTTCCGTCGAACGCGAGCCCTCGTCGAACCCATGGCAGACCAAACAGTTATTCGACAATAACGGTCTGATTTGCCGATTGAAGTCAACCGGTTCGTCCGCATTGGTGAAAACACCCCACACGAATAACCAAAGCACGGATGCTGTGGAAAAAACTTGAATTGAACGCCAAACATGAGACCTTTGCATCCGATGACTAACCCGCGTGCGATTCAAACCAAAGAAGAACATGTAAGCTAAAGCAAAATACCAACGATCGAGTCTTCCAATCTCGGCCCTTAGTATACCGTGAGCAGACTGTAACGTCTTGCACAGACAAATCATGGTTTTGCATAAATCCTGCATCCCTATGGAATCTGCTCGTAAAACGCAGCATCCAGAACTTAGTCAAGCCGCAACTCGGCACACTACCGACTTCGACGGCATTCCGAACTTCTCCTTACATCGTCGCAAACCACGCTAAGAACAGAGCCCAACCGACAAATGCCCATCGCTAGGCATGACGAGTTCCCCAGTAGCACGACACGTTATCAACGCGTGATTCCCAACACCCCGTTCCGAATTGATCTCCGCCCATGCTTCAACCGAGTTAAACTGAGTTCCCCAACGCCCGCTCAGAAACGCCCTCTCAGAAACGCCCTCTCAGTCGCTTGGTAGTGAGCATACCGAGAAGACCGGATCCCCTTCGGTGATGCGTGCGTAACCAACCGTACTGCGATGCTACCCCAAGTGATTAAGCAATTACAATCACTCCAACAACCTTCGCCACGATTTCGATTAACGACAAATACAACGCGGGAGTCTCAAAGGTGAATCCGCCAAGCAGAAGCAGTTACCCCAAGTAGCACACCCCAGTGCCTTCCTAGACATTTTCTCGGATGGTCTCTCGGATATTTCGCGACAAACTATTTTCAAGCCACCCGATGTTAGTCACCACGGTGCATTCCTTCACAATGTCAACCTGCAAAAACACATTTGCTTCGTTCACGAGCCTCCCGTTATTCACCAAGCACCGAACTGTCACAATGCGAAAAGCACCACTGCTCCTGCTTGCGGCTTTAGTTGCAAGCCTGTTTCCTACGCCATGTCGTTCTGCCGGACCTCCCATTTACGATCTTGTCATTTACGGCGGCACATCGGCCGGGATCGCTGCCGCGGTTCAAGCAAAACGAATGGGAGCGTCGGTAATCGTACTGGAGCCCTCCGCTCGAATCGGAGGTCTAACCACTGGGGGACTTGGACAGACAGACATCGGAAAGAAAGCAGCGATCGGCGGCATCTCGAGAGAGTTTTATCAACGCATCCGGAAACACTACGCGATTGATGCAAACTGGAACTGGGAATCGAAAGCGGCATATCGCAGTGGTGGACAAAGCCGCACGACGGCCGACGAGGACACGATGTGGACATTCGAACCGTCCACCGCCTTGAAAATCATGCAGGACTTTGTCAGTGAAAATAAGATTGAAGTTGTTCTGAACGCGAGGCTCGACCGCACGCCGCTCAAAGACCATGAACCCCGTGTCGAAGGTGTCGTGATGCAAAACACAACGATTCGGAGACTCATCACCGAGGACCAAACTCAGTACCGAGGTCGTTGTTTCATCGACGCTACGTATGAAGGTGACCTATTGGCCGGCGCAGGTGTTTCCTACGTGGTGGGGCGTGAGAGTGCGCAAGAGTATGGCGAACCGCTTAATGGCGTACAAACCAAACGGGCTCTTCATCACCAATTGAAATCAGGTATAGATCCCTACCGCGTCCAGGGGGATCCCACGAGTGGTTTACTGCCGGGGATCGACGAGACGGGTCCCGGCGTCGAACAGAGCGGCGACCACCGCGTTCAGGCTTTCTGTTTTCGGATGTGTTTGACTGATCAACCCGCGAATCGGCGAGAAATACTGAAGCCATCTGACTACGATCCAATCAGCTACGAACTCTTACTCAGAAACTTCGAAGCGGGAGCAAGGGTGCTGCCGTGGTCATTCTCGCTGATGCCAAACCGAAAAACCGACATCAACAATAATCGGGGAGCATCCACGGACTTCATCGGTCAGAGCTATCAGTACCCTGAAGCTACCTACGAGCAACGCGAGGCGATCGTCGAAAAACACCTTCAGTACCAGAAGGGCCTTCTGTGGACACTTGCCAATCATCCTCGGGTTCCTTTAGTCATGAGGCACCAGGTCTCCCAATGGGGACCATGCCGGGACGAATTCGCAACCCCTGATGGCTGGCAACGCCAATTGTATGTTCGCGAGGCCCGACGAATGGTAGGCACAACCGTAATGACACAGAATCACTGTCAGGGATCTCGCATTGCAGAGCGGCCGGTTGGACTTGCTGCGTACACAATGGACTCACATCATGTGCAACGTTACGTCGATAAGAATGGGGACGTACAAAACGAAGGAGATGTGCAGGTGGGAGGTTTTTCTCCCTACGGGATCGAGTACGGCTCGCTAACCCCACAAGACACGGAGTGCGACAATCTTCTAGTGCCAATCTGCCTGAGCGCCTCGCACATCGCATTCGGGTCGATCCGAATGGAACCCGTGTTCATGGTGCTGGGACAAAGCGCGGCAACCGCCGCGGTACACGCAATCCGTGAGAAAAAGACGGTACAGAACATCGACTACGACAAACTGCGCAGCCAACTGTTATTAAACGAGCAAGTACTTACCTGGTCGCACACTGCCGCAAAGTCGCCTTTAAGCACCGATGCAAAAGATTTCTCGGGTATCGTCCTTGATGACAACCAAAGCAACCGAAACGGATTCGATTCGACCAGCCAGTCGAACGGACCTTTCCTGTCATCGCATTACCGTCACGACAGCAACGCTGGCAAAGGCCTCCAAACAGCCACCTTTACATTTAGGATCCAAAAAGCTGGAACATACAAACTGCAACTCGCGTGGACATCACACGCCAACCGCGCGACCAACGTTCCCATCACGTTGACCACATCTACCGGAAAACAGAACATGCTTCTCAATCAGCAGCGAAAACCGGAAGCAGCTCCGTTTGGTACCCTCGGTACATTCAATCTCGCCCCGGGCGTTGCCACTGTCGAAATTGGAAATGCAAACACAGACGGCTACGTGATTCTTGACGGTGCACGAATGGTCCAGACTTCCAAAAAGCCGCCAAACTAATGCCGTTTTTCGCAACTGTTTGCAAAGGAAACAACGCACTTGCGGCCCCACGTCTGACTGAACGCAGTTGTATCTCAAACGAGCACACTCCCGTCTTGAAACTGCCACCGGTCTTTGCGTTTATGTGTTTTCTCCACTACATTGTAGTATCATCAAGGTTCATAGAAAAACTGGTGTTTTTAATTTGATCGCTTCGCCCAAACGCCCAACGCTTGCATCGAGACTACGTAGCGCTCGTTTCATTGTTAACGGTGCAGTGTTCCTCTCCGTTGTGTTTACTGCCCAACTGCACGCAAAAGACCCAACTTTCTCTGAGGGCGACAAACTGTACGCTTTGCAAATCAAGAGATTGTTTGCCGACAAGTGCATGGCTTGCCATGGTGCAGATCCTGATGAACTGGGAGGCAACTTTGACATGCGTAGTCGATCCGCAATGCTCAAGGGTGGTGACTCGTTCGAGGATGAAGTTCTGATCCCGGAATCCGGCCGCGACAGCTTTCTTTACGTGGTGACAACACGTAAGGAAGCGGGTTACGAAATGCCCCCCAAGGAGTCGGAGAGCCTCACTCCCGAAGAATCCAATTGGATTCGACAGTGGATCGACTTGGGTGCTCCTTGGCCAAGCGACGAGCTTGTCCAAAAAATACGTCAAGAGTATGCCCAGGGCCTAATCGTTAAAACTTCAGGTGGTCTGGATGAAGAATGGAGCAACCGCCGTTACGAATTGTCAAGCCTGTGGGCTTACCAACCGCTCAACGTAGTGCAACCACCTGAAGGTATGCACCCTGTTGACTGGTTTGTTGACCGAAAACTGCAGCAAATAAAACTAGCCGCGGCACCACCTGCAACCGGGATTGAACTTGCACGCCGTCTGTCGTTTGACTTGACGGGCCTGCCACCGGAAACCCAACCCAACTGGCCTAAGACAAGTGATTTCTCTGCTGCCTATCAAGCGGATCCCGATCACGCAGTTGAAGAACTGGTCGCAAAGTTGATGAGCTACCCGCAGTACGGAGAAAAATTTGCCCAACATTGGCTTGATGTTGCCCGCTACGCCGACACCGCGGGTTTCGCTAACGATTTTTCGCGTCCCAATGCATGGCGGTACCGCGACTACGTCATTCGCTCATTCAATCAGGATCGGCCCTACTCGCAGTTTGTGCGTGAACAGATAGCCGGTGACGAGCTGAATCCAAACTCCAACGACCATCGCATCGCGACAGGATTCCTTCGCATGGGCCCTTGGGAGCAAACAGGGATGAGTGTATTCCGCATCACAAGGCAACAATGGCTTGATGATGTTACTGACTCGGTGGGGCAAACTTTCCTAGGTCACGCCCTTCAATGCGCTAAGTGCCACGACCACAAATTTGACCCGATCCCAACCCGTGATTACTACCGAATGATGGCGGTTTTCTCAACCACACAATTCGCCGAAAAAGACACCCCTTTCCTTCCCAGCGAGAACCAGAGTGGCTTCACCGCCACCAACACGTGGCTCGACAGCAAAATCGGATCGTATGCCAAGCAGCGTGATGCTCTGCAACAGAAGATAGACAACCAGAAATTGTCAGAAACGGGGGATGCCCAGGTTGGCAACAATGGACTCGACCCTGGGGACGAAAATTCCCTTGCCCGCATCAATAAGAACATTTCACGGCACAACATCGAGCGAGACAAGACAAAACCCATTGCACTTACGGTCTACACCGGAAAAACGATTGAACGAAAAGCTGTCAATTCACGACTGCGTGTTCCAGCCAAACCATGGGACAAAGGGACCATGGAGCCCGACACCATCTTGTTGGGTGGTGACGCATACTCTGCGGGCGCCCCAGTGACACCAGGAGCGTTATCTGCAGCAGAAATACTTGGAAACATGAAGCCCACCTCCTTCCCAGACAAACAAGGCACACGTCGCCTCGCTCTGGCAAATTGGATCACGGCACCCGATAATCCGCTGACTGCAAGAGTGATGGTAAACAGGGTTTGGTCCTGGCATTTTGGTAAGGGTCTTGCAGGAAATCCCAACAATCTAGGCAGTACAGGAGAAACCCCCTCCCACCCTGAATTGCTCGACTTTCTTGCGAATTGGTTTATCAATCACGATTGGTCGGTAAAACAATTGAACCAGTTACTACTCACTTCAAAAGCGTACCGCCGAAGTACCCGGCACTCCGACCCAAAGTTGACAGAAGAGAAGGATCCACAGAATCGTTTCCTTTCAACATTTCCTCCACGCAGACTTACCGCTGAGGAATTCCGAGATTCGATGCTTGCAGTCAGCGGCGAATTAAATTCCTCCGTTGGTGGTGTGCCGTGCCGCCCAGACATCAATCTTGAAGTTGCGATGCAACCGCGACAGATCATGGGAGGCACTGCCTCCGTGTACGAGCCTGATCCACTTCCCGAACAACGCAACCGTCGCACTATCTACGCAGAGAAGATTCGAGGCCTGCGCGATCCATTCATGGAGTTGTTCAACCAACCAGGCCCTGACAAATCCTGTGAAGTGCGACAGACCTCAACCGTCGCTCCACAAGCGTTGACGCTTATGAATGCCGAGGAGATACAAGATCGGTCATTAGCATTCGCCGCGATGCTAATTCAAAAAGAAAAATCAGACAAAGATGTGATACGATCCGCTTTTGCCCGAGCACTGGGCCGCGAGCCTACCGAAATCGAAGCCGAACAATGCATGAAGCACTGGAAACGTTGCACCAGCGAAGAAAGAGAATTGCAGCATGAATCTCAGACTTACCCTGCCACCACGTTACGAACAGTGATGGCAGAGAAGACTGGTGAACCATACGAATTCGTTGAGCACATGCCAGCGTACGAATCGTACGTTCCCGATTTACAACCCAACCAAGTAAATGCACGCACTCGTGGTTTGGCTCAGGTCTGCCTCGTCATCCTGAATCTGAACGAGTTTGCCTACATCGACTGATTTCAAGGGGGAATGGCTCTGACTCGTCATGACCAGCTTGCACAACACCTTTTGTTTTCTAAAGAAGACAGCCCATGCACACTGCATCTAACAAGCATTCCCACGCTGCACCCTCCAGAAGAGACCTTCTTTATGGGTTCGGAGCGGGGATCGGATCGATCGCTCTCACCTCGCTGCTAAACGGCGATGAACCGGGCGTTCCAGGGTCTGACCAACACTCGAATACTCACCATGCACCTCGGGCCAAACGATGCATATTCTTGATGATGGAGGGTGGGCCTTCACACCTTGATACTTTCGATCCCAAGCCGGAGTTAAACGAACGTCACTTGCAGGAATTCACCCGTTCCGGCGAAGAGCAGAGTGCAATGTCCTCGGGAAAACGCTACTTCGTGAAAAGTCCATTTGACTTCAAACAAGCCGGCGAGTGCGGTGCCGACATCAGCACCGAGTTTGAACATCTGCAAACGTGTGTGGACGACATTTGTTTTTATCGCGGTGCCTACGTTGAATCAGTCAATCATCCGACGGCGTGCTACCACGTGAACACCGGGAACCGTTTTGGCGGCGATCCAGCATTGGGCGCTTGGGTCACATACGGCCTGGGGACGGAGAACCAGAATCTTCCTGGCTTTGTCGTGCTTCCTCGCACCAGCTATCCCCAAGGTGGCTCCGGAAACTGGAGCAACGGTTTCTTTCCTGCCCAATACCAGGGTACGCCTCTCAGGGCAGCCGGTAGCCCGATCCTCGACCTGAATCCTCCCGCTCGCATCACTCGTGAGAGGCAACGTGAAAACCTTGACCTTCTGGCATCCCTGAACCGCGAGCACTTAGCGGCACGCCCCGGCCGCACTGAGCTGGATGCTCGCCTCAATTCCTATGAACTTGCCTACCGAATGCAAACAGAGGTGCCCGAAGTACTTGAATTCAATACTGAATCAGAATCAACTTTGCAGATGTACGGCATCGACCAACCCAAAACAGAAACGTTTGGACGCAAGTGTCTGCTGGCGAGACGTTTGATAGAGAAGGGTGTCCGATTTGTGCAGGTGTATTCAGGCAACTGGGATAGTCACGACTACATCCATCGCGCCCATGGATCACTGATCAAGGCTGTGGACAAGCCAATTGCTGCTTTATTGAAAGACCTGAAACAACGCGGGCTATTGAAAGATACGCTCGTCGTGTGCTGTGGAGAATTTGGAAGAACTCCCGACAACGGCCAACGCAGTGGCGGCAAATCGTATGGTCGAGACCACAATGCCAACGCTATGGCGATGTGGTTTGCTGGTGGTGGGACCAAGGCAGGCCACACCATTGGCGCCACAGATGAGATCGGCGGCAAAGCGGTAGACTGTGCACATCATATTCGAGATGTGCACGTGACCCTGCTACACTTGCTGGGACTTGATGACAACCGCTTGACGTTTTATCACGCAGGCAGATTCAAGCAACTCAGTCAGTTCGGTGGGCAGGTGATCAACGAACTCCTGAGTTGACCCACAGTCACTCTGCATCAAAGCCTGCATTGATGCGGTCACAAATGCAGTCAGACATGTAGCGTGCAATGCAGTTCCCATCCACCCTTGTTGAGATCATCAAGACTGCAAGGCCCGGGTTCTGGCCTACGCACCTTTGGTTCTACATGCTGCCTTTCGCCGGGAGAGACATGTTTGGATCAATCCCATTCTGGGCAGGTGCTGTCTACGTATGCTTCCCCTTGGGCTTACTGACCTATGGATGGAATGACCTCGGTGACGCCGAAACCGATAGCGTCAACCCGCGAAAGAATAGCTGGCTCTTTGGCGCGTTGCCCAATGATCAGCTGCGAAAACGTCTTCCTTGGATCATGATCACGACGCAGCTTCCATTCTTAGTCATTTTCACCTGGATTGCTGGTCCCAAAATGATTGGATGGTTCGCGGCTCTGATCATTTGCAACGCATGCTACAACACAGTAGGGTTCAAACGTCTGCCTGTACTCGATTTGTTGAATCAAGTGGGTTACGTGCTGATTTTTGTACTGGCCAGTTGGCTTTGCGACGTCCCCCAACTCAATGCCCCCGCAATGATCTTTGGAGCAATCTTTGCGATGCAGAGCCATCTGTTCGGGCAACTGATGGACCTCGACGAAGACAAGATAGCAGGACGCAAATCGACTGCGGTGGTCATTGGCGTGATCCCAGCGAAACTACTGCTAGTCACCATCATGGTGGCTTTAGCACTAATCGCTTACCGCTATTTTCACCTTCCTGTGGTTGCCATTTTCATGACACTGGGGGCCATGTTTTTTTTCCTGGACATGTGCTTTGGACCACGCCGCTATCCCGTCTGGTTTAGCACATCCTTTTTCATTGCCTGGAATGCAGTGGTGATCTTATCAATGCACTTCGTCTGGCGGTATGGGATTTTTCTAACAAGCTGACGTGACCGAAAGCCGGCCACGCCATGAAGGAACACCCGATTAACGTTCATCAACGGCCAGACTGAACACCATGTGACACAATCTGGCGAGTAAACGTGCTGGCTAACGTGCGGGTTTCGCTCCATCACGTGACCTGCATTAGTCTCGGGACTACCACTGATCAGGCACGCATTGGTGCCCGCAAGCACCGCGACGGAAACGCCACGTCACACCAAAGCCAACCCAATAGCTTTCCAGGTCGACAGTTGTCACCCCGAAAGATTGGCTCTCTTTGAACATGCCACCAGCGAACAGATCGAGATCGACTCCTGGAAGCACATCAGGGACCCCAATTCCCGCACTGATACGATTCTGGCTGATATTTGGCAGCAATGCGCGAATGTAATCAACACTGGTTTGAGGCGTAATTCCTCCGATAGATCCCACAGGAGACGTCTTGGAAGCATTTTCAACAAAAGTGTAACCACCGCGGAGTCGGATTCCCCGGTCGGTGGTGTACTGGACACCGGTTTGCACCGCTAACTGATCGTCCCAAAGGCTCCCCCAAAAGTCAGTGTCTTCCCACATCATGTATTGCAGATCGAGAGCCACCAGAAGCTTTCCACAACAAAGGCTTTCATCAGCAATTCCGATTCCAAAAATGTTGGGCAATTCCATATCCACATCCTGATGAGGGAGCGGCCCCACTCTGATAAAATTTTCAAAAACGTGCTTCTCTTTGGTGAGCCAAAAAGCCCCGATTGTGGTTCGATCGAACACATCGTAAGTGAGGCCCAGATTCCCGCGAACGCCATAGTCGGGCGTGGAAGCAGATTGCCCTGTGAATACCCCGTCCATCTGCGCAGTCGAAATGTTAAGCCCCGCTCCAAATGAGAGACGGTCGGTGAGCTGCACCCCAAGTGCTGAGGCTGTACTCAACACCATAAATTCCGCGGATGTTCCATTACTTTCTACTGATTCCCGGTAGTCTACACCCAAACCCGATGCGGTGATCAATCCGAGGCCGGCAGTGACAGGCAGCCCAAGAGCAGAAAAGTCCTGCGTTGCCACGATATTTCCGATAAGCGAGCCCGGTCGATCAGACTTCTGCCTGAATGGCTCAACGGGACCGATCGTCGCGTCGTTTTCAAGGTTGAAAGTGGGCTCTATCCACGCCCCCGAGAAACTGAACTTCGTGCCCTTATGCTGGGTCAGCGTGGCGGTATTAAGAACCATCGAACTCTGCACGTCTTGTGGTCGAGCAATTCCGGTGCCCGCCATGCCTCCGGCCGCTGGCAATGCATTGGCTCGAAGTTCAACTCCAAATACCTGAGCGTAACTTTCGCCGTGCAGTAGACAGGTACCGAGGATTCCGGCCACAACAGCCCACCAAGTGTGCTTCAACATCCTTATCGACTCCCTTTCAGGTTCTTTCCGTAGAACAAATTACATGTAGCTCACAGAAAAAACACTGGGAGCGACGATGCTGCGGTAGTGGAATCGACCTGCAAACCCTCAACGATGCAATCAACCTTTTACGCATCCACCTTTTCCAAACGCGCCCCCCTGCGTGATCGCCACTCCCTGCATAAACCATACAGCTGGTAAAACACGCAAGGACGTTGTCTGTGTTTTGGGAACACGCCCGAAATGAACCTAGCGCAGTACGCTTCCAATTTTTCCGTTCCAGAAACAAACAGCGTTTCGACAAACCACGCTCTGGCCGTACGCTCACCAACATCGGAATCGTGCAAGAACCCAAACAGCACAACAAATAGAACGCCTGCACTCAGAAAGCTGATCAACATCAACAGAACGCGTGTAATCCAATTTGTCTGCCTGATCGTTTAACCAGTAGTTTTTCAGAATTTAATCCCCAGACCTACCGATAAGAATCATTCCAAGGTTGGACTCACAATAAATAGCACGGATGTTTCATCATCTACGGAGGAAAATCCGTGCGCAAACTGTTCCCCTTGATTCTTGTTATTGTCGCTGGCTGCGGTTCAAGTGGCCGCAACATCTTTCGCCCTGCCACTAACGCGGGCTGTGCAACCGCTCCCTGTGATTCATCATGTGGCTGCAATGAGCCTACTGGTGAGGTGATGCTCAATGAGTATCCGGTGACAGAGACACCGATCTACGCTGAATAGACGAACCAACGAGAACGATTTGTTCGGAACGCCTGTCGTTTCCTACTGCTTTCGCAGTGGTTGTTTGCAGCGCAGACAGCACGCAGCGGCGCTTCGTCAATGTGTGCTTCGTGAACGTGCGTTTCGTCAATAATGATTCAATCAATGTGCGCTCATTTAAGGTGCCCGCATTCCACGTGGATTCGTTTAGCGCTGGACGCTGCTCCACTGAATCAAGCGTTCCGCGCGCAGAGCAAGCCGGTCGTTTTTGACAGGCCAAGTGGTTGCGGCTGCGCTGATGAAACTTGAACGCACAAGGAGTGTCGACAGACAGTTCCGTCACCGTCACACTGACAGCGTTACCGACGCCAGCATCACCCTGCCAAACACAGAGAGCAAGAGCGTCCTACACGATTGTGTGGACAAGCATCGGCTCAGCAGAACCGTCCAAGGTGGGTAGCTAAGAGACGCTAAGCTGGAACACAGCGTTGGAGCCACTTATTTCGACCGCGAGGTCGGTTTGGATACGCTTAAAGCGACACCAGTTGCTTGAAGGTGCTCGAAAGCATCAAGACTGCTGCGGTTTGCGTTCAGCCCACCAAGGCCCCCGCACCGATTCACGGAAACGGGGTTAACAAGGTACGATCGCTTCAGCTCAGGAAGGTGGTTTGAATTTGGGAGCCGCAGGCTCCGACGGTTCGTCCTCAACCTCTTCAGTAATGCCCGAGGGCACCGAGTCATCGCCAAGAAAAGTGTTCTTGGCTTCCCGCTCAGCAGTTTTGAACTGCTGCTGAACATCGTTGAGGCCTCTACGGAATTCGCGATAACTTCCCCCAAACTTGCGAGCAACCTCGGGAAGGTTGCTGCCGAACAGGAGAACCGCAATGACACCGATCACCACCATCTCAA
>Ga0315315_10004337_pt1 | contig 13078 bp, 7 predicted proteins | sample M140m3416metaG_FD_203699 | JGI IMG/M metagenome (GOLD analysis project Ga0315315, IMG submission 203699) | Ammonia-oxidizing marine archaeal communities from Monterey Bay, California, United States - M1 40m 3416 | ecosystem: Environmental > Aquatic > Marine > Intertidal zone | place: USA...
TATGTACATGAACCATCATCTAAATTAGCTGTAGCATCATAATTAGTTGCTGTAGAATCTGTACAACCACTAACTGTATAATTACAGGAGCCATCGTCACAAATTGCAGATGGATCATAATTAGTTGCTGTTATATCTGTACAACCTGAAGCTAACGTATTAACAATAATACTTCCAACCATACCATTAGAGGCATGACTTCCAATCGAACAATCATAATTATAAGTACCTGGTACAGTAAAGACATATGACCCAATTGTAGAAGGACCACTAGTAGCCGGTAAATAAAATGAAACAGGATTATTGTAACTAGTTCCCGTTAAAGAATTAATATCACCATTAACATCATGAAAACCAGCATCATTAAACCAAACTACAGTATCCCCAACATTAATAGAGAGATTAGAAGGAGAATAATAATACATCCCAGCATTTATTAAATAAGATGTTGCTACTGCTGAAATACAAGAGCCATCATCTACTGTAGCTGCTGCATCATAATTACATGCTAATGGATCTGTACAGCCTACAATAGCATAAGTGCATGAGCCATCGTCTACAGCAGCAGTAGAATCGTAATTATCCGCTGTAAAATCTGTACATCCATAATTAATAGAAGTACAAGGAGTAAACAGGCCTAAATCCGTCCAATCATCAATTGGCATAACAATCCATTCTGAATCTACTGCATCAGTACCTGCCGAAGCAGTCCAATCAGTATTACCTTGATTTACATCACATTTTCTAACTAATGTATGGTCCTTCGTTGCATCAGCTACACCAGCAACACTCCATCCTGAACCTGGATCACCATTCCAATCACCAATATAATCAACTATTACATATCCTCCTGTAATAGGATCCATTGGCGAACCTGGATCAACACCATATACCAATGCAAAACCATCATCTCCGTTACTTAAATAATTATAAGTATAATCTGCAACTCCAGAGATCGCAACATCAGAATAAGGATGACCAACAATATATACATCATTAGGCAAAATAATTGCTCCCGCAGGGAAATCATTCCAATACTCATAAACTCCAGCAATTGTAGGATCGTTACTCACATTAGGAAATGCATAATGTGTTAAATCAACAGTGTCTGAAGTTGGATTATAAATTTCAAGATATTTATTATTAGAAGTTCCTTCTGCATATTCAGAGAAAAATAAATTAACCATCGGTGGAATAGGATATGTACAACTACCATCATCTATCGTAGCAGTAGCATCATAATTAGTTGCTGTACTATCAATACACCCTAGATTACTTGAGAATGTACAAGTACCGTCTTCAATATTTGCATTTATATCATAATTAAGTGCCAATGTATCCATACAACCATACACCATCGGAGGGCAATTAGCCATAGGATGAGCATAAATAGTATTTGTTCCAATACCAAGACCTACAGAACAACTATTACATGCTGAAATTACACTTGAGATTGCAGCAGTCCAGTTCGTATCAACATTTATATCTGATGAAGGATCACATATAACAATGGAATAACCATCTCCATCTCCTAAACCACCAGCCCAACTATCATCATAGTCAAGATCAACAACAATACCATCTTGTGTATTTAAAATAGTGATTTGTTCTCCAGAAGTAGATAAGTATCCTGTAGACCATTCGAAATTAGGTGCAAAACCAAAGAATGTTTCAAATCCACATCCTGCAGGATAAGTATTACAAGGAGAAGAACCTGTAAATGCATCTTTAGCTAAAATCGCATATTCTCCTGCCAATAAATCATACTCAGGGAATACAAATGAAATAGCATCATCTATTCTTAATCCACCAAGAGCAATTGTATTTGCAGAGTTATTATACAATTCAATATAATCTAAATTGTCATAATTTCCTGGATCATTATACATAAGTTCAGTAATAGTTAATCCCGATGTTAAGTCAGTATTATTAAAGACCACTACCAATGAATCATTTATCATCACATTTGTTGCGGGGTCAGCTAAACCAGATACAAATACATCAGTATATTGACCTATAACTAAAGGTGTAGATAAATTTAATATAATTGTATCACCATTAGCGTTTACACTAGCGGAAGAAACTGCAACACCTGAATAATTTGAAACATCTGATCCATTAGTAACTGACTCAGAAGTTGTCAAAACAAGTGTGCTATCATTAGAAGCATTAAGAGAGGTAACAGTAGGTGGTGTTAAATCACCAACATCTAAGAAAACTCTAAAATTATCAAATGCACCAAAATCAGTTCCTCCATTTTGTTTCGCTGCTACTCTTAATCTTACATGAGTTGCTCCTGTTGGCGCTGTAAATTCTTCAGTTGTCCAAGCATCAGTATTTGAGTAGTTTGTAGTTGTAAGACTATTCCAAACAGTATCATTATCCCATGCTATTTCCCAACCAATATAGTCGGTTCCATCAAAACCATCAGTATAATAATCGAAAGCAACTTTTATTGGAAAAGCCCCACCCCCTGGTAAAGTCACAGCATCAAAAGTTAAAGTATGCCAGTTTGTTCCAGGATCAGCGGGCCAAGTTCCTGATAATGTAGAAGTATAAGGATTATTAATATCCTGCATTCCATAGTAATGATTTCCTTCTGAAGCAGAAGAAATATTACCGAAAAAGGGAGCTACAACATCACCATGATTGTATATTTGGGGAGTTGAAGTTGTTGAAACATAAGTATTTCCGCAAATTCCCCAAATATCAGTTGGAGGTGAATAAACGGTGTAAGGATTTGGAAACTCAGTATAGTCCCAGGTTCCAGAACCTTCAAAGCTTTGCGCAACAATGTTTGCTTGTGAAAAAGCACTTATACTAAAGATTGTAGCTACCATCAATAGTAAAAGAGATTTGTAAATATTTTTCATAATAAAATAAGATTGATTAATAAGACGCCAAATATATGACTCAACATTAAATCCATATAAAAATTGACATTAAGGTTATGAAAAGATTATTAAGAAATAATTAACAAGACTTTAAGAATGATAAACAGAGTTTTAAACAAAAATAAAACTGGTAATAATTAACACTAAGAAATAAAATAAAACTTCTAATTTTGGTACTTATAAAAATTTTAAAAAAATAATAAGATGGCAGTAGAATTTACAGATGCAAATTTTAAAGAATTAGTATTAGAATCAGAAAAACCAGTATTAGTTGACTTTTGGGCTACTTGGTGCGGACCTTGTCGAGCAATTGCACCAGTAATAGAGGAATTACATACAGAACTTGATGGAAAAGCAGTAATAGGAAAAGTAAATGTTGATGAAAACTCAGATACTCCTGTTACTTACGGAGTAAGAAATATCCCTACTTTATTAGTATTTAAAGATGGTGAGGTAGTTGATAAAGTTGTAGGTAATCAACCAAAAGCAAAATTACTTGAAATTCTTGAATCGCATATGTAAGATAAAACAAAACTATTGAAAGGGCTTAATAGCCCTTTTTTTATTTATGAAAAACCTAAAACACATAAATCTACCATTTAATATTGAACTATTTGCAAAGCAAGTAGTTGAGGGATTTATTACTGGGAAACATCAAAGCCCTTATCACGGCTTCTCAGTAGAATTTGCTGAGCATAGATTGTATAATACAGGAGAAAGCACCAAACATATTGACTGGAAACTATACGGAAGAACTGATAAGTTATTCAATAAAAGATACCAAGAAGAAACAAACTTAAGATGCCAATTAGTTATTGATGCATCATCATCAATGTATTACCCTAATTTTGATAAACCTAGCTTAGAAAAACCTAATAAATTACTATTTTCAGTTTATGCTTCTGCAGTAATGATGAATCTTTTTAAAAAACAAAGAGATGCAGTTGGGCTTAGTGTTTTTACTGATAAATTAGATTTGCATACTAAAAATAAAACAACCCAAAGGCATCATAAAGTTCTGTATCATGAATTAGAAAATTTATTAAAAGTAGATGCTAAATTAAATATAAAAAAAACAGCTTCTATTGATGCTTTGCATCAGATCTCTGAAATGATTCATAAACGATCATTAGTTATGATTTTTACTGATTTTATTTCTCAAGATAAGACATTAGACGAACAATTTGAAGCATATAAACACTTACAACACAATAAACATGAGGTTATTTTATTTTATTTAAGTGAGCCTACTACTGAAATTAACTTAGAATTTGACAATAAACCTTATAAGTTTATAGATATTGAGAGTGGAGAAGAAATGAAATTAAGTCCTCATTTATATGCGGAAAGATTTAAAAAACAGTCTCAAAATCAACTTAAAGAATTGAGATTAAAATGCTTGCAATACAAAATTAACTTAGTTGAAGTTGATATAAATAAAGGGTTTGATACTATCTTAAATTCTTATTTACTTAAAAGACAAAAAATGTTTTGAGTTTTATAAAAACAATTTATATTTGCAGCACTTTTTTAAAAGTACGGTCTGGTAGTTCAGCTGGTTAGAATACATGCCTGTCACGCATGGGGTCGCGGGTTCGAGTCCCGTCCAGACCGCTCGGTCAAATTCATAAAGAGTTAATTCATAACGAGTTAGCTCTTTTTGTATTTTTGGGTGTATTTACGTCCGTACTCACTCAAAATGCCAAAAGTTGGCGATTTTCAAAAAAAACCTTGCCAAGTTGCAAGTTTTGCGTGTTAATAATCACTCTCAAAAGTGTTAATTGTTAATAACTTAAAGACACCCCCCGCCAAAAGATAAGAAGAGACCTAAGTTTAACGACTGGGGTTTTTTTGTATCATTGTAGCATAATAACTTAAAACACTTTACAATGAATTTGATGGAATGGCAATGGTATGCACTAGCTTGTGCAATTATTTTATTTTTAATCTTAAGAGAGTTCTTTTGCTGGTATAACAAGATTAACAAAAGAGTGTCATTGATGGAAGAGCAAAGAGATTTACTCAGGCAACTTGTAGATAAGCAGAATAAGGAGTAATTAAGAGTCCTCACTATAACATAAGTAGTAGTTTTTTCATTGTTAATCTTTTTTCCAAAATAAACTTAGTGGAATAATAAAAAAAAGAAAAAAGAATTTCTTAGTTATTACTCCAATGAATGTTATAAATATTCCGATTAAAACTAGCAGCCAATTTCTCATAATCTTAGTTTATTGTTAATCTATTGTTTATAATGCCATTTAATAAAGGAGGATTTCCAGTTGTCTAATAATTTTTTAACATATCTTAATCCTCAGATTTTTCAGTTTCATTCATAACAACTTGGTAGTTATTTAATATTGCTCCAACTAATAGGTTGAGTAATAAAAATGCGGATACTATATACCATAAAACATGAAAAGCAGTAATTACCCATGAAGATGCTAAAATCAAGCCCTTATCGCTAGCAATTATTAAATTATATCTAATATCAGTCCAATCCTCACCTGTTAAAACTCTGAATAAAGTAAACATGGTTTCACTAAGATTTCCATATGGATCCGGCGATATTGCAGGAGCATGTGGTACGCTTTCAATATAATCAAATAAAGCTATTTTAGCTTGATTATCAAGACTTTCAGCCTCAGGAAGTTTAAATAAAGAGACTCCAATTATGCCAAATAGATACATGAAAATAAGAAAAAACATAAAATTATAACAGAGTGCACTTACTGATTTCCATAAAACTTCTACAATAAGTTTTATTTCCTTATTTGATTTTAATAGCCGCATTACTCTGAAAACTCTTAAAACTCTTAAAGTAGTTATTGTTCCGGTATTATCAAACATGGATTCTGGGATTAAACAAATAAGTACAATAGTAAGGTCAAAAACATTCCAGCCACTTTTAAAATAATCTCTAATATTTTCACTAGCTGAATATCTGATAATTATCTCAATAATAAAAATTATTAATGCTATCAGCTGGATGAATTGAATTAGAGTATTTGTGAAATATGTTTCAACACCAATAAGCCCACAATTTATTAGAATTACAAGTAATATAAATCTCTCAAATCTAACTGATTGAACTATTTTTTTACAAATCTCTCTCATAAAATTGGATTATGTTTAATCTATTATTTTTAATTGTTCAAATTTAAAAATTTTTTATCAAACGTTAATTAGTTTTTTCATCATTCAACCAACTTATCGTTTCTTTACATTGCTTAAACGCATAGTATTTATCTAAAACATCTTTAAATATTTTTTCTTTTGAAACTTGATAGAACAATGATATAGAAGATTTTAACTTCCAAGAATCAATTCTTCCTAATATATCTTTAATGTTTTGGTCTTTGATTTTAAGTAATAAACTACAGCATTTTTTTAATCTTTCTGCTAATATTTCATCATTTAAATATGCTCTAGTTTCGCCAACACTTTTAATTGAATATAATTTAGACGTAGGAGAAGATCCATGCCCATCATTCTGAGGAAATATATACCACATCCAATGAGATTCTTTCCTACCATCTTTTAATTCTTGAAATACTTGTTCAATTACATTTTCCTGAGCGTCTTTAAATCTTTTTAAATTGTATTTAGCCATTTAGATCATTATATATTTAACTTGTACTATATAGCTTTAAAGACTCACTATTTAACCTTTAATTTGAATTGATTAAGTTCTCCTATCTGAGAAAAAAATTCTTTTGATAAATCAACTTTCATTTTTCTAGAAAGTAAATCAACTTCATATTTATTAAGATGATCAGCTAAAATAAAAACTAAGGAATGTTTTCCCTTATGTTTAGAAACAATTTGAACAACCTCCTCAACTAATTTTTCTGAAATATCATTAACATCAACCCTTAAAATAACATCACGAACCTCTTTATCAACAATCTCTGAAAGCAAATGAATAGAAGATATTTTAAACTCTAAATCATCATTATAAAAACGCTTTTTTACTTTCCCGCTAATATGTAACAACCAACCTACAGTAAAAAAAGCTTTAAATTTAATATAATCATCAGAAAATAAATAAAAACTAAATGCACCATGATAATCCTCAAAATGCAAAATACCAAATGGTTTTCCTGTTTTAGTTTCTCTATGTTCAACTTTAGTAACAACTCCTGCAAAACGCAAATCTTTTCCCTTAACTTTATCCATATTATTAAGCATCAATAAATTGCCATTACAGAAATTAGAAATCTCTATTTTATAATCATCCAAAGGATGACCAGAAATATAGATCCCAACAACTTCTTTTTCTCTAGATAATAATTCCATAGTATTCCAAGGCAGGGCAGGTTTAGGTACTGGAGCCTGAATACTTGCTTCTACACTTTCATCAAAAATAGTAACCTGAGGGGAATTTGCAAGTTCCTTTGACTTATTACCAAACTTAATCATTTTCTCAATATAAGTTTGACCATTATCTTCTTTAGAAAAATACTCTGAACGCTTTAAATCAAAAAGATCAAAACCACCAGCACAAACAACACTCTCCAGAGTTCTTTTATTTGCTGAACGCAAATCTACACGCTTCATAAAATCATCAAAAGTAGTGTAGTTACCATTCTCTTTGCGCTCATTTACAATTGCTTCAACAGCACCTTCGCCCACTCCTTTAACAGCACCTAAACCAAATCGAATTTCTCCTTTTGCATTAACAGCAAATTTGTAAAAACTTTCATTAATATCAGGGCCTAAAACAGGAACTCCCATTCGTTTACATTCCTCCATATAATAAGTAATATCCTTAATGTCACGCATATGATTTGTAAGCAATGATGCCATCAATTCAGAAGGATAATGAGCTTTTAAATAAGCCGTTTGATAAGCAATAAGAGCATAGCAAGTAGAGTGCGATTTATTAAATGCATAAGAGGCAAACGCCTCCCAATCTGACCAAATTTTATCTACAATATCGATGGCAAATCCATTTACAGCGCACCCATCAAAAAACTTAGGCTTTAATTTGTCCAGTACCGACTTGATCTTTTTTCCCATACCTTTCCTAAGCATATCAGCGTCGCCTTTTGAGAAACCAGCTAACTTTTGAGAGAGTAACATCACTTGCTCCTGATAAACTGTAATTCCGTAAGTACCAGCTAAATGAGATTCCATTTCAGGTAAATCATAATCAATTTCTTCAATCCCATGCTTTCGCTTAATATAATTAGGAATATACTCCATAGGACCTGGACGATACAAAGCATTCATAGCAATTAAATCATCAAACTTATCAGGTTTTAGGTGCTTTAGGTGCGCCTTCATTCCATCAGAAGAAAACTGAAATATTCCAGAAGTTGCTCCACTTTGGAATATTTGAAAAGTTTGTTTATCATCCAATGGAATAGTATCAATATCAATTTCTAATCCTTGAATCTTTTTGATAATCTTCAAGCAATCCTTAATAATAGTAAGATTTCTTAAGCCCAAGAAATCCATTTTTAACAACCCTGCATCCTCTACTACACTATTATCAAATTGGGTAACCATCAGATCAGAGTCCTTAGCTCTAGTCATAGGAATCAATCCCATCAAAGGTTCTGGAGTTATAATTACTCCACAAGCATGAGTTCCAGTATTCCGAATATTACCCTCAAGTTCTCTAGCTAAATTAATTGTCTCAGCCGTTAAATCATTTCCTTCAGAGAGTGAAATTAACTCCTTTGCTCCTGCCACTTGATCCCCTTTTACCTTTTCTTTTAAAGTCTTTTCATCCCAAGAAAAAATTTTATCCAAAGTAGTAAAATCAGGAACTAGTTTTGCCGCCCTATCGGCTTCAAATAGTGGTAAATCTAAAGCTCTAGCCGTATCACGAATAGACGACTTTGCAGCCATAGTTCCGTAAGTAATAATTTGAGCTACATTTTCCTTTCCATATTTATTCACAACCCATTCAATAATACGCCCCCTTCCCTCATCATCAAAATCAATATCAATATCAGGCAATGATACACGCTCAGGATTTAAGAAACGCTCAAAGAGCAGGTCATACTTAATAGGATCAACATTAGTGATAGTTGTACAATAAGCAACTACTGAGCCAGCAGCAGAACCTCTGCCAGGACCAACAGACACATCCATAGTTCGTGCTTGTCGAATGAAATCCTGTACAATAAGAAAATACCCAGGATAGCCTGAATTTTCGATTACTTGCAATTCAAAGTCAATGCGCTCTTTAATCTCATCAGTAATTTCAACATAACGCGCCTTTGCCCCCTCGTAAGTAAGGTGTTTCAAATAAGCATTCTCTCCTCTTTTTCCTCCATCCTCTTTATCTTTTAAATCAACAAACTCTTGCGGAATATCAAACTCAGGCAACAACACTTCACGAGCTAAAGTATAGGGCTCAATTTGATCAATTAAGTGAGTGAGATTATCAATTGCTTCAGGTAAATCAGCAAAAAGTTCCTGCATCTCTTTTGATGATTTAAAATAAAACTCTTCATTAGGAAAACCATAACGGTAACCCCTACCTCTTCCCTTAGGATTTTCTTGTTGCTTACCATCTTTTACACAAAGTAAAATATCATGAGCATTTGCATCATTTTTTTCTAAATAATAAACATTATTTGAAGCGATAATTTTTACATTATACTTTTTTGCAAAGGCAATTAACACTTTATTTACATGGCGTTCATCATCTAAATTATGGCGATTAATTTCAACATAAAAATTATCACCAAAAGTTTCAACCCACCATTTGAATTCTTCTTCAGCTTGCCTTTCACCGACATTTAAAATAAGATTTGGGATGATACCATAAGTACTGCCAGTTAAAGCAACTAAACCCTCTTTATATTTAGTTATCAAAACCTTATCAACCCTAGGAACATAATAGTACCCTGCAATATTACCAAGCGAAGAAAGCTTTGACAAATTATGAAAACCATTCTTATTTTTACATAAGAAAGGAATTTGTGACCCATAATCTTTATTTGTTTTATCTGTATGATCCTTACATACATTTAGCTCGCATCCTAAGACTGCTTTAAGCTTAGGAGTTTCTCCTTTTTCTAAATTAGCATTTATAGGATGGTTCAATACTGCTTCTATAAATTTATAAGCCCCAAACATATTAGTGTGATCGGTAAGACCTACAGCTGGCATTCCCATTTCAGCAGCTTTATTTACTAGTGATTTTACATCTATAGTCGCTTGTAAAATGGAAAACTGAGAATGCACATGTAAATGTGCAAAAGGAGCATCAGAAACTTCATTAAAAACATAATTTTCCTGCTCAACAAAATCATTCGGATCTTCAGTAATCTCAAAATCACTATAAGGTTCAATATTTAAACCTATTAGCTCAAAAGGATTTGGGTTAATTTCTTTATATTTATTTAACTCTTCTGATGTAAGGCCTGCTTTATCACTAGAAATAACTTCTAAACGTACCAATTCCAAAAAACACCTGGCAGTAGCTTCAACATCAGCAGAAGCATTGTGAGCCTCAGCAAAACCCTCTCCAAAAAGTTTTGTATGTAATTCGGTTAAACTTGGCCATTTAAATTTTCCAGCTCTACCTCCAGGAATAGCGCAATAATGAGTAGCCTCATCTTTAGTATCCAAAGCAGGAAAATTATCCAAAATATTTGGCATATCTTTCCTTAATAATTCACAACCAACAATACTGTTATCAAAACTAATATTATGCCCAACAACAAATTTACATTTTTCAACATCCTTTACAAACTCTGCCAAGACCTCCACAAGTGACAATCCTTGCTTGTTAGCTCTATCAGTAGAAATTCCATGGATCTTTTCTGCATTAAAAGGAATATCATATCCTTCAGGTTTTATTATGTAGTTTTTTACTTCAACCAATTTCCCCACAACATCATGCACCTGCCATGCTAACTGCACACACCTTGGCCAATTATTAAAATCAGTTAATGGTGCTTTCCAATTTTGTGGTAAACCTGTAGTTTCCGTATCGAATATTAGGTACATAAAATCGTTTTTCTACTTTTAAATAAGAACCGTAAATTTAGGAAAACAAAAAAGTCAGCCCATTAGTTTTAAGCTGACTTTTTAATATGTTAGTAAGTTTTGAAATCACTACATAAAATTCATTTCCTTCATCCATTCATCATTAAATAATTTCCCTACATAACGTGTTCCATGGTCATGAAAAATTACCACAACCACATCATCCTTAGTTAACTGAGCTTTCAATTGATTTAATCCTGCAATAGCACTTCCAGCTGAATATCCAACCATAATTCCTTCTTCACGGGAAATTCTTCTAGCCATAATTGCACCATCTTTATCTGTTACCTTTTCAAAGTGGTCAATCATATTAAAATCAACATTTTCTGGCAATATATCTTCTCCAATCCCTTCCGTAATGTAGTTATAGATTTCGGTTTTATCAAACTTACCTGTTTCATGGTATTTTTTAAATACTGAACCATAAGTATCAATTCCCCAAATTTTAACATTAGGATTTTGTTCTTTCAAGTATTTTGCAGTACCAGAAATAGTTCCTCCGGTACCAACCCCAACAACTAAATGAGTAATTTTTCCTTCAGTTTGTTCCCAGATTTCAGGACCGGTACTTTCATAATGCGCTTTAGCATTAGAAGGGTTGTCGTACTGATTCACATACCAAGAATTAGGTGTTTCTTTTTTCAATCGCCTTGCAACTGAGTAATAGGATTCTTCACTTTCTGGCGGAACATCAGTTGGACAAACAACTACCTCAGCACCGACAGCACGCAAAATATCCATCTTTTCTTTGGATTGCTTATCTGCCATAACAAAAATACATTTGTAACCTTTTTGTATTGCAGCTAGAGCTAAACCCATACCAGTATTTCCAGAAGTACCTTCAATAATTGTGCCACCAATTCGCAATCTCCCATCTATTTCAGCATCTTCTATCATCTTAAGTGCCATACGATCCTTAATGGAATGTCCTGGATTAAAAGTTTCCACTTTTGCTAAAACTAAAGCATTTGTTTCAACTGTTTTATCAAGCTTAACTAAAGGAGTATTTCCTATAGTTTCAAGAATGTTGTTGTAATATTTCATTGTAAAATTTAAAGATGTAAATTTATATTTTTTTACTCAAAGCGAATTGCTTTAATAGGTGTGATTTTAGTAATAATTAATGATGGTATAATCAAAACTAAGTAACAAACCAATACAGTTCCAATATTTAAGAGTAAGATGTATGTTAAATCAAAATTTATAGGCACTGTATCCATGTAATAGGTATCAGTATCCAAACTTATTAATGAGAAATGTTTTTGTAAAAAAGCAAAACTCAAAGCAATAGCATTTCCAATCAACAAGCCCTTAACTATCAAGTTGACTGCACTGTACAAAAATATTTTCCTTACACTCCAATTTGTTGTTCCTAGCGCTTTTAATATTCCTATAGTTTTTGTTCGTTCAAGTATAAGAATAAGTAAAGCTGTAATCATATTGATAACCCCAACAATAAGCATTAAAATTAATATTACTCTCACATTTACATCTTGTAAATCTAACCAATTAAAAATTTGAGGCGTTTTTTCCTTTATGTTTTGAGCATTCAAATTGTAAGGGGTTAAATTATAAACCTCATCAGTTATTTTATCTAAATCATCAAAATTATTTAACTGTATTTCAAAGCCTCCTACTTCGTTATTCTGCCAACTATTTAATGCCTGAATATGGTTGATATCTCCCAACACAAACAATTTATCAAAATCTGACATTTCTGTATTGTAAATTCCAGAAATATGAAACTTTCTTACCCTAGGAGGAGTCTGTGCAAAATACATTACCAAATCATCCCCTACATTTAAGTCTAAATTTTTCGAAATATTTTCAGAAATAAGAATTAAATTTGATTTTACACTATCATTAATTTCAAAAACTGAACCACTTACCAAGTTATCCTTAAAGAAAGTCCAATCATAATCAGATGAAACACCCTTAAGAACTACTCCTTGTATTTCATCAGCAGTTTTAATTATTCCAGCCTTAGTAGCATAAGTACTGATGTGTTTTACTCCTTCAATATCAGCAATTAAAGTATAGAAATCTTGCTCTAAACCAATTGGCTCGCTTTCATAAGACTGATTATTAGTAAATTTAGAAATTGTAATATGAGATCCAAAACCAATAATTTTATCAGTAATATTGTTTTTAAAACCAGTAACAACTAAAATTGA
>Ga0315315_10004338_pt1 | contig 13078 bp, 12 predicted proteins | sample M140m3416metaG_FD_203699 | JGI IMG/M metagenome (GOLD analysis project Ga0315315, IMG submission 203699) | Ammonia-oxidizing marine archaeal communities from Monterey Bay, California, United States - M1 40m 3416 | ecosystem: Environmental > Aquatic > Marine > Intertidal zone | place: USA...
CCTCCACGGCCAAGATGCCGTCGGGCGACGTGGAGTCGAGCGTCGACGGCCAAAAAATGCTCGTGAGCAAAGTCGCCACACCGGTCACACTCACAGCGGCGGTGCTGCCGCCCATGCCGAGTTTTGTGCCGTGAACGTCAACGCTCGGCGCACGCGGGTCGCTGCTAGCGTTTCTGCCGCCACAAAAAGAGCGTACGCCGTGGCAAAAACCAGCATGTCGCCACAACGATTTGTCGAAATATTTGACGCGCGGGCCGAGGCGGTGGCCGTGGCCGAGCGCGTCATGGGGGCGCTCGACGGGGTCAATTTTTTGGACGTGACAAACAGCTCGATCCTGGACGAAATCGCCACGCGACTAAACACGACCGTCGACGGAGCCCGGCAGCAGCTACTCGACCTCGGACTCGCGAATTTCACGCTGCCGCTGCAAGAGATCCCGCCGCCCTCGCGCGTGCCGCGTCTGTTGCTGACGTCGGGGTTCATGGTGCTCGCCACGTACCATCTCCTTCTTCGTCGCCAGACGCGTCGCCTTGTCGAGCGTCACGGGTACGCGGCCGCCACAAAACTCGACAAGCTCGACTAGGCGATTTTGGAGCCAAGTTTGTGGATGAGGCCGAGGATTTCGGCCACGTCGTTGGGTGGCAGCGCGTGCCGTGTCCGCTCCGCCCGCGTCCGCTCAATGGTCTCGCGCTTCATCTTCAAGACGGCGTCGCTTACGAATTGCACAGCATCAACCGGGGTGGTGATGTCGTCCGCGTTGAGTGGCGACTCCGTGAGGATCGAGATTGTTTTCAAAATCACAGCCGTCGTCTCGTTGGCGCCCTCGTCGTCCTGGGCGATCTCGATGTCCACCGCACACACATCCGACGACGCGCCAGACGACGTCCGCCGGGACTTTCTGCGCGCGGAAAATACTTCGGCGGTCGCGGCGTCGGCCGCGCGCAAGCTGGTGCGAAAGTCCATTTTGCGTTTTTTGCGCTTCTGCTGGCGGCGGCGGCAGTCGTGTGAAGAGTAGAGGGGGGCACTCCCGTTGGCGTTGGCAAAAGAGCGTCGGTTACGTCGGTTACTAGCGCATGCTTTCCCGCCCAAAACGACGCTCTCCCGCCATTTTCTCGGGACGCCAACACTAACGGGACTGTCTTTTCATCAAGGAGCAAAGAAAAAACCCAAAGCCCCCAGCAGCGTCGTCTCCGAAGAGCACATCGCCCCGCTGTCCTTTGTAATATTGCCGAAGCTCCAAAGCCTCCAGTGTAAAATGGGTTCGTGCGCGCGGGTCGAACACGCCCCTGCTCACCCAGGAATTTCGGTGGGTGTTACTAACCGCCGCCCGTTTCGTTCGTTTCGTGTGTTGTAACGACAGCCGAATCGAGGATCGAGCTCTTCTACCGGCTCACGAGTTTGAAGCGGCGTCTCGAAGCAGCTGCTGCGAATGCAATTGACGAAACCGGAAGCGACAACAGCGGCAAGTATTCCGAGCAACTTAACAATCTCAAGCGGCGCCACGCCATTGACGAACTGAAAATCGACTTGCTGCACCGCTTGCACGCGATTGAAGCGTCTACACACAAGACTTCGGCGGACAGGCACTTCGAGTTGGCATTCAAGACGTTTTTAGAGCTTGCGCCGAGCGGCACACTCGGCGTCGAAAAGCCACCGATGGCCGAAGAAGAGCGTGGCATGCTCGAGCACATCTGCCTCGAGGCCGATTGGCACGCGGACGAGGGCGCGCGCCTGGCGTCGTTGGTGGAGCGGTACGAGCACACGCTTCCCAACGACGCCTCGCTCCCGTCTTCGTGCTCGGCGTCGCGCACCCCGTCACGCCCGCCAACGCCCACTGCGGTGACGCCGACGGCGTCGCCCACCGGGCGTCGGGCCGGCGAGACGACGCCGAAATCCGCGACGTGTGTCGTGGCCGTGTCTAGGTCTGGTAGTAACAAGCGCCCTCGTCTCTTGCAGCTCGGGGACACCCCCGCGCGCGACATTGCCCCGCCCGTGTCACGCGGCCTTCAGCATCGGGCCATGTCGCTGTTTTGATTGTGGAGACGCGGTGGAGAAAAAAACGCTAGGCTGTCGTAACGGGGTGGGTGTGAAACGGGAGTGGGGTCGTCAAAAAGACAACCCAACGTGCATGCACAAACGACCCCCGATGGCGCACAGCCCGTCGACCCTCAAGGAGCGCGCGCGCCTCGCGCTCTTCCACTGCACGAGCATGCTGCCAGCAGAGGCGCTCGCCACCAAGGACGACGAGATCGACTTCAACATGATGCTCTGCCACGGCGTCAAGCCGCCCAACATACTGGCGGCGCGCGTGGGCGCGATGGCGTTGCAAAAACGCGGCTTTGACACGCCGCTCAAGTTTCGACAGCTCGGGTTTGACGCCGGGCACCTGGCCGCCGACGCGGCCTTCACAAACGAGCTGTCGCTCGTCCACGGTCGCGACGCCACCGTCTCCGCCTTTGTCGTCACCGCGAGCGACGCCGTGGCGGTCACGGGCACCGAGGCGCAGAGCATCTTGGGCTTGACACCGACGGACATGCTGATGCGGTGTGCCGGCTTCCCGAGCGAAGCCGGGTGCGTGCTCGAGCAGCTGCCGCACGGCGTCAGCCTCAAGGGCGTTCTGCCGATTGTCGTGCTCGACGCCGGCCTTCGGGTGCACCAGCTCAAGGCCTGCGGCTACAGCCTCGCGCAGGTCGTCGAGCAGACGGGAGCAAACGGCAGAGAACTGACCAAGTTTGGGTTTGCGTTTTAGAAGGCGTTGTTTTCGAGCGCCGGGACGACGCATCCACGTGCAGCCAGACTTGGCAAACACCGATCGCCACACGGCACCGTGTTGCGCTCAAGGAAAAACATGCCGTGTGTTGTTGTGTTTTGGAGCGAATCAAAAAACAACCGTTGGAGTAGCGATTTCTTTTACGCCGCGTCCGGCGTGCGCAAGAGCACCCACTTCAACAACGCGGTGGCCAACTCCTTTTGCGCCGCGCGCGCGACCATTGGGTCGCCGCCGACCGTGTCCACCACCCGCCCGGTCAAGTGCCGGATGGCGTCGACGCACTTGGCGTCACCCAACTCGCGCACGGCAGTGTGCGACAACGGCGCGTGCAGCAACGCCTCGATCGTCGCGTTGCACGTGTCGACGTCCACCGACTCCAAGCTTGCCCGCTCGGCGGCGCTCACGCCGCGCAGGCCGCCCGGCTCTTGGACCCCTCCCCCAGCGAGCCCAATATGCGACGTCAGTGTCGTGAACAAGCTCGACGGGCAATACCACGCCGACGGCTGCACGAGCCCGCGCGCACCCGCGGCTCGGAGGGCGCGCGACGTCAGCGTTGCGCAATGGCCCTTGTGCCCGGGACTGTCGCCCCACAGCCACGCAAACGTGCGGAGCGGTCGTGCCGACGTGGGGTACATGCTCAGCGCGTACGCCGAGTTCACGTTCGTGTCGCACGCGTCGCGCAAGCGGTTGGCCATGTCCGCGCCGAAAACCGGCACGGCGCGCCACTTGGCGCCGTTGAGCAGCAGGTAAAAGTCCAGGCCTTCCGACGTCTCGTCGTTGCGGTTTTGCCAATTCGCCCCGTGCGAGCCGTAGTACGTGGCAAAGTGGATCTTGCCGCCGTCGGAGTGTGGAATTGGCGGCACCACCAGCTCGACGTGCACCATCCCAGGGGTCGGACTAAAAAAACGGATCGTTTGATCAATGGCGTACTCAAACCTCGTCATGTGATCGTGCGAATCGGCCGGCTCGAGGAAGAGCGCATAAGAAACGTCGCATTGACCACGCAAGTCGCCCGAGCTGTCCATCCCACTGCTCACACTCGGCGCTCCAATGGCCACCTCCACGTCCTCCGCCGTCGCCACGGCGTGTGTCGGCACGGCCTCGACGCCGTTGCGCAACAGGCGACACAGCTCGGTGCTTTTCAGACTCACCATTCCGTTTTTCTTCACGTCTCGTTTTCCCCAATTATGCCGTGCTGCCCACACACACACTCTCCACACTCTCCTCTCTCCCCCTCCCCCCTCTCCCCTCTCTCCACACACACACTCGATACATGCGCCGTCGCCCTCGAGCCCATCACGTCCCGTCGAATCCCACCAAAAAACTCCCACCTTCTTCTCCGTCCATTGGCAGATTGGGGCCCCGCCTCGTGTCCATTGGCAAGCGTCTACTTGCGCGCCTTCTTCGACTTGGCCTCGGCCGGTGCGGGCGCCGCCTCGCGCTTCGTGCCCTTCTTGCCGGCAGCCGCCTTCTTGCCCTTCTTTTTGGCCGCCTCCTTCTCCTCCTGCGCCGCCGCGGCCGCCTCGGTCGCCGCCTTGTGCAGCGCAGTAATCTCCTTGAGCGCCTTCTTCTCCGCCTTGTAGCCCTTCTTGTCCTCGTCCGTCGTGCCCATCAGGAAGCCGCTCTCCGGGTCGCCGCGCTTGACAAAGTCGACGCCCGTCTCCTTGCCGTACCGGACCAGGCCGCGCGGCGGCGCCACCGCCGTAAAGGCACACAGTCCCTCAAACGGCTTGAGCACCGCGCGCATCGTCGACGCCGTCACGCGCGACGTGCGCAGCCGTGACTGGCGCTCGACGGCCTGCACCATGAGCGACCGCATGACGGGCTCGATGGCCGCGATGACCTCGCGGCTCGCGCCCACGGGGAGCTTCTCCTCGAGCAGCTCGAAGCGCATGTCCAGCTCTTCGGGCGAGTAGCTCGACTTGTCGAGCGTCAGTGGGAACGCCCGCGAGCACCGCAGCACGTCGCCCGGTGCCAACAGCGCCATCTCCATGTCGCGGCCTTGCACCTCGGCGCGCGACGCGCCTTGGCGACGCGAAAAGCCCGCCTTGAGCGCCGTCTTGCGAAGGCCAGAGAGGCGCGCTCCTTGGCGCGCCAGCTTCAACTGGCGCTTGTTCGCAGCAATCGTGCCCACGTCTTCGCCAATGCGCTCGGCAATCTGCTCATTCGTCGCAAACTTGCCCGTTTGCTTGAGAATAAGCGACGCCGCGCTGCGAATCTTGAAGCTCAGTGCCTCGGCGGCGCTGTCGCCCAAGCTGTCGGGGAGGCGGAACTCCTCCTCCTCCACCTCCTCCTCTTCCTCCTCGTCAATCTGCTGGAGCGACTTCTTCTCCTTCTCCTTGTCCTTCTTGCTCTTCTTGCTCTTGGTGGATTTTGGCGCCTCGTCGTCAACGTCGAGGAGCGGCGAGCTCGCACGGCTCTCGGCTTCCTTGCGGGTCACTGCGCGGCTCATCAGATTCCCCGTTTCGAGCGGTATGATGTTTGAGTCGGTTGAATGCCCGGACTAAAAGTATAGCGAGCGGAGAACACACGTCGAGAATGATAAGGTCGAAGCACATCCCATTTTTTTTAAAAATGACTTCGAGTATCACATTCCCAGCATCGCATGCCCGCTACGGCCGCAGAGAAGGTGGAGGGAAAAAACGTGTGTGTTTTTAAGCATGTCACGAGTGGGACATCTGCCACTGTACGCTCACCTAGGAACGCAAGAGGCCCCGCGCCTTGCAGAACGGACGCTTGTGAGTCGCGCTGCTTGTTGTTTTCTCTGCCTTGGCATCACGTTGTGCACCGGCTCGTGCCTGCTGTACGCTCTCCAGAACTTTGGGGTGGGCAACCAAATCGTCCACATTCATCATCCGCAGCCTCAACCGACACGTCGACCTGTCCAAAAGTCGGTAGTGCAACGCGCGGCCTTGTTGCGACGCGACCGGACGACGCGGACGCTGGACACCGCGCACGCGTTCGCGGTATTTCCGCACTGGAAAAAATCCGACGGAACGCTGGACTCGAACGCCGCGCTCCTTGATTTGATTTTGATAGTTTCACACCTGTCTCACGCGGACGGAGCCGACGACTGAAACCGCACAAGCGTCACCGTGCACCGTTGGCCAATTGAATTTGGAGCACGGGATTCTGCGCCAGCCGTTCCAACCGATCTACCATCGCGCTGCTTTGGCGAATGGCCGAATTTATGGCAGGCATCGCCGATTCCGAGCTGTTGTGGAGGTCACCAACAATGTGCGCTCCGTCGGCCATTGCATGGTCCGCGTTGGCTATCATTCGAGCCAACCCGGCCGTTGCCTGCTCCGCATACGGTCGAAACTCCGCTCTGGCCGCCGTCAGCGTTGAGCTGACGTTCCAGTACACTGCGCAAATGGAAACCACAAGGAGCACCCACAAACACACACCGCTGACCAAGACGATGTGATCGGACGACACGCGCGACTGACGCTTTGGAAAAAGAGGCGCACGCTCAAGCTCGTCGGCCTCGCCACCGATTTGTAGCCGCCGAGTCGATCGGATAAAGTCGGCAAAGGGCACTTGCTGACTCGGGTTGAACGTGTTGCGATGTTGCACGATCATGTGGTTTTTTTATTTAGACCCTCGTACCGCACACAAATGTCACACTCCTTCCTCTCTCCGCTCCTTCCCATGACACATACATACATCGGATGCAAGGCACGCGTGCCTACTCGTCGTCCTCCTCCTCGTCGTCCTCGTCGGCATCGGCCTCGGCGTCGTCGACCTCTTGCTCACCGGGCGCCTCGGCCTCGCCCACCCTCTTCTTGCGCGCAAGGGCCATGGGAAGCGCGATCGCGTCCATGGGCGCAACGTTGGCGGCGTCAAACACGGACTCACGGACCGACTCAATGGCCAGACGGACGAGCTCCTTGTTGTTGCGCTGGTGGCGGCCGATGCCGTTGCGGATGGTGCGCGTCTGGTAGACGATCTGCGAGATGATGGCGCTGAGGAATTGCTCCAGCATCAGCTGCGCGCCGCCCGAGAGGGACATTGAAAAGGGCCGCGACTTGGAGTCCTGAGTGTAGTCGACACCAAGCTCGTCCAGGTCCTGTTCGACACTTGCCGAGACCGACGCACACGCGCCAGACAACAGGACCTTGAACGCATTGGACGAGATGAGACGCTGCGTCTTGCGCATTACTCGTCCCGACTGCGTCTTTTTGACAATGCCAAACATGGGCGCCTTCTTGGCATTGCGCCAGAGGCCGTCGGTCACGCGACGCGCCCGCGCTTGGTTTTCGTACACCGACTGGATGGACTTTTGCGCCGCGGTGGGCTGGCCCATTTTTGCGGCTTGTGGGCGGCTATATATATGTACTTATTTTGCAAAAAACAAGGATTGCCAACTTATAGCGGCCGGGGCGGTGGTTTGCGCACATTTGCCTCATTTTTGCGACGAATTTTCTTGAAACGCTCCCACCTTTGCAACACGCAGATCTCACTCCTACCCGCCCGGCAACACTACTGCTTGATGAGGAGATCGAGCGGCTCGCCGGGCTTGGCAAAGCTGAGCGCCCGGCCAATGACGCGCGGGGACGACACGGAGCTGATTTTGATGCCGACGCGACGGGGGCCTGTCTTCGCGCGCTTGTTGGGCTTCTCGTTATTGACCAGAAACGTCCACTCGACCGTATCGCCGGGGCTAATCGCCTCATTGGACGTGTTGAGCACGGTGACCATGCCACCGATGGCGAGGGTAAAGTACTCGTCCTCCGACGGGCCCTGGCCGTCGTCGGGCGAGCGCACCGACTTGCTGCGCGCAACGCCGGCAAAGAAGAACTGCGACTCCTCGTCCTTCTTGAGGCACGCGGCGCACGCGATAACCGGCGCCGCCGTCTCGGCGGCCTGGTAGTTGCGGAAGACGGCCATCTTCTTACGCCTGCTCAAGCAAATCATCCCCTCGCGCACGCTCGCCCACTCGTGGAAGTACGGTCGGTGCTCGTAGGGTTCGGGCCCATCGGTGCCGAGACGGTCGTCACCTACAAGGTCGGCGCCCGTGATCACCTCGGGCACGCGGCTAAACTCGTGAGCGTCGACAAAGGCGTTCATGACGATTTCGCCAATGCGCGAAACCGGCTGGTAGCCGTCGACCTCCGTCATTCGCAGGTCCCGGTCACCAGGACCGGCAAAACTTTGAAAATCTCGAATTGACATGTTGGCCTGGTGGGCAACCAAACGCGGCGCGTCGACCTTCGAAGCGGGAAAACGCGCTTGTTCCTTGGAAAAAAGAACAAGCGGCTGCCGCTGAGTGGGAGCGAAACGCGAGTGGTGCGAGTCCGATTTTGGTGTCCCTCACTCTGTTTATGCAAACCCTTAGCGACGACAGTGTCTGCCTCGTCAACCTGTACTCTCATGCACTCGACTGTAGTACTCTTCATGCGACCTGCATACGGCAACCCTTACTCATCATCGTCGTCGCCACCGCCACCGCCTTCGCCGCTGCGCGGTTAGGGAACATCATCGACGTCGAGCGAGAGTTCGCTACGCACCGGCACTGGTGGCTGGTCGCGCTGCGCTGTGGTCCCGCTCCGCTTAGTAATGTCGGCATACGACTCCTTGTCCTGATAGTGCTGGTATAGCTTGTCTGCATCCCACCACTCGACGTTGACGTTGATGTTGATCGCCATCGCCGACGCGCTTGTTCGCACACCAAAATTGTTGAACGCCGCCCTCGACGCCGCGGCGTCGATGACCGTGCCAATGCACCATCCGCCCAAAATGTAGCTGGCCACGCCCGACTTTGTGCCATCGTTATACGAAAACGGCAGGCCGCATCGCGACGCTCGGCTATTGTAGTACAAGTCGCCGGGATTCTGTGGGCCCTTGTAATGCGAGTTGTTGATCAAAAAGCTGCTCGTCACCCTCATGAGACGCAGATTGGTCAGGTGGGCAGAGCCAACACTCCGGTCGCCGTTCCGCAGATCCCTTGCTTCCTGGTCAAACTCCGCGCCAGTGTTCATTGCACCATCAGGCGTCACCGTGTTCAGCGCCGCCGTGTACGTTGCCCACGCCGCGGGTTTGTCGGTGTCGGCGGCGTCGACCCAGTCGTTATAGGCCGCGACCACTGGGTTTCCCTGTGCATCGGCGAGGCCATTGTCAGCCGGAAACGCGTTTGTCATCGTGACCTTACTACCGGGGTCGTTCTTCAATTCGCCGGAAAAGGCAGTGGCGGTTTTGACGTTTGAGCTCGCCGACTCGCCGGTAGTGTACCACAAATCGCCGACGACGACGACAAACACCTTGTCCATTGGGAGGGTGGACATCATCGAATCGCTCGACCACGTGTTGGTGATCGCCGGGCCCTGCACTGCGACGTTGAAGAGCTGCGACGCGCGCGCGTCCATGTAAGCGTCGGAGATGGCGTCGGGCCCGGTCTCGTACTTGGACAGGCAGACGCCGTCGGGCACCCAATTGAAGACGCCGACGGACTTCAACAGGAGCGCGAGGCCCTCCTGTGCCAGGCCGCTGCCAAGATGCCGATCGACCGTCATCTGGGAGGCCAGATCGTTGGAGCCATCGAGCGACACCGTAATGGGGCGATGGTTGGTCCCAATCGATCGCAAAAACGGGCCGCGCTCCATGGCAAAGAGCCCCTGCATCATGATGTCCCCGACCTGCGGGGCGGTGGGGGCGACGACGGGGGTTTGTAGCGCCCACGCCAGGTCCGGCATGGCAAACAAGTCGCCAACAGCGACGCCGCGGGTTTTCCAAAAGGCGAGCTCAGAGCCGAGTTGGGTGCTGAGCGGCTCTGCCATAAAGTCAAACTCGAGCAAATTGAGGTCCTGACGGCCAATGCGCTCCTCAAAGTGCGCCTCGACGTAGCCCGTGTACGCCAACCGCTGCATGCGGTCCGGGCCGTGTCCCATGGCCGTGACTGGATTCAACGCCGACACGATTGGTTGCCGTTTGTCCTCCTTGTCAGGATTAGCCCGCTTTCGAAACTCCCCCTCGAAGTCCTTCGACGCGTACGCATGTCCCAAGACCCACGCGACCTCGCCTTGCTTCAGACCCTCGTACTCCATCGTGTCCCTCTTCCTGTCGAGTCCCATTTCGTCCTTCACCTGAAGTGCGTCGTGCGAATGCAGCGGGACGACGCGCGCATAGGGCACGCGGACGTTGGACCCGGAGTTGTTGCGCGCAGAGACGATGCCGGGGACGCCCGGTGCCGTGAACCCCGCCGCGCCCGCGCTCTGAAAGGCGCCGCCGACGGACGTGGGTGGTGTGGCGCGGGCGAGCGTGCCGCCACCAAAGGCGTTGTTGCGGGGGGTGACCGATTCACGGAGCGACATTTGGGCCGCCGATGTGCCGTCTGTTTTGCGCAAAAACGAGGTGTATTGTAACAGGTAAATCCACCCGTTGTGAGTTCCATTTAGCGTTGGCGATTCGACTTTATCGCCTTGCACACTCGGGTCCGTCTGATGCCGTACACACCTCCCCCGCTCACCGCTCACCCGCACCGTCCATGCACGCGTCGCCCACGTCGCCCACGTCGTCCACATCTCCCATGCCGCCCATGCCACCCATGCGACTCAACTGGCTAAACTGCGAGGCGACGGACGCACTGTCGCCGTGCCGGTGGTTCCAAACGGCGCGTCGCGAGTGGGAGCGCGCCGATCGGCTAGGAAACCACACGGTGGCAAAGGCATTGCCACGCTCGCGCATGTGCGTCATCATCTCTTCGAGGTCGCGCAAAACTTTAAGGCCGTCGGGTCGGCGGCAAACGAGGGCGCCACCGGCCGGGCGCGAGCGGTAGGCTCCGTAATTCCACGGCATCTTCGACTTCCAATACATGGCAGACGGCAAGGTCGTCGGCATCGTCGGCGTGGTGGCCTTCTTGTTCGTAGGCCGGTCGCCCATCAGCTTGGCAAAGACACCGCCGGCGGACTGCAGCATCGAGCGCTCGCTCCCGCCAATCGACCCGTGCGAATCGCGCAGCACGAGCGTCGCAACGGCGCTCACAGGCACGACCAGAACGTCGTGCTGGATCGGCGTTTCGCCCTCGGGTCGGCGTTTCAGTGCGTCCCGAAGCAACTCACACGACGCCTTCAGAATGGCGTAGTCGCGCTCGAGGCTCATCGGCACGCACCCGCCGCTGCCGCTCTCGGACGGCGCCGTCACGGACGACGTGGAGGATGCAACGAGCGCCTCGACGGCCGACCGATTCGGCCGTCGAAAAGGTCGGTTCAGCGACGGTGGTGTCGAACACGAAGACGAGCACGAGGGCGGCGGTTGCAAACGCGCCGGTTGGTACACGTCAAACGGCTGAGGTGGGAGAGACGCCCGCGGTGGTCCACCCAGTCCGACCGGGCCAGCTGGTCCAGCCGGGCCCGGTGGTGAGAACGGCACCGGGCGCGCAGCGTCCGGTCGTGCAAGGGCACACCCGGCTCCGGACGTGGTGCCCGTCGCATCGTCGGACTCGTCGACGCCCTCGTCGACCTCGTCGCCCTCGTCGCTGTTGCCATTGGAGCCATTGGAGCCACTGGGGCCGACCCCCACCGCCTTCTGCTCTTGTTGCTCTCGCCACTCGAGCATCTCGCGCCGCATGGCCGTCGAGCAATCCCATCGAAGAACCAAGGGCAAGAGGATTTCGCTCTTGACGCACCGAACCGCCAAAATGCGCTGGTCGACCAACTCGGCGACGACGTGCGCGACGCGCGAGACGAGGAGCGCCGTCGGTTCGTCCGACGTTGTCGATGTGAAGAGCACGTTTTCCAAGGCCCACGAGTGGGCAATCGGTGGGCACAGAACCGACGGCGCCGACGGCGCCGACACCGCCGACGTGACGACCACGCCGTGCCACGCCGCGCTGTCCGAAGGGGACGCCGCGAGCACCAAGAGCTTTTGCCGTGCCGCGTGTAGGCACCGGGAAAACTCGTCGCCGTAGCGGACGACCCATCGGATGATGGCGAGCTCGCAGACCGCGCCGCTCGGAGGGGGCATGGAGCTCTGTGTGCCGTCCACGCAGATGAAATCGCGCAGCGCCGAAAAGGGGATCTGGAACTGACGCAGCTGATCGGTGAGTTGAAACGGCGGTGTCGCCATGAACGCGCGCAGCGCGTCGTTGCCCGTATAAAGCAGCTCGTGGAGCGGGGCCAGCGACTCGATCAGCTCCAATGGCCGACCGGACATGATCGTCTCGACGATGCGTTCGAGCAGCGCGATGGTCTGGACCTGTTGGTTGATGGCGCGGCGCGCCATCTCGACGTCGGCGCTTTTCAGCTCGTCGCAGCACGCCCGAACAATGGAGAAGAAGCGCGGCTCGTCGACCATCTCGTGCATGTAGCCCGCAATCTGGTAGCCGACCGTCGCGTTCAAGCGCGCACAGGCCGTGTCGAGCCGCACGCTGCAGGTGTCGATTCCCTGTCCGGCTTGGAGTCCAGGCAGTGCGGTGATGCGGTGCACCAGTTGGTAGATCCAAGTCTGGAACGACGCCTTGATGTCGTCAGCAATGCGATAATGAAAAAACGACGTGAACTCGTCCTCAAAGGTGATGTCGCCGTGCTCGCGACACGTGTTGTCGCGCGTCATGCACACGCCGATGCGGGCTTCGAGTGTCGCAATGTCGACGTCTCTGCCCGTCAGCCCAGAGCAGTAGTCAAAGAGCGCGCTCGAAGGCGTCGCAAAAGGCGGCGGCGCGCTGGACGTCATCGACGACGCTCGGCGTGTCGACTCCGTCGGCGCTCGGGCGTTGCCAACGTCGGCAGGGTATAGCGCTGTCTCCGCCGTCGCCTGGGTCGACTCGGCTGTGTCCGTATGCCGTTTTGCGCATTGGGAGTAGAAGGCCCGCAGCGCGTCGTGCGTGAGCGCGTCCATTTTTCGTATCTGCGACATTCACAAAGGGCGGTTGCAACAAAGGTTGGAACGAAGGTTGCATCGGAGGTTGCATCGAGATCGTTGGGCGAGCAGAATCTTGGTTGGACCCTGCCCGACGGGCTGTGGTTGGCGGAGAGGCTCGGAGGCCGAAGGCGGAGGGGCACGCGGCGCACATGAGGTCAAGGGAGTTTTTGGAGCGAACGGAGAGGCGCATGCCCGTTGGTGTTGGGAAACTTGCCCGTTTGTGGTCGAAATTGGCGGGAACCGACAGTCCGAAACGGTCTGAAACGGTCTGAAACGGCCGTTTGATAGCTTGAACCCCAGGCCAATACGATGACGTGTCACGCACGCACGGACACTGCCACGTCACCAATGGCCCCCGACGGGTTGCGACGATGACGTGGCATTGGCTGGCCTGGGGTCCTGGGCGGTCGGGATGGGTCGAGACAAACCCCGTTTTTACGAGGGATGTTG
>Ga0315315_10004339_pt1 | contig 13077 bp, 11 predicted proteins | sample M140m3416metaG_FD_203699 | JGI IMG/M metagenome (GOLD analysis project Ga0315315, IMG submission 203699) | Ammonia-oxidizing marine archaeal communities from Monterey Bay, California, United States - M1 40m 3416 | ecosystem: Environmental > Aquatic > Marine > Intertidal zone | place: USA...
TGAAGGGCTGCTCTTACAATTCTAGCAGTGCCTTCTTGAGAAATTGGCTTGATCCCAATTCCTGATGTATCAGGGAAACGAATTTTATCTACGCCCATTTCATCCTGAAGGAATTTAATGACCTTAGCCACGTCTTCAGACCCTGCTTCCCATTCGATTCCAGCATATACGTCTTCACTGTTCTCTCTAAAGATAATCATGTCAACATCCCCTGGAGATTTTACCGGTGAAGGTGTACCATCATACCATCTAACAGGTCTAACACATGCGTAAAGGTCTAATTTCTGACGTAGTGCGACGTTTAAGGAACGAATCCCTCCACCGACTGGGGTTGTTAGAGGCCCTTTGATAGAAACCAACCCGTTTCTCATAGCATCGAGAGTTTCTTCTGGTAACCATTCTCCAGTTGCATTGAATGCCTTTTCACCAGCAAGAACTTCATTCCATTGAATTTGCTTTTGTCCTTGATATGCCATTTCGACCGCTGAATCAACCACTTTAATCATTACTGGAGTAATATCTACTCCAATTCCATCACCTTCGATATAGTGAATTGTTGGGTTATTTGGTATGCTTAATACTCCATTTTCCATTGTAATACTGCTTTCAGACATGGCAATCGGTTTAGCCGACAGGCATTTACTTCAAGAATCAACCGCCCATGCGATGCATATGTACGGACGTGTTGATTGGCTTGGAGATTATTTGGTAGAGTGCAGTAATGCGAATGGCCAAAAAATCACTATAGATTGGGAAAATGGACCATCGCCGGTTCAGCTTACATTACAAATGATGGGTGCATGCGCTCTTGCAGATGTAGTCGAAGGATTAAAACAGAGGGACTTTGATAAAGTTTGGATTGAGATGGATAGTGAAAGAGCGGAATCTGCTCCCAAAGTATTCACTTCCATACACATGGTTTACCACATCCGCGGGGATGTCCCTAGAAAACTAGTCGAAAGAATTGTGGAGAAAAGTCATGAGAAATACTGCACGGTTTCCAATATGCTAAAACACACTGCTGAAATAACTTCAAGCGTTGAAATTCACAGCAACTCTAGTTGAGTTTAATACGTTCATTGCCTGTACGAGGAGGTCTCTTAGTACATTGTACAAGGGGACCCAAATTGCTGGAATTGATGATGGAGGGCTATTTGGCTTGACACCATCTTGAGTAGACTGGACTGTTGCAAAAGGTCTTACAGCACCAGATCCACCCATATCAATAATCAAAGAGAGTTGGTATGCATCCTGATCTTTGATGACCTTTGCTGATTGTATGTCTGCACGAGCATGTGCTGGTAATTCAGACAACCACTCTTCTCCACGATTTTCACGCTGTTTCAGTTCCTGTTTAACAAGAACTTCTAGTAATTCAGCAATTGTTTCTTCAGGAATCATCGGTAGGGATTGTTCCACTTCATTTTCCGTAACTTGTTCTCCCTCGGATACAAAAACAAAATCATCTTGGTGTTGTGATTCTGGTACTTCATCGTCTTCCATGAAAGCGGCAAGTAAATCCATGTGAGTGGAATTATTGGATTCTTGTTGAATCGCTACATTATTATTTTGCTGAGTATTGATAATGCCTAATTCAGCAAACATGTCTATTTCTTCTTCATCATTTTCTATAACTTCTGGTGCACTAAAAAAATCCATATTTTCCCAACCTTGAGTATATTGTCGCGTTTCATTATACTTTAATGCATGTTCTAGCCTTCCACCGTTTGTATCATGGTTTTAGACTGATTAAAGCAAGAGTAATCCTCAAAGAGAACCCTGATGTGCGAATGTTGAGTAGGATGCAAGTTTCAGTTAAACGAATTTTGCATTTGGGGATAGTGCTACTATTTTTTCTGACAATCCCTGCTACGCAGAGTTATCCCTATGGGGTTGGAGAAGCCGCTAATAGAGGCTGTGTTTGTCACGGAGCAATACAAGAAGCAACAGAAATTATTGTAGAGGGGCTACCAGCAAAATTCGAGTCCAATACATCTTACAGTGGAGTACTAAAAATTAACAATGATAATCAAGATTTTACTAATAGTTCCGCTAATGGAGGTTTTAGGATGCTTTCTTCACACGGAGAATTAGTGTTTGATAACTTATCCAAAACTCAGGTATTAGACGATGGTTGGACTCATACAGCAGAAGGAAATAAATTCCGAGAGTGGAATTTCACTTGGATTTCTCCAATGGACAATACTACTTACGTAGAAATTAGAATCTATGGTAATGCGGTTAATGGCGATGGATATACATCAGGAGATGCGTGGAATTCACTTGTTATCAAGGTTCCAGGTGTAGAGAATTTTGATGATTTGAAGACAACTAACTCGCCAGATAGATTTGAACTCTATGAGAAGTTGATACTTGGAATTTCTAGCCTAGGAATTTTATTCCTCGCCTACAGGGTAATAAAGTAGTCTTAATTTACAAATTCAATACTTTTATTTCTAAGAGCACGTAATTGACGATTCTCACTCGAACCGTGAATTTGTTCGCTCTTGACACCAGTCAAGACTAGCATGACACGGATTTCATCACCCAATGATTCATCAACAGCAGCTCCCCAAATTATCTTAGCATGGGGTGATACTTGTTCTTGTATTATTTGAGCACACTTCTCAGCCTCTCCTAAAGTCAAAGATGTACCACCGACAACATTGATCAAAGCCCCTCTAGCATCCGATGTATCTAATTCAAGCAATGGCGAGTGAAGCGCCTCAAGCGTTGCCTCTTCAGCACGGTTAGCACTCTTAGAAGCCCCTAGGCCAATCATAGCAACACCGCTTCCAGATTTGATAACAGCCTTAAGGTCTTCAAAGTCGAGGTTTACCATTCCATCTGTCGTCAATAATTCAGTTACGCCAGTTATCGAACGTACCAATAATTCATCACCTACTCTAAAAGCACTGGCAATTGGTAGGTCTTTGACACCTTCAATCTCCAGCAACCTCTCATTTGGAATAACTAGTATAGTATCACAATGTTCACGCAACCTTTCTAGTCCCCATTCAGCATTTTGCTTGCGCAAAGAACCTTCTGACTTGAACGGATAGGTTACTACTGCTATAGTCATGGCACCTTGCTGCTTTGCAAGTCGGGCAATATGCCCTGCAGCCCCAGTTCCTGAACCGCCGCCCATGCCTGCAGTAATAATCGCTAGTTGAGTATCATTAGTTATTCTACGAAGAACCATTTCTGATTCCAGAGCGGCCGCTTCTCCTTTAGTTGGATCTCCGCCTGCCCCTCTGCCTCTTGCTGTTCTTCCAATCAATACTTTCTCTTCGATAGGAGACATTAATAGTGCCTGAGCATCAGTATTTATTGCATATCCTGTGACATAACTATTTTCGAATAACCCTTCTTCATGAAGCCGATTAATGGCATTGCATCCAGCGCCTCCAGCACCATATACTCTAATTCGGGGTTGTAATGATTCCAACAGTGCACGTAACTCTTCTTCGTTACCTTGCCCCGGAGGTAATTCATTTGGAGAAATTTTAGATTGCTCCTCATCACTTAGTTCAAGAACACGATCGATTAGATGACGCATACAGGTTATCCTACATCATGTGTCTTTGAATATACCGACTGATTTTACCCCTTAGGGCCTTGTTTGTAGAGTAAAGGAGATTTTCCGCAATCAATCGCGTAGTCCTTCTTGAGTGACATTGTAAACACATTCACCATCAGGAAGGTTTGGAGAATCCACCAATCTAGCAATTCTTCGCCCTGCCTTGGCTTTGCGAAGGTATAGTCTGAAAGTACTAGCGTGAGCCAAAACGTGACCTCCAATTGGCTTTGTAGGATCTCCCCACATAGCATCGGGCTTAGAGTGAACTTGATTGGTTACTAGTACAAGAGCGTTATTAATATCTGCTAGTTGTTTCAATTCCTTTAGATGCTTATTCAATTTTTGCTGTCTATTAGCTAACATTCCGCGGCCGATAAATTCTGCACGGAAGTGACTTGTGAGCGAATCGACAATAATCATTTTCACATCTAGACCTTTACTCATTCTCTTTATTTCATCAACCAATAACATTTGGTGGGCTGAGTTATATGCTCTTGCCACGTGAATTCTAGACAATACTTGGTCTGGATCTAGGTCTAATCCGCGAGCCATTTGAGTGATTCTCTCTGGCCTAAATGTATCTTCAGTATCAATGTAAAAGACGTCCCCATCTAATCCACCAGATTCTAAAGGCAGGGTGCAGTTAACAGCTAATTGATGACCAATCTGTGTTTTTCCACTTCCAAAAGCCCCGTAAACTTCGACTAAGGCTTGAGTTTCAAAACCGCCACCCAATAAGTCATCTATCGACTGAACTTTAGAGGATAACTTCTGAACCTCTCTTCTTCTCTCTAATAGTGCTCCACCTGAAACGAAACCGCCAATATTTGCCATTTTCTTTGATGCTGCAATTATCTTACTAGCTACCGCTTCACCAATTTCAGCTTGGTCTGCTAAGTCTGCAGGAGACATTACTGCTAAGGCTAAAAGTTCATCAAAACCAGCTTCACGTAACTTTTCTGCTGTTGCCGGACCAACACCTGGTAGATCTTCGATTCCGACCTCTGGGCCCTCTTCATCTTGTGGCATCATTACTACCGCTTCCTCCTGAGGGTCTTGATTCTTTTCAACTTCAATCTTTACTTTTTTCTTTGTTTTTCCTGCCATATTGCATCACTTCAAACTGTGCTGGTAGGGCTAGAGTATATCAATAAACTAAGCAGACCTTTTGTTTACCAAGGACATTATTAGGAAAAAAACACAATAACATTCGAGTCACAGAATGCCAATTTTCACTTTAAGTTCAGATTAACCTAAACTGAAACTGAAGCCTTACTATTCAGGAGTTTGAGTTGTTGGCATTGGATTAGGGGAACTTTCATCTGCACTATATTTAATTGAAACACTATGATTGATGTTTACATTCTCTTCGTTGTGATTGAGTTCGACATCAAGTTTCCAAGTTTCAACAGATGGCCCGATTTCATTATGAAGCCAATTGGCATCTTGGCCATCGCCGAGTTGTTCAGGCGGTGATTCCCTTGTTACATTATTGCTTGTCAATTTCCATGTCACCGTTACAGGCCCTCCAGCGAACCCTCCTAATGCATTTGATGGGTTTTCAACATTGGAGTCGATTTCAATTTGACTTGGAGAATTACATTCACAATCAGGAGTAGTATCAATATTCATTGTATCTGGGTTAGTTGTTTGACTTTGTCCCCACTGTGTTGTTTTATCGATTCTAATTGTTAGTGTCATCATTTCATCATTACCAGCATCATCCAGTGCACCTAATGTGGCTGTAAATAACCCATGAGTAACATAGTTGTAGGTTATTTCTCCAGTTTCGTTAGCATCTACTTCAGTTCTTGTACTTCCATCACCAGATTCGAAATAAAATGTCGTAACTTCTCCAGCACCAGATTTAGTAAAGGCATAGTTGAAAGTTAATTCAACTCCATTAAATGACACTTGGTTGCCATTTTGAATATTTTCTTGAATAGTTCCAAAAGTTGTATCATAGTAGACAATTAAATCGATTTCACTTTGCTCCTCTGAGTCATCATCATCTCCAATACAACCAGACAGGCTGGCAGAAAATATGACGAAGAACATCATCAAAGCAAGTAAATGTCGTCGCATGTACTGATGTAGAAGGCGCTTGTTGATAAGTAAATTCCATTTTTCTCTTACTTTCTACTTATTTTTGTCTTTTTTAATGTTAGGCGGTATGCAAATCAATCGGTGCATTGAAAATGGGGAAGGTCGGCCGTTGAGATAACGAGGTGGGGTAGTCTGGATATCCCGTCGGGCTCATAACCCGGAGATCGATGGTTCAAATCCATCCCTCGTTACCAATCTAAACATACTCATGGTAGTCATATTTGGGCTTCAGTGAGTCAAGCGCAGTTTGCAATCTTGCATTAGCCGCAGCCTCTCCTCTTTCGATTGCTCCAATTTCTTGAAGGATTTTTTCCGATAATTGTTTTGCTTCGGGAACACCATTCTCTGCTATGAGACTTAACGCTTGACTAACTTCATGTGCATTAGCAGGTGGCAAATCGACTGGTTGAATCACATAATTTCCATTGTTTCTAATAACTGGCCCTGCCGAATTAGTACAGCTCAGTAGTCTTTTTACGATCTTTTTATCACCATTATAGTGATTAAAAGCCTCAAGCGCCACAGCGATATTTCCAGGAGAATTCCGTTCACATTTCAAATAATACTTCTTTGCGGCCCTCTTTTTTTGTGCAGATGCGAAAACATTTGCACACCTTCTATAATCCTCAAATATCGGCCTCATCATTTCTACTGTCATAGAATCGCTCGACTTAATCATAGATGTCAGTTTTTTCCGTTCACGAAGAAGAGTTTTCGCAGAAGCAATTGCCTTTGACGCCTTACTTCTCAACACAAGAACATCACATAGTATTCGAAGTCCTTTGACTAACATTACTTGAGATTCTAGATTTCTCTTTTTCATTGAAAGAAACATATCAGTGAACTGGGTTGCCATGACTTCAGACATTTCCAAACGCCCATCTTTGATGTAACTCTCTAATTGAAGGAGAGTTTGGTTAGGGTCACTCATTCCAAACATAATGAACAATCAGTGCAAAACGACATTACCTTTGATGCCTTCTATGATTAGAGTAATGCTTAAGTTCTCAATTCTCAATACAATATTTGTTTAATCAATGACTCTGAGGCGTGGCCATGCAGGAAAACTTGTGTATTGCAATTTCAGGAACTCCTGGCTCTGGAAAAACCTCATTATCGAAATTATTTGAGCAAAACAATATTTCAGTTTATTCGGTCAAAGACTTGGCTGAGCAATACGGATGTATTGGTGAGATTGATAAATTAGATAGCGCTCAAGAAATCGATATTCACAGACTGGCCGATGAATGGCAAAATGAAGAATCTGGACTTATTATTATAGATGGGCATTTGTCGCATTTTCTTGATGTTGATGCAGTAGTTTTGCTGAGATGCGATCCTAAGAATTTGGAAAACAGACTAACTGCTAGAGGGTACTCTGAACAAAAGGTAAACGCAAACAGTGAATGGGAGTTAATGGCAGGTATTTGGTCTGAATTACTTGAGTTCGAAATAGAGCTACCTATAGTGGAACTAGATTCAACCAAACAAAGTTCAGAAGAATTATTCAAAATAGTCAATGATTGGATCTTAGATGGACTTCCATACTCTTCGATATCCGAAGAATCACAAATAGCAATAGATTGGATTGAAGGCTGAATTTTTACCGCAACAATCAACCCCCTAATTGATTTGCATGAATTTGGGGAAGTGAAATGGCACTTGAAAAATTGAGAAATTATTGGGAACAAGCGCTTGTTCCAATCGTTAAGGCTTTATCCAAATTCTCGCCTGCAACAATCACTTGGATTGCACTACCAATAGGGGTACTAGGTGGTTTAGCGATTCTAACTGCTTCAGAAGATTCTCTGGGAGCTTCCATGATGTTTGGTGGAGGCTTACTAATCACCTTCGCCATGATTCTTGATGGACTAGACGGTCCAGTTGCTAGAGCAACAGGTAGAGTGACAAGGTGGGGTGATTATCTGGACCATACGTTCGATAGACTTCTAGACGCAACTTGGATAATTTGTATTGCAGGTTCTGTATTTGTTGATGATTTAGTATTGGGACTTTCAGCGGCTTGGCTAACTCTACTTGGCTCATACATGGGTACGCAAGCACAAGCTGTAGCAGGAACTCGTAATTATCGAGGCTTTTCCCGTGCAGACAGAACTATTTTGAGCATTGTTGCTATTTTTGTTATGGGGATTATGCTTTACATGGAAAAAAGTAGCTGGGGAAATTACCCTGCGCCGTTTGACCACATATCAATCAATCCACTTAGTTTGGTAGTATTCATTTCAGCCCTTGGCGGACTGTGGACATTTATAATTCGATTTATGCAAGCCAGGGATAAAATAAAGCAAATTGACCGTGAAAATCCTTTACCACAGAATAATTCCCAAGAAGAATAAATCGGTTATGGTTGGTACAAAAAGGACCAAAAACCCCCTCATTTAACTTACTACTGAGCGGTATACTCATAACAGTTGCATGTTAGAAAGGATTGATGACGGGTAGTTCGCACGGTAAAGATGGGAAACTTATCGCTACATTGTTAGTCGTATTGATGGCCTTTTCTGTAATTCCAATAATGACAACATCAGCTGAAGATTATGGAGACCCAATGAATCTTCAAGCCCAAGATATTTCGGCAACCTTCGACACAAGTACAGAATTAACAACTATTACATGGCGTAATATCGATTCACCAGGGCCCGAGTTAAACAATATTTTTGATGCGGTATACAATGTGTATCGCCATACTGAAAATATTACTCAAGATAATATAGCATCTGCTCAATTAATTCATCAAGTTGATGCTTGTAATCCTTTACAAATTGGAGGTTCAACCAGTAGGTATGATTGTATGGCCTTCAATGGTTCCCACCCAGGGCATAGCTTTTCTTACCTCATATCCCCTGGTACTGATGATAAATACTACTATGGCATCACTACAACTATCGCTTCCACGGGTACCTTTTCAGATTTAATATTCAACGAATCAAGTTTGTATGATGGTGTTCAAGAAGTAACAACACCTATCAGAACTCCGTACAACTTACAAGCTAGTTTTGATGCAACATCTAGCAAGACAACCCTTGATTGGGTAAATTATAATGATATATTTCCAATACTCCCTGAAACAGGCCCTGACGCCTATACTACGAGAATATGGAAAACGACCGAACCAGTCACTAGACAAACAGCCTTTTCACTTCTAAGTTCAACCACTCCAATTGCGAATGTCAGTGCAGGCATATCAACATATGAGGTCGATGTACCCGAGCAAACCGATGCCGATTATTATTATTCGATAACATACTTTCTTCCAAACTGGATTGATGGAAATCAAGATTATGAAGACATCAGATTCCTGTCAAATAACGCATTAACCTCCCCAATTACTGAAGATAATTTACCTCCACAGAAAGTTACCTCAGTAATTACATCATTTATTCCAAACCCTTCCACAGGAGGCGGTAAAACAATTATTTCATGGGCAGAAATAGGATCAGAGTCTGGAGAATCATATGCTATTTATTCATCTGGCTCATCCTTCAATAACACTACTTCATTTGGTCCAACCATGATATCGTTAGTTCCAGAAGGGTTGGGCTCATATGAGCATCAATTACCTATCGGGAGACTTGGAGATTCAACTTATTGTATCGTAGTAATCGATCAAAACGGAATCTTTGATACTTACATACCTTCATCTTCCTGTTCAACTGTTTACGAGGATGCATTTTATAATTGGACTGCAGAACCTACTCAAGTGACTGCCGAATTCATTGGAAATGCTACTACGGTTGTGCAATGGAAGGACCAGTTGGGAGCGGAAGGGGAAGTTTACCATATTTGGCGTTCTGATTATTTGGTTAGCGGAGGACAATTTTCACCAAATCAAACTATTCACTGGATGGCCAGTGTTCCCGATGGCATCCAAATTGCGAACATCCAAGTTCCTGAAGAAGTAGACAGGTTATCTTTCTACTTCGTCACTTCAGAGGCTCTTTACCAACATGTTAACGGTACTTATCATTACACTGGATTGGTACAAAACTGGTATGGGGCGATCGAAGAGAATACCATCACTCCGCCTGTGCCAATTATCAATTCTCTAACGGTTGATGGCCAATCAAATTTAGTATCGTTAGAATGGTTGAATAACGGGCAAATAGATTTTGAAGAATATAGAGTATGGAAACATTTTGGTAATCCATTTGGAGAAGACGAAGATCAAACAGTCAATGTATCCCGGGATAACGGATGGGTGCTTCACGATGCAGAAATTTTTGATACAGGGGCATCTTGGCATACGCACAGTTTCACAAGAACCTATAACATAGAACCCGATATTAACAGAGATGTATGGTACGCAGTTACCATTTCAGATATTTACAGTAACAGGAATTTGGAGGCATTCCCCGGTTCAGGAGGAAATGCTCTCAAAGTTAAGGAAGACACATTGAAGCCTACTGCAACCTATATTCTGTACGACCAGAACGACGATCGGTACAATAGTCCATCTTTAGTATCCGGAAGCTATAAAATTGTAGTTTCTGTTGACGAGTATCTCTTCTCTATGCCTCAAATGCAAATTACAACTGATACAGGGGGAATCATAACCGATGGTCTAAAGCAGATGCTGCTGTATGCTGATAATTTGGGTAACGAAGAGCTAGGTCCGCAATATTATCTCACCTTTGACATCTCTAATTCTGTATCGGCTGGAGTTATTAATTTCAATATTACATTAATAGATGAGAGTTTGAATAATAATCTAATCCAATGGAATAACCGCAGCCTAGATTCTAAGAACCCGATTATGCAAATTTACTCTCCAGCATCGGGTAGTGACGGCTCAAAATATTTGTATGGCAATTCAATTCAGTTACTTGCAGGTGTAACCGATGATGTACAAATTTCATCATTCCAGTATCGTTTCACATACAATTTCGGTACCGGCGCATCTTCAACCTCTCCATGGACTACGCCTACAATTTTGCAAGATCTAAATGGTGACAACAGTTCTCTAGTAATGGATGAAGACATTAATTCGGGTAATTTTGAGTCAGGGCAGCATGCAGTGACCTTTAGAGCGGTTGATTCTGCTGGCAATGAAGTATTTTCGCAGGTTATCTTTGTTGTAGATAACTGTCGGAATAGAGTCGATGGTACGACAGTCTGTAACTATGAAGAATCATTGAAGCCAGAACCAGAACCAGTCATTGTCAACCCTTCATTTAGCGACCCTCCGTATGTGATGGTTTGGGCTCTTTCAGGAATCGTATTCTTTTCACTGATAACTATGTTATTGGTCATTCGGACAAGTATGAAGACTCCTAAGAAATCTTCTGGTGATGATGAGGACGAAGATGATTGGATGTCTGAATTCATCGGTACCTCTCAATCGGTCGATATGGATGCTATTACTCAAACACAGTCAATAGAAAAGGAAGTTCCATCTATTGAAGAAGAAGTGGAAGAAGAAGAGGAAGAAGACCCATTTGCAGTCAATCTACCAACTCGTAAAACACGCCGCAGAAAAGCCCCTGCAGTAGAAGAAGTAGTTGAAGAAGATGACGATGACGATGACCCATTCTTTGGATTAGATGATGAAGAAGACGAAGTAAAGCCCAAGAAGCGACAGGTTGGTAGGCGAACAGCACCAAAGAATGCTCCAAAGAGGCGTCAAGTCGGACGACGCAAGAAATCCAATGATTGAATTGTAATCAACAGATTAACTCAAAGAGTAACATCACCTCCCTCGAGTTATGTCGCAATCAATTACCGAAGACATCGAGGAAGAAGCGGTCGAAGAAATCGAACATGTAATGGAAAATTTAGTAGATTCTTTCAATCCAATGAAGAATAAATTGAATTGGTTATTATTAGCACTTCCAATCGCTGTTTGGGCAAATTTTTCACATAATCAAGCGATGGCTTTTTTGTTTTCCATGATAGCAATTATGCCTCTAGCCTTTCTTATGGGCAAGGGAACAGAAGAGATAGCCCTTAGGACTGGAGAGTCAATTGGTGGGTTGCTGAATGCGACGTTTGGTAATGCAGTGGAATTAATTATCGCAGGTTTAGCAATTTATACTGCCTCACAAAACCCAGATGTTGTTGAAACAATGGTTACTGTAACACAAGCCTCTCTTATCGGTTCTATATTGGGTAATTTACTTTTGGTTCTTGGATTAGCAATTTGCTGGGGCGGGATTAAACATAAAAATCAGTCTTTTAACAGTGATGCAAGTCAAATGAATGGGTCTTTACTTTTATTGGCGGTTGTTGCTTTCATTATCCCTAGCGCAGTACATCACTCTGGCGGTTCAGATATCGATATTGAAATACTATCTCGCTATGCTGCAATCGTATTACTTTTGATATATGGATTGGCCCTTTTATTTCAACTGAAAACTCATTCAGATATCTTTGCTACTGAATCAGGGCATGGCACTCATGAAGACCCTATGATGACCAATAAAGATGCTTGGACACTACTACTCATGGCAACTGCCCTAGTAGGTTGGATGGCTCATATTTTAGTACATTCATTAGAAGCAGCAGTAGATGAATGGAATATGCCGGAACTATTTATCGGAGTGATATTATTGCCATTCTTTGGTAATGCTGCTGAGCATTTTACTGCAGTAATTGTGGCGGGTAAAGACAAGATGGACCTTTCTCTTGCAATAGCAATCGGTAGTAGTGTACAAATCGCTCTGTTCGCAGCTCCTTTGATGGTGTTACTTGCATGGGGACTAAAGGTTCCGTTAACATTAGAATTCGGGGTGCTTGAGACAGCCGCGACTTTCATGTCGGTACTAGTCGCTAATTCCATATTATCAGATGGTAAAAGTAATTGGCTGGAAGGGGCAATGCTTCTGGCAAGTTATGTAATTCTCGCACTTGCTTTCTTCCAACTATGAGGCGATTAACTTGGTATCATTCAATGGTAAAATAGGTTATACTATCACTGCTATAGCGGTTATATTTTTGATTGTAGGAACAATTGGAATATCTTTTGACGATGAAGTCAATGACATACCTACGCCAAATACTCCCAGGAAGGTATATTTTGCCGATGAGCCACTTCAAGATAATCCAGTTGCATTATTACTTTCTGCGAAGACAACTATTACGTGGGATAGAAGTGATATTTACTTGGTCGTTGCCGATGAAGACAAAAAAAGTCAATGCGATACGATAAGTGTTCCAGAGATTTTCACTCCAGATAGCACGACTTGTAAAGCCGAGGATGATGGATATGAGGCGGTTGGTTTAGACAATTCAACAGGACTGGAATGGACGATTGAGAATGGAGATTATTATGTGGGAATCGGTACATTGGGGGACAATGTGCCAGAAGATCTCGAATTGAATATTGCTTATACTGTTGAACTAAACCTGTCTGTGACGGGTTATTTTCTAATTTT
>Ga0315315_10004341_pt1 | contig 13071 bp, 11 predicted proteins | sample M140m3416metaG_FD_203699 | JGI IMG/M metagenome (GOLD analysis project Ga0315315, IMG submission 203699) | Ammonia-oxidizing marine archaeal communities from Monterey Bay, California, United States - M1 40m 3416 | ecosystem: Environmental > Aquatic > Marine > Intertidal zone | place: USA...
TGAGGGGTAAAATCACCCAGAATATTGGTTTTATATCTGTTCCAACTGATCTGGCCGTGGCATAGCTCCTTATAACAGTAACCATTAATACCTTTGGCCTGTTATTTGCTCTTGACCTCATGCAATCCCCGAAAGATCAGAAAATCATAGTTTAGATTGGGCAGTCAGTAAATTTTGAACCAACGCTTTCTATAACTTTGTCTATTTTGGACACTGCTGTGCAGATTGCTAGAACCCTTGGGTAATCAGCAAAAGGCTCGCCATTACACGCGTCTCTCAAAATTCCAAAGCCTCCAGATTGTTGCACTGCTGTCACGCAAGTGTACAAGAAAATATCCGCATAAGAGCATTCAGGACCGTTTAAAAACGGTCTATGGTTGGATTCTGCCAAGTGGTTCTCTAGAAATTTAAAACGGTTTTTGTGCAGTTTGGTAAGGTTAGCGATTCCTGTTTCTTTGCCGCCTTCAGCAAGAGTGTCGGTCAATCGAAGGTTGCGCCAGAACGCTTCGCTGTGTCCCGTAATGATATCGTGAAAGGGAGATAAAACGAATGAATAATAGTCTTGCGCCCAGCCCCAATACATCGCGATTAGGGCTGCGTCCTCGGGACTTTGCGGGGTAAGTGGTCCTGGATATTTGTTCACTAGATATTGAACAATCGCCATAGAATCATTTAATTCCAGATTGTTGGCTTTATCTTTCATCCAAGGAATTGTTCCGAAAGGGGCATCAGTATCTTTATCAAAATCATTCCCCATGGGGGTTGAAAGCAGATACTCAACCTTAATATCATGCATTGCGCAGATGATATTTATTTGTTCACCACGGCCTATTACTGGTAAGTAGGCAAGCTTAATCTCTCGCATGTTAGCTCCAATCGGTTGACACGTTACAACTTTATAATAGAATTTAAATGCTCGACCAATATAATTCGGCAATAAAGTTTTCTTTTGGTTGCACTCTTCACACACTGAAACAATAGGCGCGAAAATTCACGTACGCTACTTGTGCGTATTAGGTCAAAGATTGCAAGTTGGTTGAGCCAATGGAATAAAGTCACCCACTTTTCGCTGTGGCGATTGATTTTGTGAAGTGGGCACTGCTTCCAAGTAGTACAACCTTTAAAGCCATGCCGCTGAAATAGCCTAGTTTGCTACTTCTCTTGACGGGGCACGCCGTCACCCTGCAAAGGTGGCAAAACGCCCGTAGCATCTGCCTCAAGTTGAACTAACTATCGCTCAGCGGTTTCACCGTTGAAGGTTTGTTGCGCTTTGTCAAATTGCGTGCAGACCAGATGTGTAGCTAGCGCTGCTTTTCCGACATCATTATAGGCTTTGACAATAAGCCCAAGATCTTTTGCCACAGATCTAGCTTAAAAGTTGACGTGCTTTTTGAGGCGTTATGAAATTGGTTCAAGACAGCGATCAAATGTTCCTTTTCGATGTATTTCTGTTTTGAATAATCGTTTAAACCAAAAAACGACCGTGGTGGTCGTATTTAAAGCCGAGCATTTGTCTGAAATAATAGATTTTTCATGGATGACCCCAAAAAATGAATCTGTTGAGACGAACCCAAGGCGGGGTTATGCGATGATCTTGATGCTAATTGGTTCAACCATCATCAGCTTAAGTGGATTAGCTATTCGGAACATAGAAACGGCTGATCACTGGCAAATCAACTTTTATAGGTCGATTTCATTTGGACTGGCGATATTGCTTGTTTTATTTTTTCGATATGGGAAAAAAGGACCTCTAAAATTAAAAGGTATTGGCTTTTCGGGTGTTTTAGCTGCAGTGCTACTTGGCGGAGCCAGCATTTTCTTTTTGCTATCAATAACAAATACGACTGTTGCTGCTACGACGTTTACTCTTAGTTCAATACCGTTCTTAACGGCCATTATGGCTTGGTTATTTCTTGGTGAACGTATTGGTAAATCTACTTTTTTTACCATGCTCATAGCAATTGTTGGAATATGTCTTATTTTTGTTCAAGGCTTAGGATCGGGAACATTTTACGGAAACTTTATGGCATTTTTATGTGCCATTGGGTTTTCTTCTTATGCCGTAATAATTCGTCAAAATAGAGGGTTGGAGATGCTCCCAACTTTGATTTTATCTAATTTGATAATAATTTTTGTCGCCTTAATTTTCACCTGGGAGAACTTACTTATCTCCTGGAATGATTTGCTCCTATGTTTTGTACTTGGTGGGCTTTTATCTGCTACAGTGAACACGCTCTTTATCGTCGCAGCAAAGCATCTATTTGCAGCGGAATTGACGCTTTTCATGCTTTTAGAATTTACGCTAGGGCCTATATGGGTTTGGATCTTTATGGATGAGACACCTACTAGATGGACGTTAGTTGGAGGGAGTATCGTGATATTAGCGGTTGTTTTGAAATCATTATCTGAACTGCGCAAAGTTAATACTTAACGTTTTTTAATCTAGCTGATGTTGAGCGTATAGATTTAGTGTATTCTAGCAACCTGATGCCAGTTCTCTTTCATCTGATTACACGTACGGTGCGATTAGTACTTGCGTGGCCAGAATATATCTCACATTAGGCGGCGCGATATTTATCAGACTATCCAAAAGTAAGTGCGTTAAAAAAATAGTTTAGGAGAAGAATAAAGTGGGTATAGTATTAAAGTATTTTCCGATTATGGGTGCAGCAGAGAGGGTGCGGCTTGCTCTATGGTTGGGTGGAATTGAATTTGAAGATGTGCGCGTACCACCGGTGGACTGGGCCAAGTTAAAGGGCGAGACTCCATTTGGGCAATTACCGGTAATGTCTATCGATGAAGGACCTTATATTGCTCAGAGCAATGCTATGCTCCAATACATCGGAACATTGGCACCAAAATTATGTCCCGCGGACCAGTTTTTAAAAGTGCAAGAAGCTATAGGGATTGTTGACGATTTTGAACGTGCTTTTAGGCCTTGTATTGGAATTGCGCTTGAACCAGACAAGTTGGGTTATGGAATTACGCCTGCGACGTCGCTACTAGTTAAAGATAGCCCTGCGTTGAATGGAACGATTAAGGCCCTTCGTGAAGCATTCCTTTTAAGTGAACTACCAAAATACTGTGGCTTCTTTTCTGGAATAATTGAAAATTCTGGAGGCCCATTCCTTTGTGGCGTAGAGCCAACATTAGCAGATTGTTGTCTCGTCCCAGCCCTAGAACGATACACATTGGGCTATATTGACCATGTGCCGAGGGAGGCACTTGATGCCTACCCCGCAATGAAGTTGTATCTCGAAGCTTTTAAGGCTTTGCCGCAAGTTACGGCCTATGAGCGGTCTAAATCCTAAAAAATTAAGGATTTTAGAAACTTTTTTTAAAGTTTTTGGATCTTTGTCGCTAAGAATTTTGAATTTAGGGCTTTTAGCTCACTATGCTTGGAAGCGCATTTTTGAGGCTTACTGCCAGATTTAGTCGGTAACCTTCTCACCATAAACGAGTTGAACGCTTGAGCGCCGCATAACTGCATCAGCGATCCGCTGTACGTTTGAAAATTCATGGATTTCAGGATGATCTCGCGATGTTTCAAGCCAAGTTGTCAACATAAACAAGTAGATATCTGCAGCGCTAAACTGATCACCTAGTATCCATTGACTGCAGCCGATTTGGTCATCGATAACTTTCCAAGTCTCACGTAATCTTCTATGTCCTCGCCGCTGGGCGCTAGGCTCATCGGCGGGCGTATCGACAAACCTATGAGCATGATAATCAAGCTGGAAAGCGGTCTGAACAGAGCTTGAGAAGTAAACTAGTGTTTGAAGAAAGAGGCTGCGCTCTGGTGCGTCTATTGCAGGTGCCAGATTAGCTTTGGTATGTCTATCGCATAGGAATATGGTTATCGCGGCGCATTCATACATCGCGTTATCGTCCCAGAGAAGAACTGGAACCCATCCGTTTGGGTTTACTTTTAATTGTTCAGCTGGACGAGATTCTTGCCTATCTGTGCTTGTCTGGATGAGCTGGTATGAAGCGCCAATCTCCTCAAGCAAAACCCTGACGCCCATTGAGGCAGTGCCGTCTGCATAATATAGTTTGTAAGTCATGGATTTCTCCGATTTTGTGTTTGTATACTAGGTGCCAAAAATACAGATAGCCCTCGTTGGTGAGGCTCTATTCATTTTCAGACAGCTTCGTCAGCCACTCAGCCACAAGTTGGCGCAATAACTTATCTAATGCTAAATGGGTTATGCGTTTGCGAGCCGTTGTTACATGACAGAGTTCTTCCCGCAGGGTTACCTGCGGTTTTAAAAACCTATGGTTGTTCCAAGTGCCAAAATTTCGTCTGGGGAATAGCCTAATTCGGATAAAATAGCTCGGGTATCAGTGCCAAAACCCGGGGGAGGTCTGCTGTGTTTTGGTCCTCCATGCAAAAAGGAAAACGCTGCAGTTGGAAGTTCCTGTGGTGCGCCGTAACCCAGAGGCGCACCATAGGATTGCAAAAATTGCCGGGAGGCGATTTGTGGCTCTTTCAACGTTTCATCTATTCGCCGTGCTCTGGCCGCGGGAATATGTTGTGCGTTTAAAATGTCTTCCCATTCCCGAGCTGTTTTTTTGGATAGTGCACAGGCGATCTTTTGACGGTCATCATCTTGTTTGATGGTGTATTCTTCTTTTGAGGTGGCTAGAATTTCGTCTGAACGGTCTACAAATCCCAAAACCCTCATTAATTTTGAAAATTGCGTTTTTGTATAAGCCGCTACAACGAGCCAACCGTCCTCTGTTGGATAAGCACTATTCGACGGGCGCCCTATATTTTCATTGCCATACGCGGGAGGTGTTTTTCCAGTAGCCAAAGTTTGACCTACATGTGCTGTCATCAACATTAGTGCTGCATCTGCCATCGCAAGATCAATATTCTGTCCCTTGCCGGTTCGTTGCCTTTGAAACAATGCAGCCGCAACAGCAAAAGCCGCTTGCATGCCGGTTCCATAATCAATCACTGGAGGCCCTACCCGCAGAGGATGGTCGCCATCATCCCCCCAACCATTAGCATACATAAGTCCAGTATAAGCCTGAATAACTAGATCATAGGCTGGGTGCTCTGCCTTTGGTCCCGTGCGTCCATAACCTGTAAGCGAACAATATATTAGCTTGGGCTGTATTCGCGCCAGATCATCATACCCAAGGCCTAAACGGTCCAGTGCAGACCCAGCATAATTTTGAATTACCACATCTGCGGTTGCTACAAGTTTAAAAAAAACATCGCGCCCTTGTGAAGTTTTTAAATCGAGGACCAACGAACGTTTACCCGCAGCTTGGGGCATATAATACGTTCCCATGAGTGCTGCATTTAATCGATTTGAACTACCTTCGTCACGGGTCATATCTGGATTATTAGGGGGCTCAATCTTTATTACATCGGCACCTAAAGTTGCTAGTTGAAACGCACAAAATGGACCCGCTAAGACATGAGTCAGATCTAACACTCTTATACCTTCGAATGGTTGCATTGGAGAATTGCCTTTCTTGGTGCGCATCTGAAAACACTTGTATTAAGCTCAAGTTGTCATTTCGAAGCTTCTAATTTATCGACCACTGGAGTTTTTTATACAAACTCTTTTTAAGAGGTTCGGGCTGCAAAGTAATTCTAGCTTTGGCAGGTCTCGATAAGGGTTCCTGCGGATTTAAGCTGGCATTAAAGAACGGGTAGGATTGTTTATTCGCCCAGGACTAAATCCATTCGGGATGCCCGTGTTTTAAGAAGTCTAAAGTCTGCCTGACCAAATTTCCAATCATCTTTCTTGCCTTTAAATTTTTCTAAAAAATCGTAGCAAATGAACTATTCTGTTTCTTCTTCAGCTATGGCTTCAGCCGCCCAAATGCCCGTGATGTAAGCCCCATGCAGTGTACCTGCATAATCAAATGTCGTATGTTCTCCACACAAAAACAGGGTCTTATAAAAATCACCAGATATTCCATCTGCCAGACCATCAAAATCTGATGGAACACTTAATTTGTTTGGAAATGAATACGCACCAAAAGTTTCCTTATCCTTAGACCAATTAGTACAAATCATGTCTGATGGACTTGTTACGTCTGAGCCCCAAACGGACTCCAATACAGAAAGTGCATCCTTCGTCATTTTGGAGGCACTCATTTTATCGGCTTCGTTTGCATAAGCCCCAAATGAAAGTCCTAGAAGGATATTATGCTCACTGAAGGTTCTGTAATTTAGCCATAAATTCCATCTGCCTTTAGGTTCCGAGGCAATACCGAAGTATTGAACGTTAGGATCCCAAAAAGCCTTCTCAAATTTTAGCGCAATTTTTGTAACAGAACCGAAGCCTAAGCGATCAATTTTTTGCTGATAGCTTTTTGGCAAGGGCGGATGAAATTTTATTTTTTTTCTTTTCAATATTCCGAGTGGAACACTGCATACAACATAATCACCGGAATAATTTTCTTCTTTTGTAGACACGGTAACACCGTCACCACCGTAAGATATTTTGACGACGCGCTGGTTCAATCTTATGTCTAGATCTTTTGCGAGTGGCTTCAGAATTGGATCGTAACCATGTGGTAAGATCACATCTTTCCCTGAAAATAAATCACCTTCATCATGATAAAATGCAGATAGTTTTTCAATGGGACCGCCTTGATTAAACTCTGTGTATGCAGAAAATGCCCATGTGAGAAGTGGATCTTCTAGGGCATTTGGAAATTCTTGTTCAATAACGTCAGCCAAAGATCTAGTGTCACCTAAATCTAATTCATTATCGATGTGGTCGAGAATATCTTCCCATTGCGTATTAATTTCATTAAATTTTTGCTCGCTGACCCATTCTCCATTTTGATCATAAAGTTCGTAGTTCGAGTCATCTGTAATGAATGTTTCAGCGTTGATTTTATTTGCTAATTTTTTTACTGGATTTCTATTACTAGGACCGTGTATCCAGCCTGCTCCAACCTCAAAAGGTGCTCCTAATGCATAATCCGTATATAATCTGCCGCCAATTCTATTTTTAGCTTCAAGAATTGTGACTATCGCTCCCTGTGACTTCAGCCTTTTTGCCGCGGCTAAACCTGAAATTCCTGATCCAACAACGATCACCTCAATACCTTTGAGATTTTTTGCTTCGGCTTTTTTTGAAAAAAGTGAAATGTACGAAGTGGATGTGAGAGACAGTAATAAAAAAAGGAATGATCTTCTGGACTTTATTCTTGTATAGAATTTTTTAGCCTCATGCATTTCACTCTCGCTTTTTTTATTTATCCGATAAGCTAGTCCTATGTTAGCTTTTCCGTGTCTCAAAGTAAATTTTGTGAGACTCTGATGTCCAGGTTCAGTGAGCCACGGACTCTTTTTTGGCACCTTCATTTGAGAGAGGAGTTACTTTTGTTTCAGTTAGAAATCACTAAAGTTGGTTTAACTACACAGCTGGAGGATAATAATTGCCATGTCACGCATTACTTTGATTATCTTCGATATGCTGCTAATTAGGGCATTGGTATTAGCCTTTATGCTATCGTTAGCTCTTTCACTAGTGGCCTCACTGGATTGGAATAAGGGCTTGAATGCCTTCAATTCTAGTGATCACGCAACTGCTCCTCAGGTGAGGCGGCCATTAGCTGAGCAAGGGGATGTCGAAGCGCAGACCAACCTTCTAATCATCTACGAAAATGGCTATGGAAGTCCCAAGATCTTTCAAAAGCCGTAAGGTGGTATCGTGTAACTGCTGAATTAGGTTTTTATGCGGCGGAGTTTAACTTTGGACACACGTATCGCAGAGGAAACGACGTCCCTCAAGACTATTCTAAAGCTGTTGAGTGGTTTAGCTTAACTGCTCATAAAGGGGATGCTGATGCGCAACTGAAACTCAGCGTAATGTTTGGAATAGGCAAGGGCGTCGTGCATGATAACATCATGGTACTCATGTGGTTTAATCTTGCAGCTGCCAACGGAAACGAGGATGACGGCAGAAACAGGGATAAGGCAGCTCAGAAGATGACCAATGCAGACATCTCCAAAGCTCAAGCAAAGGCTGGTCAGTGCATGAACGGTGGCTATTTGAAGCGTGGGGGATAAGTTGCAGATAATTAAATTTTAAGGATCGATTTAAATGAAGATAACAGTTAACGGCATCGAGCATAAAGTTGACGTTGAACCTGATATGCCTCTTCTTTGGGTCCTGCGTGATGAGCTTGGGTTCACTGGTACCAAGTACGGTTGTGGCATTGCCCAATGCGGTGCTTGCACTGTTCACATGAATGGCGAGGCAGTGAAATCATGTCAAGTGGCAGCAGAAGATATAGACGGAGAAGTTATTACAATTGAGGGGCTTGGCACGCCTGATGCCATGCACGCAATCCAATCCGCATGGGTCGAACATCAAGTTGCGCAATGTGGGTACTGCCAGCCTGGTCAGATGATGACTGCCGCTGCATTTGTGATGGAAACACCCGAACCGACTAACGATGAAATTGACGAGGTAATGAGTAGCAACCTTTGCCGTTGTGGCGCTTATCCCCGTATCCGCGCTGCTGTAAAAACAGCGGCCAAAAACCTGAGCAAGGCTTAAGCCCATGGGGAATCTCAAAACAATCGCCCGCCGCACATTTTTAATTGGCTCCACCGCTATTATTGGCGGTGTCGCATTCGGTGTCTATCGCTATAAAACACCATATGCGAACCCTTTGTTAAATGATCTATCAGAAGGGGAAGCTGCGCTGACTCCTTATGTGAGAATTGACGCTTCAGGTATTACCTTGATCACGCCCCGTGCGGAAAGTGGGCAGGGCGCGCATTCAGTTCAAGCCGCTCTTATTGCTGAAGAATTAGACGTTGAATTGGATCAAGTTGATGTCGATCCGGGCATGCCTGATAAGGCTTATTACAATACAGCCCTTGGTGCGGACGGTGCACCCTTTGCCGCAACAGATGACAGTTTTATGGCAAATTCTACGCGTACAGTTATGGATTCGTTAATGAAATTTATGGGTATGCAAATTACAGGTGGCTCAACGACTGTTCCGGACTCATATCTAAAACTACGCCTCGCAGGTGCAGTCGCCCGCGAGACAATAAAAGCTGCGGCATCCCAGAAAACGGGTATCGCAGTGGCAGACTTAATCACTAAGGCAGGCAAGGTGATCACTCCTAGTGGAACCGTAATCCGTTATGAGGAACTTGCTGCAACTGCTGCAAGTCTGGATCCCGTGGAGGAGGTCATTTTGCGAGATCCAAGTTTGTGGCGCATCTTGGGTAAACAACATCAACGTCATGATACTGTTGCCAAATCTACAGGTGCTCAAGCCTATGGTATCGATTTCAAACGTGATGGGATGATGCACGCGGCTGTGCGCACAAATCCACGTCGAGGTGGCAAAATAATTAGCTACGACGATACTAAAGCAAAAGTGATGCGTGGTGTTCAAAAGGTGCTGCCGATTACCGGTGGCATTGCCGTTGTAGCTGACAACACATGGCGCGCAATTCAAGCAGCGAATGCTGTTGAGATAGAATGGGGTCCAGCGCCGTATCCCTCTGATATGAGTGCGCATTGGCAGGCTTTGTCCGATACCTTTAACGAGGATCAACAAGACAGCCGCCAACGCGATGATGGAGATGTCATTGCCGCAATGGATGGGGCAAATGTGATCGAGGCGAAGTACCGCGCACCTTATCTGGCTCACGCACCGCTCGAGCCAATCAGCGCTGTAGTCGAGGTGTCTGAGGGTCGAGTTGACGTTTGGACTGGTACGCAGATTCCCCGTCTTGTTCAAAAAAACGTGTCAAAACTTACGGGCGTCAATTTTGATGAAGTACACGTGCATGTTTTGGTGATGGGTGGCAGCTTTGGCCATCGCCTTGAGGATCGCGTTGTCAAAGAGGCAACTGAGATTGCGATGGAAATGTCGGGTGTCCCGATTAAACTGACTTACTCACGTGAAGAGAATATGGCTCACACGGACACCCGCCAAATTGCCATGGCACGTGGGCGCGGTACTGTGAAAAATGGTCAGGTCGAAACTATGGAATTGGGCATTGCGATGCCCTCTGTAATCGCCAGTCAAATGGGTCGTCAGGGCCTTTCCCTTCCAGGCCCAGATTTGCAAATCGTTGCAGGGGCGTGGGATCAACCATTTAGCATTCCAAACTATCGGATCACAGGTTACCGCGCGCCAGAATTGGCGCCGATCTCCTCCTGGCGGTCTGTAGGAGCCTCCACAAACGCGTTTTTCCACGACGTTTTCTTAGATGAGCTGATCCATGCGGCAGGCGCTGACCAAATGGAAGAGCGCTTGCGACTGTGCTGGCATGAACCTTCGCGCAAAGTGTTAGAGAAGGTTGCTGAGATGTGCAATTGGGGCGCAACATTGGCCCCCAACAAGGGGCGTGGTGTTGCTTTTTGTATGTCCTTTGGCGTAGCAACGGCGGAAGTTATCGAACTTACCAATACTAAGGACGGCATCAAGCTCGACAAAGCTTGGGTAGCGGCAGAGGTCGGCAAAGTCATCGATCCGAATATGTTTGAAAACCTGGTTCAAGGGGGCCTAAACTGGGCTTTGGGCCATGCAATTATGTCAGAGATCACCTATTCGGATGGCATGGTGGAGCAGAAAAATTTTGATACTTTTGAGTCTCTGCGTATGTACCAATCGCCTGAGATCAAAGTTGCAGGATTGGAAAATGATGAAAACGTTCACGGGATGGGCGAACCGATGGTTCCGCCTGCTGCTGCAGCTTTATCCAATGCAATCTTTGCGGCTACCGGCCAACGTGTACGAGAAATGCCAATGAACAAGTTTATCGACTTTGTTTGAATATCAACTGTGACCCAAGCTTAATAAGGCCACAGTTAAACGTGTGCTAATGCTTACCCCACCCAATCGGTCCAAAATGATCATTGTTGCACTGAGGGCTTTTGGTATGATGGTTTCAGGTGCTGGTGAGCGATTCATCAAGGCGCGCGCCAAGAACCTTTCCACTCGTCTGATCGATGGAATTCAGCCCGGCGGTGACGGTCGGCGAGTTCAACAAGGTCTATTTGATCAATCCAGCAACGCAGCACGGCAAAGCGTTCTCTAAGTGGTGGCTTTTCGTAGTCATACATGTCAACAATCGGCAAACCAGGTAACGGGTGCGTCCCGTAAGACACCCTAGAGGCGTTGGGTATCCGGGCCCAATCATCCGCTACCGCATCGCCGGTAACAATTTCAACCGATGTCGTCATGCGGATTTGTAGCTTGGCCTCAGGTAGCCAGATGTGAAGGGCGGCATGAGGTGTGGCTTTCAACGCCTCTACTTTGGGCGTCAGGATATCAGTATGGACATCGACAAACGCCCCAGTCCGTGTCGCGCGTCGCAGTGCAACAGTGCGGGCCTCGGGCATCCCTTTTGCCGAAACGGTGGCAAAAGTTGGATATCGCGCAGGCGATCGGCTGTCCATAACGCCGCGTCCCAAATGTTGCCATGCGGTTTCAAGAAACGCCGCCAGCAGGTTTGGATTACTCATAGCCTGTCATCTCCAAATATCCGACGCCAGTATGTGTGCCACTCACGATTACTGGCCCCTCCCAATATGGAATGCTGAGTGGCATCCAAGCTGCATGGTTCAAAGCGTCAACGCGCACGTCCAATCCCCGTTCTGCCAAGCGCAGCTTCCAACTGGCAGGCACATCGCGCGTTGCTACTTTGGTTTTTGCCAATGGCTCGGCAGTGAAGGCCCCGTTCTCATAAGCGGTCGTGCCACCCTGCGCATCGATCCACGTCGCTGCACTGAAATGCGTGCCGTCACGTTGGCGCAGCTGGAACCCCATAAGCTTATCCCCTTCCTCCAAGGATAATGAAAACCAATCCCAGCCAGACTGATTTTCGGATAAAGGCTGCGAAGACCATTCACGATCCAGCCATGCATCTCCTCTAACTGTGATTTGCCCGGTTGGCAGTTCGAGCGTGCCTTCAATGCGGTAAAACGGCTGGGAGTAGTAATAGCTGGCCTGCCCTTCACTTGATTTGACCGAAAACCCTTGCTTTCCGTGAAAAACTAACGGCCCTGTTGCCTGCAGTGTCATGTCATAGCCAAAATCTGCTCCTTGTGCTGTTAGGTCTAATGTCCCAAAGTCAGGACCTTTTAGCGACCATTCATCGATCCAAGCGCGAAACGGGTCGGCCTCTACTCCCGCCGTTCCCACGCCCCCGCGTGCAAATCTTTCGGTGGCATAATGCTCCTCTGGCGTCGTGACAGCTGCATGCGCAAACCAGATCTGCGGCGAGTTCCAGCCCGTGGCTTCTCCCGGTGCGAGCGCTGTCCGAAAGAGTGTCCATTGCAAGCCGTATGCCGTACCATCAGATCCCTCAAGATTCGCTGTGAGATACCACCATTCGATCCGATAATCGGGATGTGGCCCGTGATCTGCGGGAAAATCAAACACAGGCGCTGGACCTGGTTTGGCAAAGCCTTCTGTTACCGTGCCAAGTCCTGCAAAGCCTTGGGCCCATGCGATGATTGGGGTGCATAGCAAAAAGACAAGAATTCTAACGTTCATTGGCAAATACCTTCAAAAGTCGCGCAGGTGGCAAACGCATCAAGCGCAAAGCAGGCCAGAAAGCTGCCGCAATCGCGGCTAGTATAGCGAGTACAAACATGCGAAGATAATCGAGTGGAAATAAAAACATAGGCAAGCGCCAACCGAAGGCCTCTACGTTAACAATCGCCAGCAAGACCCATGCCAACCCCAGTCCAACTGGTAGGGCAATTAGGCACACCAACGCCGCAAAAACGACCGTGCGCATCAACTCCAGCTGACCAATGCGGCGGCGTGTCATACCAAGCGCCCAAACTGGAGCAAGCTGTGGTACCCGTAGATCTGCCAGGGTCAGTAAGCTCATCAACATCGCAAAGCCCGCAACAGCGAGCGTCAGCACATTTAGCGCTGCCGTAACGGTAAAAGTACGGTCAAATACTTGCAGTGAAATCTCCTTCAGCGCGGATTGGTCGGTGACCGCACTGTCGGCAATGCCCAGATCAGATTTTAATATGCGACGCAAGCCTACAGGGTCATTTGTCCGCACACCAAACTGGCGAGCTTCAATCTGCGGATACAGTT
>Ga0315315_10004342_pt1 | contig 13069 bp, 18 predicted proteins | sample M140m3416metaG_FD_203699 | JGI IMG/M metagenome (GOLD analysis project Ga0315315, IMG submission 203699) | Ammonia-oxidizing marine archaeal communities from Monterey Bay, California, United States - M1 40m 3416 | ecosystem: Environmental > Aquatic > Marine > Intertidal zone | place: USA...
GTCTAAAGAACCACTTTTAAAACTATCCGTACCAAAACTAGCACCACTACTAGGCAATTGTACGTTTAAAGATGTACTACTATTTGCTACAGCTTGTGTGCTTAACATAAATAACAACAACCATTTTATTTGAATTTTGAACATACTCTTGTAACTAACAATGTTTGACTCTCATTGCTACTCCTTAATTTAGACAAACTACAAACGTATCTAGCTTCTTCTATGTTACTTTCCCTAATGTATATATCAAACTTTACTTCTTTCAAATATGCAAGAGGAATTACTTTATAGGCTGTGACAAAAGGTATTGGTGTTTTTAAGTCCTCCTCAAACACTCCTATCTCATAATACTCTATGTCAGGTCTTTTATTCCATACCCTAATATTTGTTTTCTTAATTCCATTTATGCCACTAGTTTTCCAAGTAGGATAGGTAGGAGTTTGCTCGTGACTCTGTATTGAAGCACTCAGAAGTAACAAGCATAATGCTATTGAGCTACGCATTCAGCTAAAACTACAGCCTTGTAAGAGCCACCTGGAAATGCTCTGTTACCACCATATACAGCTACAGACGTGGATTGTATCCACACAGCGCCCGCAACGCTAAGTGGGTAAGATCGCATTGCCCCAGTTGTGGTACTAGCCGCCTGATACCCTGACATTCCACTTTCACCATGAGCTTTTACAGTTACCTCTCCAGTCCAGGTCACGTTGTCAGACAATGAAGGACTTGAGCTAAAACTTGTGGGATAAGTTACCTGCGCATAATAAGCATTAGCAAGACTGGAATCAAACCGCACGACCGGCACTTGCCCATTACTTGCTGGTAAAGTTGTTAAGGTATATGCGTTCGGGTTGCCATATTTTCCCGGTACTGTTGTTGCTACGCTGCATCTACTTTCTACCGTTCCATCGATGTCAACTGCTATTGTTGGTGTTGCTGTTGCACTAAGGATCAAGCTGAGTGCGATTAATAGTTTTTTCATTTGTATTGCTCCTCTATCATTTCGTTCATTCTCGCATCTTGCGATAAGCTCCTTAATGCTCTCCTATTATCCACTATAGTACCACCTTGTAAAGCTACAGCATCAGGGTAGTAGTTATCAGGTATTGTAGACACATAATAGTTTGTTAAATTAGTTACATTGTTTAGCTGTTGAAGTATGACTGACTGTGCTATTTCATTTGCCATTGCTATAGCGTTTTCTACATCAGCTAACATAAACTCTAGTGATTCTTCATCTTCTTCCTCATCTTCTTCTTTTTCAGCTTGATCTTCTTTGCTTAACTTACGATCTGTTTCTTTTTGAGCAATAGCTACTGACTCATCTTGCAATGCATCGTAATCAGGAATATCAGGCAAAGGTGGTGGAGGTGGTTTTTTATACCCAGGGCAACTAGGATCGCTTTGCGGGTCAAAACAATGATCAAACCTATAGATATATCTAACATCAGCGCCCTCTATGCTACCTGTGCCTTCTTGCTTTAGCCTACCATCACCAAATAGTGCAATAGGTGTGTAGGGCAAGGCTATAGTTCTTCTTACCTCTATTCCTCCTTCACGCTGTGACCAGTCCTGTACATCTTGAAACACATAGCCACCACCAACCTTATCGTTTTCAAGAGTGACAACGTAGTCATCGTTTTTGTTTTTTATAGGAGTATATTTATAGGTAACTCCTGACACGTCCATACCACCAATACCGTTAGCACCTAGATAGGTTGGAGTCATTGTCCATTCTAAGCCACTAATAGCTACGTTAGGTGTGTATCCAAATGTGTAAGCGTGTACGCTAGAAGAACAAGAAAGCAGTAGCAAGACCACCCATGATCTTAATAAAATCATCTCTTTTCTCCTCAGTTGTTTTTTGCAAGTCTATGCTAGGAACAGGAATCTCATCGCTATGTACCTCCCAAGCTGCTGTAGCTTCAGCCCCGATTTTGCCCAGGTAGGGGCAGGGAGTGCCCGCCATAGCCATTGCCCGGTGGATTTCACCACTTGGATCAGCACATAAAAGGCTTACCGCTGCAACTTTCATCCCGAAGTCGTAGAGCGTTTTTGCGTTCTTGAGTCTAATGCAGGAAGGCTCAGTATATGTAGCACCTAGACTTAATGAAAATATCTGCGTACCCATTGCACCACTAGAGGAGATCGTGCAAAGGTCTGAGTTATTACCACCTACGTTTGGAGATATGGCACTTGGTGGCGGCGATTTAACTGTCGTGGTGTTTGTACCGTTTGTAGTCACCGTAGATGTCGTATTTTGCGTTATTGAGCTTTCGTCTACTGCCATTACAGGAAACACAAAAACGATCCAAAAACAGGCAACTATGCCAAATGCTATTACGTTGTTTATTTTCCTATCCATTTAACTTATTCTCATTGTCTGCAATTTGAAAATTACAAGAATGTTCTATTTCTGCATTAATTTTATCAACAGAGTCACCAGTTATCTTAGATGTATAGTGTAACAACGCTATATACAAATAAGGTATTTTCTGTGCTTCTATGTCTTGTAATTCTTCTTCAGTCATGATTTATAAAAATTGTACGCTAAACTGATGCGTTGTTCATCAATATTGTGTTGTTGTACCATGTGTTCAATGTAACTTCTAAAAATAATTACGCTACCTTCAATTGGTGTAATGTGTGCAATTTGTGTGTTGTCAAATGTTGCTTCAGTTACTTGTGGCGATAACATATCTTGATACGGATTTTTAAAGTAAAACCTAGCAGAGTCTATTGGTGCTTTTAAATAATATACTGCACTAATAATACTATTTGCGTGTGTATGAAATTCTTGACTATCACCTTTGTTGTATATGTTTAGCCATCCATCTGTAGGGTTTTTTTGTATTTTAGAAACATCTAGTTTAGTGTCGTTACAGTATTCTTGTACTGCTTCAGCTACAAATTTATTAATACTTTTAAAACTTTTATCTGTACATATACTATGCGTTGAATGGGTATTGTATGTTTGAAACAACCAGTTGTTGCCACCACTAGCTACTTGTTTTTCTATTTTGTTGCATTTTTTAATTAATTTGTTAGCTACGTCATGATGGTTTGGGTTTACCTTAGCACCTATAACACTTGCAAAAAATCTATCGTATCCGATCATTATGAAAAATAGTTTAAGTTTAAAACATATCTAAATGGTTTGTCAGTATGTGTAGTTCCAGTATGTTCTAATGTGTTTGGAAATATAACTATTGAGTTAGCTTCACATTCTATTTCTTTAATTTTGTTATTTTCTTTTATTAATGTTTTGCCATCTGTTGTATTTAAATAATAAATAGCAGTTGTTAAATTAGCGTGTGGCTGTTTTTTTTCGTTGCCAATATCTATATGATAACCACCTAATATACGGTTTTTATTTTGTTGTACATTGCAATTTAATCTTAATCTATGAAATGCCACTATCTGCAATTCTCTAAATAAAGGTTTAAATGTATCAAATAATGTAGACGTAACATTATGATCTAAATAAAGAGTATGTGAAAATTGATAATCTTTTGTGTTGCTATCTAAAACTTGCCCTTTGTACCAACATACGTCATCAGCTTGTACAACAGACAATATGTTTTTGTGTGTTGACTCTGTCAAAAAATTTTTTATAACTTTAATCGTCATTAATTGTTATTTTTATAGCAATAGTAAATCTATGTTTGTTTCTAAATGTTGTTGCTTTATGTACTAAGTTTGCATCAAAACCAACTAATCTGTTTGGTATAGGCAATATGCCTTTAATTTCATTATTAATTATGATCTGTGTTTCACCACCATCATCTAATTGCCAATCCGAATTAGCGTAATACAAAAAAGTAATGCCTTTATCACCATCAGTATGAAAATACGGTTTTTCTGTCGGTGCAAAACAATTGACATACATTCTGTAAATAGTTATATTTTGTAAATTTTCAAATACTTCTTGTATCCTTTTTTTTAATAATTTGTATATACGCTCTGTTTTTTTTATTTCGTGAACCATGCCTGTTGGTGGTGTTGTATTTGTATCTGTTTCTCCATATGTGTAAGAAGATGTCAAACAATATTTGTAGACATATTCTGCATCTTTTTGTTGAAAGAAACTATCTACAACTTTCATAATAAATTTATTTTCATGTGACTGTCTGCTGTAGGCACTCCTACTGTACCAACTGGCATAACATTAAAAGCTAGTGAGTTTCTTTTATGCTCACTTTTATTTTTATTAACAATGTGCCACATCTTACTTGGAAACAACAAAATTAAACCGTTTACAGGCTGTACTGTGTAAGAATTACCATTAAGAACGTTGTATTCGGTGCATGGCACACTAATTTGTTCATCACGAAAATCTTCAAATGTAATGCTTCCACTATCTTTATTAACATTTAAATACAACACACCACTTATAAAACTATTTTGATGTTGGTGATATTGTGATTGTTCCATCAAATCTGTTTCTGTAAACCAAGACGTTGTAATTACAAAATTAGCATCGTATTTCATTATGTTTTTTGCATAGTTATTTATTTCAAGATCAATAATGTTTTTTAGTTGTTTGTGTTTTTTTTCCTTTAAAACATACAATGCTGATTTGTCATGTTTTGTGTCTTTGTTTATTTGTGCTTTTAACGGTTCGTGCATATTTTTTACAATAGCTTGTGTATCTAACTTTAAATTATTGCTATATAAAACATCACCAAATATAACGTCAATCATTATTTATGTACCCAGTCATTTCGTTTAAGAAAAATATTACCTGCTACTGTAATTCTTTCTACGTCAGAAAAAAAAGGTGTTACTGAATGATTTAACCAAGAAGGAAAAATGTATATATCGCCCTCGTCAGGTAAATGTGAAAAGCCTGTTTTATTGAATAACAAGTTTTCGCCATAGTTAAATTCAATTGTTCCTGTACCGTTGTTATTGTGTTTTGCTTTTGTAAGTTTGTTTTCTTCTTTTAATTCTTTTGGTATTTTTAAATAGATAACAAATGACAAATCGCCAGTATGATTATGTTGTGGATTAAATTCTCTGCATTTTGTGTAGTTGATCCAAAGCTCAGTTTTAGTAATTTGAAATGGTCTTTGTATTTCGTCTGCTGTTTCGCTCCAATCTCTATTAAATGCGTTTTCATAAACAGATAACAAAGGCAAAAACTCAGGCATAAACCATCCTTTAAAATCTTCAAAAGCGTATTCTTCTTTAATCATGCCTACCAATTTTTCAGTATGCAATAAACGCTTTTTTTTTGACTTTTTTCCTTCGATTAATAATTTGTTTTGGAAAGACTTAGATATGTGTGTTTTTATAACAAGCGCACCGAAGTATGGAAACCAATGTTGTCCTTCTTCTACTACCATTTACCTATTGGGCATTTTTCGTTAGCTATAGCTGATTTAGCTCTAATAATACAGCCACATTCGCTACATAGAAATGCCTTGCGTGATTCACAATCGTTACATATATTTCGTCTGTTATCTTTAGTCTTTTGGTTTGCTAAAATCAGACCTTTAATTGTGTACGTATGTTTGTCTGTATCCTTAATCCAATCAAACAATTTTTCTCCTTAATGCAGTTATACAAAAGTGTCATCTGCCCATTCTAAAGTTATGTTACCCGATTTATATGTAGTTGACGAAGGAAATGCAGGTGCATTTGGTGAACCTATTTTTTGCATTCTATCACCATCAACTTCTTCCGTATGCTCTGCTATCCACGCATCATGTGCTGTTTTCCATGTATCGTAATCTGATTTTAATATGACTGTGGCTACTGCTTTACATACTGTAGTGCCTTTTTCAGACTGTAGTATTTTCATTTGTGAGCTACTGTAGTCTATGACACCATTGCCATCTGCATCATTTTCAACAGATTTATAATGAAGTGGTGTATCCGCAGGTGCGCCACCTCCATGTGTTACTGTTGCACCACTAACTATTTCGATGTGTTGAACGCATGAGTGTGCTGAACCATCAATAGTTAATTGCAGTTCAAGCACATCTTCAGCACTATATTTATCTCCTCTAACTAACTTTGCTTTTAAATCTGCCATGATATATTCCTATGAAATTTGACCTGTGTTACCTGCTAATGCAGAACCTGCTGAACCTGATGAACCTGCTGAACCATTGTAGTTTCCTGTTGCTCCTGCTGAGCCACCTGAACCACCACCTGAACCACCTGATCCACCATTATTACCTAAACTACCTCCTGTACCTCCTGTACCACCATAACAAGAGCAATAGCCACAGCTTGTTGCACCACGATAGGATTGTCCACCTGAACCACCTGATGTTGCACCACCTGATGAACCGTTTTGCCAACCTGAGCCGCCTGAACCACCATTTGCGCCGCCTCCACCACCGCCACCATTGTCTGTGTAAGAACGGTTGTTAGTAGTAAAGTTACCACTACATTGTCCGCCACCTCCTCCACCACCACCATTTCCTGTGACTGAATGCGTACCGGCTGATCCACCTGCACCACCTGAACCTGCTGTGCGAGTTCCTGCTGTATCAAAAATTACTGATAAATTGTTATCGCCAGTTTGTGAATGTTCAAAAGCGTTACCACCTGCTGATCCATTACCACCATTGTTAGAGCCTGATGCTGAACCTGCACCAGTTCCACCTGCCCCACCTGAACCACTATTTGCGTTTCCACCTGATCCACCACCTGAAGATGAGTTGGCTGATGTGTTAGAGCCTGTTGAACCTGCTGAACCGTTAGCACCAACTATTGAACCATTATTAATAATATTAATTGTTACACCATTACTCCAACCTGTATCTGTTTTCATAGCCGGTGTTGAATTACTACTTGAGCTAACTGTCACACCACTATTAACAGTTAATATTACTGGTGTACTTGTGTCACCACCAGCTGCTACTGCGGCTGACTTAATGTTATAGTTACTTGTGTTAGAAGAAATTGTTAATACAGTTGCCGCTACTGAACCATAAAACGAGTTCATAGTAATTTGACCTGAAGTAGCTACACCGGGGTTTGCACCTGCGGGTACTAAATCACCACCTCCATAGTATTCACTCATAGAATGTGGTGCTGAACCTCCAAACTCAGCTACTATGTCACCTTGTAATGCTAAATTTGCTCCTGATGATTTAACTGCCATTATTTTTTCTCCAGTTTTTCTACTTTCGCAGTAAGCTCCTTGATAGACTCAATTAATATAGATGTTAATGCTCCATAGTTTACACCCAAGCTAGTTTTTTCTGCACCAAACTGTGGTGGTATAGATTTAACTGCTTCAGGTAAAACTTTTTGCACATCTTCAGCTATAACCCCTGCGCTTTCTCTATTATCATGGTTATATTTAAAACTGACACCTTTGAGTGTTTTTAATTTTTCTAAAGCGTTATCAATAATATTAACATCATGCTTTAATGCAATACTAGAAGCTGTAGTTGATGAAAACGCAACGACATCGCCATCTACGTGCAAATCACCATCAGCTTCTAATCGCATTTCATTATTGCCATTTACATAAAAATCCATTTGTGTGTCAGCAGTAAACTTAATATAGTCACCTGCATCTGCACCTACTTTATTTGCACCTAACAACAAATCACCTGTCATAGTGCCACCTGCTAATGGTAACCTAGCAGTAAGCTGTGTTTGTATTGCACTTGTAACACCATCTACATAACCAAGTTCTGTCGCTGTAAGTGTTGCTGGAATGCCATCTAAAACATTAAGTTCTGCCGCAGTTGATGTGACTGCTGTACCACCTACTTTCCATAGACTAGCTGTTAAATTTGGCTTAACTGCTGTAGTTCCATCTAGTAAGTCATCAAGTGTATCTAAGTTTGTATTTAGTTTTGTTCCCCAAGTATCAGCAGAAGCTCCCACTTCAGGCTTTGTCAAAGAGAACGTAGTAGTAGTTGTATCTGCCATTTATATCTCCTAAAAAGTTCCTTGCCATACTCGGAATTTGTCAAACTCACCACTAAGGATGTTTTTTCTAACAACTTCTTTTCTCGCTTCAATATCGTTCCATTGTACACCTGCATCCTTGCACCATTGAGCCATGATGTGTAAAGGTATAGAGCCTACTAAACGATTTTCACCAGTCATACCAACTTTTGCCTTTCTTAAATCTTCTGCTCGATCTAGGCTAGGTTGGTTATCAAATGTACGTGCAACTTCAATTTTATCTTCTTTTCGGTTGTACTGTACTTGTTCTTTTGTTTTCATATTATTCCAAATTTGGTGTGGGAAACTTAGCTCAAATCTCCCACTTTAAGTGTGGGGAGATTAAGGAGGACTCCCCACACCTATAGTTTACCTCAGATTATGAAGTTGTACAATCAGCAACTAGTCCTGATGCCGCTTCATTTTTAGAGATCAACGTCAACTCTGTAAGCACTTGACGTTTTGTTGCGTCACCAGTCTTAGCTAACTCAGTATTCTTAGTAGGTCTAAGAACACCACATGCCCACATATCTGAATCCATGATCCAAACATCTCTACCTCTGTTCTCTCTGCTTGGTGTGAATTCAACTGTTCCCCACGGAGTCACGTAGATGTCTACAGCTTTAACAACAGTCTTGCTAGTCGCTTCAATGTGAGAGCGTTGGTTGTTATAACCTGTAAATTCTAGTGCCTTGTTCATTTGGAACGCACTTAGGTAAACCGTATCAGGGTTACCACCTGATTCCCAAATGCCTTGCATAACAGTATCAAAGTCTGCTTGTGAAAACACAGTAGCTGTACCATCTGTACGAGCTGTATTGCCCGGTACTGAACCAGTTGGGTTTGCACCACCTGATCCACCGATGTTAGCAACATTAGATTTAACGTATGCTCCACATCCTGCGAGTTCACGAGCCGCTGTTGCTGATCCTACTTCGTACTTATTGTTATCAAACAAAGCCTTCTCAATGTCTAGCTTTTGCTCTTTAGCAATTTTAAGCACTTGGTAAGCCATTTCAGCCGCTCTACCTGCTTTATCTAAGCCTTCGTCAGTATCAGGGATAATCACGCTGTTCTTAAATATCTGCGTATAATTCCCGAGGCGAGTCGTGGCGGTACGTGCTTCACCAACCGTATCATCTCCTTCAATATGCGCATTCGCGGCGCTGCTACGTAATGAGTCAGTCTGCCATTCGTGGTAAGTGTTACTTGCTTTTACTTTCTTCAGCGATGAGTAAAAAGGAGTTTCTTCCGGCGAGATATCGTATATTACGTTCTCAAGATCTTCCCGGATGCCTTTTACGTCATAACTGTCGAATGTGTTGCTGGGTTGTGCCATAATAATTCTCCATTATGAATTTAAAATTAATCCAAGTGCATCATCGATGCTACCTGAATCCCTAAGTTTTGCCTTTTGGCGAGAACGTATCTTAGCATTAGGAGTGGGTTGTTTCTTAGCGCCTGGTTTTACCATTGGTGTCTTAGACTTAACTTTTACTTTAGCTTTAGACTTGCCATTAATAATATCCTGATACTTCATAGCATCATTAAGCACCTTTATCGCTCTAGCATCTGTAATTAAACCAATCTCATCGGCTGTGTAGCCATAATGATTTTGACCTACATTAACAAGTTGTTCCTTTAATCGTGTTGCCTTTTGTGGCTCTGCGAATTCAGGAATTTCTCGTTGAAGGACTTGCATTTGTTCTTGCAAATATGCTTGTTTAGCATTCTGTTGAGCTTCACTTTGTTTTTGTGTGACTTGCTCAAGTTGTGCCATCTTCGCATTGTAACCACCCATCTTTTCTTCATACTCAAGATTTTTTTGCATATATCCAATAGGATCAGCATCAAAGTATTCTTTAGTAGGTTTTACAGGTGGTGGTTCAAATCCTCCTGACTGTAACGATTGATACAACTCAGCCAATTGCTGACGTTCATTAGTTAAGGCTGTATAGACCGATTCAACTTCTTTCTTTTGTTGAGCCGCTTCTTGCATACCTTTTTGGACATACTGTTGCCCACTATAGCCTTGCTTTAAGTCATCTAAGGTTACCTGTTGCTCAACTCCATCTACCTTAACAGTAAATGAGCTTTGCGCTTGAGGTTCTTCATGACTTGCATCCTCTAGGTGGTTTTCGTCATCCGAGTCTGAAGCATAAATTTCTTCATCTTCAGTTTCTTGATCCGATTCAACTTCTTCTTCAATATCAGACTCAGCAGAATCTACAACTTCTTCAGTTGCTTCCTCTGTTGCCTGAGTTTCTTCTTCAATTACAGCTTCAGTTGTTTCTTCTTGTACTGGCTCTAGAATGCTAGTTAAAGCACTATCTACGTCAGTTACTTTAGGTTCAGTCGCTTCGCTCACGGTGCTGATTCTCCTTTAGTTAGTTTGTGATTGTACATTACCTCATCCGTTTGCACGGAGTCGAAATAATCGTCAATCTTTCTAAGCGCACATATCATATCGTGTGCTTTCTCTCGCTGATCCGTTGTCGAATCTGCGTTTACAAAAACAGCTATTTGCTGATCTGTAATTTCTTTTAAGGCTAATTGAAACGTGTCATCAGCCTTTAATGTTCTCATTTTAGCGCTTTTTTCAACTATTGATAAGTTGTTTGCCACTAAAACCTACCTCCAGTAACAGCTTGAGCTGGTGATTCTTGAGGGTATCTAGGCTCTTTTTGTTGACCTTTAATTGTTTCAACGTCTACCTTAGTTCCGTATTCACCAAGTATCTTAGCTGCATCTGTTAATAAATCTTGATCCATCTTATCACGCTCTCTGTCATCAACTGCAATAGCTTTTTGTGCATCTATTTGTAGTTTCAGCATATTCATTTCAGCTTGTTTGTCAGCTTTGTATTGTTCAGCTTGTACAAGTGCTTCAGCTTCAGACATTTGTTGATTCTGTTGTTCTTGCTGTTGCTGTTGCATTATAAGTTGTTGTTCTTTCTCAGGAGTCATTGGCTCAAAGTAACGATCTACATTTTTAATGCCTGATAAAGCTAACATGTCACCTAAAGTATTTCTTAGACCTGACATTGTAACTAAACCATTAGACGATCCATAGGTTGACCATATTTGCATTTGCATCGTGAGTGCTTGATTTAATGCCATAGCTTTTGATTCTTCTTTACCAGTACCAAGTCCAACATTTATGCTTACATCCATGTCTGTGTTCCAAGATCGTGGATCAAGAGGTACAAATTCACCATGTAAGCGCATCAGGGTTTCTTCACAGCTATTTTCTACAAGTAGGTGGAGCATTAGCTTAAATAATTGTTTGAAGCCACCCTCTGCAAGATTTCGAGCCATTGTTTCTATTTGTGCTGATCCTTGTTGTGCTTGTAGACGAGCCGCTGTAGCAGAGGTATTTTGTAATGCGTCAGGATCAAGCCCCATAGAGGCTCTACTTACTCCTGATTTAGCTTCAGTAGCATCGTCCATGTATTGCATCGCAGTTAATACCTGACCTGCGACAAAAGGAGTTGCAATATCTACAAGCGCTTGTGGTGATTTCATTCTGACTAATGCACCTATCTCGTTGTTCATTAAATCGTCTACGTTTACTTGTCCTTGTACATAACCCTGTCTAGGAGTGTTTGTTAAAGCTACGTTGTCTAACATTCCTCTCAACATTGCTGTAGAAGAATCTTGATCATTCATAACTAAGTCTGCAACACTACGACCAAAGAATGTGTGTGGTTCAGGATCAACTTCAAATACTGCAAATGGTATATCACCGTAAGGCTCACACTCTAATAGTTTGTTATCACCACCCGCCATTAGTATTTTGTACATAGAAGCTATGCCAGTACCTTCTTTGTCCATTCTCATGTAGGCTTCAGTAACTGCTACACGTTTCATAGACAGGTCTGTAGATTGCTCTGTATCTTCTTGCTCATAACCTTTGCGTTCAAACTGTTCAGAATCTTGATATGTATCATCACTACTTAAACCTGACAAATTAGACATTTCTTCAAAGTCATAACCCATTTGTACAAGATCACTAACACGCATTTCTGTTCTATGTGCTACTACATATGCATCTTCAAGAGATTTTGCATTGCGATCAATAACGAATTCTTCAGGTGGTACTGAAGCCATCATTAACTTGCCTTTTTCTTTTTTGTAGCTAACTTTTAGAGAGTATTGTGGCATTTCCATTTCCATGCCATCTTCACCCATTTCCATAGTCATTTCCATAGACTGTTCAATAACTTCTACGTCAGGCTCATTAACAATAACGGTCATTTCTTCTTCGGTTACGTTAGTGTAGTTATAGAATTCTTGTTTTGTGTTATCTTCCCACCATACTTTAATAACACCAGTTTTTTTAACAAGTGCATCGTGTATTACATCATTGAGGACTGTGTAACCATTTAATTCTTGAAATCTGTAATTGATATATTTAGTGGCTTGTTCTGCGCTTTTAACATCGTTTTGATCGCTAGGCACAAATTCAACTGCATTTTCAGCGCTTAAAAACACACGCATTAATGATGGCTTTATAGCTCTAATAGTATCACGAACCTTAGTAGCAACTATTTTTGATCTACCATCTTCTTGCCCAATGTCTACTTCGCCCTCAAAATACCGTTGTGACTTAATACGATCTTCAGCAATCTCACTTTCAACAAAAGAAATAGCATTAGTTACTGCATCAGAAGCAATATCTTGTACTTCATCTTCAGTCATTGCTTTTAATTGTGTTTTAGCCATTTTTTCTCCTGTTAATTAGGTGCAACAACATTTTGTGTAAATTGTGATGCAAAATCTAGCAACCCATTTAAATAATTACGTTCTTGAGTTGTTTGATTGCCACTTACATTACCAACAACATTACCACCTACTTTTGATCCTTGTGTCAGTATGTCATCTATAAGTTTTTGTAGCATGTTCATTGCATTATCATCTATTAAGGCTTTTCTTACAAGTTCAGGGTTTCTACTTGTCACAATATCTACTATACCACTAGCTGTTTTTTCATCGACACCACTTTCTGTAATTGCTTTGACTAATGGAGCTGTTATTGTCATCACAGCATCTCTACCTGACTGTGCATTACCTAATTTGAGTGCTTCTGCTAATAATGGGAATGATGGAGAACCTGATCCTTCAGGCATTTTACCAGCTGCTATTTG
>Ga0315315_10004344_pt1 | contig 13068 bp, 10 predicted proteins | sample M140m3416metaG_FD_203699 | JGI IMG/M metagenome (GOLD analysis project Ga0315315, IMG submission 203699) | Ammonia-oxidizing marine archaeal communities from Monterey Bay, California, United States - M1 40m 3416 | ecosystem: Environmental > Aquatic > Marine > Intertidal zone | place: USA...
TTGACAACTTTGTAACATATTTCAAAATAAGGAAAATATTAGTGAGAATGTATCTATGTTTAGAATATTGGTTTCACTTTTGTTGTTTTGATTGTAAAGAGTTTTATAATGAAGAATGTGTTTAGTGGGTTAGAGCTTTATGTGGTTTTTCCGAAGAACTTAAAGAAGAGTAATTATGAGCTAGACTCTTGTAAACAAAGTATAAAGGAGTTTTAAATGGATAAAACAGGGCTTGTCAATCTTTTAAAAGATTTGAAATCAAGAGGTTTGTTAAACATAAAAGCTGAATATGAGGCTGAGGGCTCAACGGATGAAGAGATATTTTTCCTTAAAGAGTTATGCGATTCTGCTGGTTTAGGTGTGCATGTAAAAATTGGAGGAGTAGAAGCCAAAAGAGATTTTAGAAGATGTTTAATTATTGGCGTTGAGGGAATTATTGCTCCAATGGTTGAAAATGAATTTTGTGCATCAAAGTTTATTGGTATGTTTAAAAGCGATGAAGAGTTTTATGGGGAAAAAATATGGGATGTTCACAGAAGCATTAACATTGAAACTAAATATGCTATACCTGAGATAGATAAAATTATCGAAAGGGTGGGCGATCAAATACATAACATCACTATTGGGCGAACTGATTTATCTGCTTCCTATTTTGACGACAGAATTAAACAAGATGCTGAAGAAGTAACAAAGGCCGTTAAAAAAGTTCTTTTATCAATACATAGCTCTAAAAAGAATATCATAATGACTGTGGGTGGTGGAGTAACCTCAAAAACAATCAAGCCTCTGTTAAGTGATTCTTTTTTGGTAGAAAATATCCAAGCTATTGAAACAAGAAAGTGTAGGGTAGATACAAAAAAGATTATTGAAGACCCAAGCATTATTGATGATATTCTTGAATTTGAAATGGCTTATTTACAAAACAGAGCTAACGAGAAAAAGGTACAGTATTTAGATAAAGCCAAGCTTGAAGAATTACATACTTTAGATACAACTACAGCTAATGCAAGGCTTGAAGATTTAAAATCTAGATTATCAAAAAAATGAAATACTCTGACTTCGTTGCTAAGCAATTAGTTCAACTTGGTTATACACATTGTTTTTTCCTAGCTGGAGGAAACATAATGCATTTACTGGAGTCGATGAGTAATGAAATGGAATGCATCCCTGTTGCGCATGAAAATACTGGAATTATTGCTGCAGAGTATTTAAATTCACTCCCAGGGGATGCAAAAGCAATAGCTCTTGTAACTGCAGGTCCTGGAATTACAAATTCACTAACTGGTATATCGGGAGCAAACCTTGAATCAAGAGAGCTCTTGGTTATTGGAGGAACCGTGAAAACGATTGATATTTCATCTAAACAACTTAGACAAAGAGGCATTCAAGAAATAAACGGACAAGATACTGTTAAACCTCTAGCAAAGTTTTCTGAAAGAATTATGGAGGTCAAAGATGGAAACTACTGGGCTAAAGTATCAAAGATAAGTTCATCAGTCAGGAAGGGTGTGGCTTTTATAGAATTCCCAATTGATCTTCAGTCAAAAGAAGTAGATTTTGAAATTATTAATGATATATCAAATGATGGTGTTGATTCTAAAGGTGATTTAGAACTAGAGCTAAAAATAAAAGAATTGACTACTGTTTTTAAAAAATCATCAAGAATCTCATTCTTAATTGGAGGCGGCTGTTCAAAAGAAACTTCTGAGAAAATAATTTCGTTCTCCAGGAGTTGCAATATACCTATTTTTACAACTTACAATGGTGCTGATAGAATTGATTCAACTGATCCAAATTATTTTGGAAGACCAAATACCTGGGGACAAAGATACTCTAATATCTTATTACAACAAAGTGATCTTGTTATCGTTTTTGGTTCAAGGCTTGGTCTTCAACAGACTGGATTTAACCACGAACAATTTGTTCCTGTTGGAAAAGTTTGCCAAATTGATATTGATAACAATGAGTTGACTAAAGGCCATCCTAAAATCGATTTTCCTATTTGCTCAAATGTAGATATTTTTTGTAAACACTTCTTTACATTATTTGACGATGATTTAAAAAATAGGATAAATGATAGTCAAAATGAGTGGATGGGTTTTTGTAAAATGGTTAAAGAAATACTTCCTCTCAATGAGGAGTCTGCGCCAGAAAAAAATAGAATAACTCCCCATCTTTTCTTTGAAAAACTATCAGAAGCATCCTCTGCAAAAGATATTATTATTCCATGCTCAAGTGGTGGAGCTTTTACCTGTTTTTATCAAATGTTTAGTCAAAAATATGGGCAGGAAATTCGCTCAAATAAGAGTCTTGCATCTATGGGTTATGGAGCAGCAGGAGCAATAGGTGCATCTTTTTCCGATAGGAGTCGAAGAATTATCCACATTGAAGGCGATGGTGGGTTTATTCAAAATATATCTGCACTTTCAACAATTTCTCACTTTAATCTAAATATTAAAAGTTTCATCATAAACGACGGAGGGTATGCTTCTATTAGGATGACTCAAAGTAATTATTTTGATGGTAATTATGTTGGCTGTGATCCTGATACGGGCCTTTTTTTTCCTGAATGGGAAATGCTTTTTAAATCATTCAATATAAAATATGAGGAGCTTGTAAGTGAAAATGATTTAGATAAAATTCCTGACTTAATAAACAATGAAATTCCGATGGTTATTGTTATAAACATTCACCCATATCAAACTTACATGCCTAAAATATCTAGCAGAATTACAGATAAAGGCATGGAGTCGAACCCATTACACCTCATGACTCCAGAATTAGAAGAAAATATAAAAAATCAGGTCTTTAAATATATTTCAATTTAATCTTCTAGAAATCAAATATTCTTTTAATTGGTGAGATACAAATATTAATTACTAATTAATTTTGACACTTTCATTAATTGTTCTTTGGATAATTCTTTTTATAGTTTCAATATTTATTTCTTTATTAATTAATTTTTCAAAATAATTATCTTTACTGATATAGGAATCATTTTCATTTGAATTTAAATAACTTGAAGATGCATTAACTTCAACATTGTAAATTTTTCCGATAATTTTTGCTAATTCCAAAATATCAAAGTTCTGAGACCATGCATCAAAAGTAATATTTGATTCATTAGAAGTAGTAAAATAATTTAGTAAGTCTTCAAAAACTAGATAAGATCTTTGCACTTTAATTTTAGATTCTATATTAATAGGTTCATTTTTAAGACCGTTACTTACAAAACTGGAAAATGCATATTTTTTTTCGAAATCAAATTGTTCTGCTAATAAAGCAAACATCCTGGCTGTATAATTTTTAGTTTCTTTTAGATTATCTTTAAAAAATTCTTCTTGTTTTAATTTTTGTACTGTGTAAAGATTCTCCTTATCAGTATTCAGCCAATACACCGCTCCCGAAGAAATTAGTAACGATTTGTTAATTTCTTTGTTTTTAATAATTTTTTCTTCATCAAAAATTATCTGGTTTGTTAACTTCAAATATTTATCTTCAGAAATATTCTTAATTTTGTCTTGTGTCAAAAAGGCAAAGTTAAAATAATAATCATAATGTAAGGGTCCATTTTCACTTAGGTCACTGACGGTAGTAACGGGGATTGACTTTTTCTTAAAATTTACTTGCTTATTTGCGGATGAAACTAATGTAAAGTCAACATTTTCGTAATTTTTTATAAAATAGTATATTGTAGCTCTGCCTATCCAGCCCGTAGCTCCATAAATTAAAACATTCAACTTGTCATTTGTGACCATAATTTATTTTAAATTAAACGTTGCTAATAAAAACAAATATATAAAAAATTAAATCTATTATGTTAGCTTATCAAAAAAGGCAACTGTTAAAATTATATAGCTTCTTAGGGGATTTTTTAGAAATCTAAAATTAAAAAGATTAAACTTTTATTGTGAATTTTGTTTCTATCGAATATTTTTATTTTTTGTCATTTGTTTTACTGATTAAATACTTTTTACCCCAAAGATATTTAAAATATTTCTTACTTTTTAGTTCTTACTTTTTTTACTCTGTATGGGATATTAGGTTTTTATCATTAATTGTCATATCAACATTAACTGATTACTTATTATCGCTTAGGATTTATAAAGAAAATAAACTGTCACTAAAAAAAAGATACCTGAGTTTAAGCCTATTAATAAATTTAGGTATTTTGTTCTTATTTAAATATTTTGATTTTTTTGTTAGTTCTTTTATGAGGTTTGGTTTGTTTAGCGAAGGAGCTTTTAATTCTTTAAATATTATTTTGCCAGTAGGAATAAGTTTTTATACATTTCAAACAATTTCTTACACGTTAGATGTTTTTAATTCCAAAATTGAACCAGAAAGAGACTTTGTTACTTTTGCAAATTATGTCTGTTTTTTTCCTCAATTAGTCGCTGGACCTATTGAAAGGGCTTCAGTATTAATTCCAAGATTAAAAAGCATTAAAAATAAAAATAATTTTGATATTCAAAATTTATACCTTATAGCACAAGGACTTGTAATGAAAGCCGTGGTTGCAGATAATATATCTATTGTCGTAGAGAACATATATAAAGAAATTGAAAATGCGAGTAGCTCTTATTTGTTTATTGGAGCAATATGTTTCTCGGTTCAGATCTATTGTGACTTTGCTGGATATTCTCGAATCGCCAGAGGATCAGCAGGACTTCTTGGTATAAAGCTTTCAACAAATTTTAATTCTCCTTATGCTTCAAAAAATATCCAAGAATTTTGGAACAGGTGGCATATAACTTTATCGAGCTGGTTCAGAGACTATTTATATATTCCTTTAGGAGGCAATCGTAAAAAGATAATTAGAAATATTTTTAATTTGTTAATAACAATGCTTATTGCTGGACTTTGGCACGGTGCATCTTGGAATTTTCTGATTTGGGGATTTTTATACGGAATAATATTATCTCTAAGGTATACAAAACAAATAATTGGATTTCATTATAAAGATTTACTTATAATTCTTTTTCTTTTAATAGGATCTTACAAAATTTTTTATCAACCTCTTACAAGTAATTACTTTGAAACCTACCAAGTTAATTTGCCTGAGAATTCTATTTATTCAATGTTAGATTTTCCAGCTGATGGAAGATGTATGAATAATTTAAGCAGCCTTGATAATTTTAATGATAAAAAAATTAATTATAAGATAGAAAATATTGATAGCAGTTTTAAATGTCACAATAGGATTATGGGTGTAAGTTCAGAAATTCTAGATTCAAATAAAGAACTTGTCTTCATAGTCGGAAATAATGAATTAATTCCGACACAAATTACAAGAGAGTATTTATTTGTTTTCGGTTTAATCTTGATTTTTATACAAAGAAAATTTCAATTTAAATTAATTAAGATATTTTCAACGTTTGCACTAACAACAATTCTGTGGGTACCATTTAGAATAAAAGGTTTTGAAAACATAAAAACTTTTTTTACCTCTTTGATATCCAACAATTCTGTAATTCTAAGTCCACCTACAGAACACTGGAGTAGATTGCTTAATATCGATAATGGTAATTATCTAGGATTATATTCTTGGAAATTTATTTTTCCTATTCTTGTATTGTTTTTGATTGAATTTGTTGATATTTATTTTAAAAACAATACATTATTGAAGAAAAATACTCTAACAAATTTCACCATAAGCAGCTATCTAGTATTATTTATACTTTTTGCTGCGAGAGAGTATTCACCATTTATATATTTTCAATTTTAATATGAAAAAATTTGTCTTAACTTTTTTGATTTTTACAATAGGATTAGAAATACTTGTAAGAATAACTAGCGTGCCTTGGATTTTTGAGCCTTCTTTTTCACAAATTGGATCTCTAAGAAGCGTTGAAAAAGAAATAGTTAAAGCCAATAATCCAAAAATTGTCTTTCTTGGTAATTCTTTGACAAGAGATGCTGTCTCTCCTCTAATTGTTTCAGATAATTTTAATAAAAAGGAAGTATTAAATCTTGGCTTAAGTGCAGGCAATTATTTTATTGATGATTATTTACTTAAAAGTTTCAAAGTCAAACCAGAAATTATATTTTTACAAGTTGATATCGGTAGATTTGAATATGATCAAATTGAAGATACCTACTACTTCATCAAATATTCAAAATTAAATGATTGGAATACAATTTCAAAATATTGGTACAGCCCAGATAATTTTTTAACTTCCGTATCTAAACTTTATGCTTCTAGAGATATCTGGCACAGATTTGTTTTTTTTAGAAATGAATCTGAAAACATTGGTGAGGTTATAAAAAAAGATCAATTGGGACAGTTTGAAGTATACAAAAATAATGAAACACTAAATGAAGGTAATTTTGATTTACAAAAGTACAAAAATTATAAAGAAACTATAGATGGTTCCAATAGTTTAATTTACTTGAAAAAAATCTGTAAATTTTCACAAGAAAATAATATAAATTTAAATTTAATTCATATGCCAATAAAAATAGACTCCGTTAGCACAGAAGCAGATATTGTTAATGATTTTTTACTTTATATAGAAAAACAATGTTCTGGCGTTCAGGGAGTTTATAATTTTGCTAACTTTAATTTTGAGAATAATAATATTTTTTTGGATTACGGACATTTAAATAATATTGGAGCAGAAGAGTTTTCCAAAAATTTAATGATTAGTTATGAAAAATAGTGATAATAAAGAAAATAGTTTAATCAGAGTTCTGATTTCCTTAATTGTTTGTATTCTATGTTTGAAAATATTTCTAGAAATAATAAAATTTTTGGCTAACCAATTTTCTGGTATTAAAAAAGCAATTGAAACTATTGGAGGTTTGGAAGGTGTATATTCACAACCTGCGATTAATTGGTACCCAAATATAGATTTATACATCAATATAATTTTTATTGGATTACTTATTCTATTTTTAAGAAAATATTCACATCAAAATAAGAATTTAAGTAAAAGTTTAGTTGTAACAACTTTATTTATTGGTTCAATACTTTTTGTTTCGAATTTAATAACAAACGAATACAGAGGTATTGATTTATTTCTTTACTGTGAGTTAGATCCGACTTACCGTGGAGACAATCCATATCTCAATAGTTTAAATGGGTTAACAGCTGTTTACTCACCAATAATATGGAAAGGGATTTACAGTATCTGTAATATCAATTTCTTAAATAAAGTAATTTATTCAAATTATGTATGGTTTTATTTAGGCTTTTCATTTTTTTTTATCTCACATATAAGAAATAACAAAATTACATTGTATGAAAATATTCTAAATTTAAGTATTGTGCTAACTTTTTTTGGTACCAATTTCCATGGTATTAAAACTGGTAATTTAGGTTTCATAATAGGAATATTGATAGCCTTTTCAATAACTAAAATTCAAAAAAAAGAAAAAATACTTTTCTATAATTTTCTACTAGGAATTTTGTTATTTATAAAACCTTTTTATTTGTTTTGGTTTGCATTAATGTATTTTTTTAATTTCATTTTTAAAGATAAAAGTATTGATATCTTAAATTTAAAAATATTGATACTTGTCCAGATTATTGGAAATTTTTTAAATTATATTTTTTTTGAAAAAGAATATAACTTCTATCTAGAAAACTTATTTCAGCAAAATCAATCAATTAACAAACCGCTTAATGATAAGTCTGGTTTTTTAAATTTAAATTTTGTAGATTTTATATCACGATTTGTTGAAAGGGTCTTTGAACAAAATATAATAAGCCTAGTAATAGTTTCTTGTACCATTGTTTTATTGTTTATAGCCAGAAAATACTTTAATAATTTTCATAAACTATTGATACTTCCAATTTTCTTAACTCCTAGGTTTAAAAATTACGATGCTACATTTCTACTTTTACTATTTAATAAGAAAAATATATTTTATGAGTATGTTTTATTTTGTACAAGCCACAGTATTATTTTTGTTTTATTCTCTTTCTTGGGAGCTGGATATCTCCTTGAAATTTCTTATGTGTTAGTATTTATAATTTATTTGAAAATACAAAATTTGCAAAAAATTTAAGTTACTTTTTTTTCAATGTAATTTAATAATTTTGATGGTAGAAATCTAAATATTAAAAAAAGAATTTGTATATATTTTGAAGAATACCCATACTCTATTTTTTTATTTTTTAAATTAGAAAATTTATAAACAAATGATGTAGCAACCTCTTCTACAGTTTGTGTATACGGAGGAGGGTTGTGAGTTCCTGTCATCTTTGTGAAGATAAAGCCAGATCTAAATATAAAATAATATCCTTTATTTTGAGATTTGATAAAATCTTCTAGAGCTTGTTTTGATATTCCATAAAAATAATTTTTTTGTCTTAATTTAGAGGCAGCTATTGAAGATACTACAGAATATCTAATATCTCCAAAAACTGTATTCAGGGAAGTAATAATTGATGAGGGAATCAAAAAGTTAATTTCAATTGTTTTTTCAATTTCAAGATTAGTAATGTACTTTTTAATAGAAGTTTCAAAAATTACGCCATTAAATATAAGAATTTCTTTTATCTTATTTTTTAAAACAATTTCTTTTATCTTCTCTAAAGATTCTAAATAATCATCAACTACATATGAGTAGTAATCTGTTGAAATGATTTCATTTCTTGAAACAAGGTGAATGTTGTTATAACTATTTTCCAAATTTTTAATTACAGCTTTAGCTAAATCTGAGTTTGCTCCAATTATTAAAATATTATCTACCAATTCTTGATTCCTAACCTATCTGATAGTGATGACTGAAATTTATTTTTTGGATCAAAATATTGAACTGATTTTCTCCATTCCTCTATTTGCGGATACATATTAAGAAAATTTTCCTCATCTAACAATGAATCTTTAGCTAAATAAATACTTCCACCGACTTCAATTAGTTTTTTGTAAAATGCATTAAGATTGCTTGAATTGAATGATTTTTTTGAAAAGTCTAGGGCAAACGTCCATCCATTTTTACAAAAACTAAGGATCCCTTCAGCATCAGTGATTCTTTTTACACTGCAAAGAATTGGATTATTTTTTTGTGTTAAAAGAGATAATAAATTTTCTGCTTCATTTTCTTTATGTACTGGTATAACAAACTGAATTTGAATAAGACCTTCTCTGCCAGCTAAATACCTAGTATCATAAAAGTTCTTTATAGGGTAAAGAGTTTCATAAATGATATCTGTTTTAACTTTTTCATTACTAAATATATAGTAAAAATAATTTAAATTCTTAAGAAATATCTTATTCGATAAATTAAAAGTTATTTTGTTTTCATTAAATTCAAGAAACAAACTTCTATTTTGAATTTTTTTTGAACTTTGATCGTTTTCTTTTGTTTTATATGAAATCCACTTTTGTTTACTACCAACTAAATCTACCCAACATGACCAATAGGAGAACTCTTCAAATTCAAAATTTTTAAACATTGAAGCTAGTCCTTGTCCTTTTTCAACAGTAGTTGTAGCAATTTCTTTGAAATTTTCTAAATTATTTTTTATCTGTATATCTACAATTAAACCTGTTAACCCTAAGCCACCAATGGTTGAATAAAATAATTCTTTGTTTTCAGTCCTGCTTGTTGTTATTATTTTGTCTTTATCTACTTGAATGCTCATTTGTTCTATATTTTTTGAAAAAGTCCCCCCCCAAAGGTTGTCTTTTCCATGAACATCAGAGGCTATGGCGCCACCCAAGGTAACATTTGCTTTTCCAGGTATTCCAAAAAGCTTTTTTTTATTTTGTTTTGTATATTCTAATATTGTCGTATTTACTATATTTTTATCACCAAATTCAAAAACGTTATTTCCTCTCGGAATACAACTATCACCGTATGAATTTAAATTACCAATTGGAAGAATTTGCTCAATATCGTCTATTTGATTGTATACTTTTACTTCTTTTTTTGAAGTTTTCCCCCAACTACTTATGTTTCTATTAACTTCCATAAATTCCCATAAATGTAAGTAGTAATGTCAAAATTATAAACAATGAATTAGCTTTGCTCTTAATTATCGAAAGTACAAAATCTTCTAGCCCTGATGTAACAGTAAGTTTATATATACCATAAAAAACTCTCCCTAGAGTAGCTACAGAAGTCAACAAAAATAAGCTTGAGAGATTGTATGAACTAATATAACCAGTATTAATTACCCAAGATAAGTACACAAAACTAGAACATATTAAAGAACCTTTTAATATTATTTTTAACTTATCTAAATCATATACTTTTATTAAAAATTTCTTGTAGTTAGATTCTGAAGAGATAGCCGAATCAATTAAAATAGATATTCTTTTTGATACAGCCAGGCTAAAGCTAAAAATTGTGATGAATAATATTAAAAATAAAGAAGGTCGAATGTTTACTGCAAAACTACCAACCAACACTCTTATTAAAAATAAAATACTTATTATCAAAGAATCTATATAAACTACATATTTAAATTTAAATGTATAAAGTGATCCAAATATAAAATAAAACAATCCAACAATAAATGTATTTGAATTTATTAAATATAAAGAAATTAAACCTGCGGAAGCCAAAAAAAACGAAAATATTGTTGCGTTTTTAATTTTTAATGAACCTGATGCAATTGGCCTATTTTTTTTAAAAGGGTGCATGCGGTCAGAATTAATATCTTTAATATCGTTCAATATATATATTGAAGAAGACAAAAAAGACACGCCAAAAAAAGATTGTAAAACAACTAATAAAAGTCCTATATCAGATGTTCCAACACCAATAGGAAGTGTAAAAACTACCAAGTTTTTCAACCATTGCCAGACTCTAATTGTTAACAAATAATTACTTATATTTTGGAACACTGTAATAATCTTAACAATTTACTTTAATTTTCTTTCTAATATCATCAAGTAAAAATTTTAAGGAATATTAAATGAAAATTGATCTAAGTAATATACATCATGAGTTGTATCATTACTGAAATCGTCAAAACTTACCTGGCCGTTACTCTTAAATGTAGTTTTAGAAAGTTGGTCATAAACATTTAATTCTGAAAAAATATATCTGTAGCCCGACTCCCATTCGGAAGATTTAAATGCTTTACTACTAACAACTGAATCTACTCTAATCTTGAATTCCATATCATCATTAACAGAAAAGAATATACTTCTACTTGTTGTAGATTTTGAACTTCCTGATGTAGGTAACATTTGAAACTTTATTTCAACAAATTGTAGGTCAGATGAGCCTTTTTGAAGACCAGAAAAGTTAAACACTGCTTCAGATCCAGCAGAAAGATTTACATTTCTTGGCCCGCTATTAGCAAAACTGCTAGAGTCAGAATCTGTACTTATAAGTGTTGGTGGGCTGTATACATTATTTGATTCATTTAATGTAAATGACTTATTAAAAATTGATCCAGTTGCATTTTTCGTTGAATTAGATGCAACTATTGATTTCCCTTGCTCTCGCCATGAAAATGTTTTAATTTCTTCAAACAAGTATCTGTCATTTGGACAACCACTTAATGAAAAAGAGTGGCTAGTAATTTCACCATTTAGTCTCAATTGAAACTTTTTTCCACTTTCACTTCGTAGTACTAAAAAGGCATAGGTACTGTTAACTTTATTACTTCCTAAATCCATTATTTGTTTTACACTAGCACCAGTTAAATGCTTTTTAGGTTCAGTATTATTAAAGCCTCTTTGAACTTTATATTTATTGTTATCTTTTGAAAGAACTTTCATAATTTCTTTGTTTATAACCAATAAATCTCCAGGATTTGCTTGTTCATTATTTGTAAGAGTTATTTCCAAATCATCTTTTTGAATATCTTTTGTAGTAGAAGGTTTTTCATCATATATGCCTTTAGTAATGTATGAAAAAGTAATTACATCACTATTAGAAAGAGTTTCTCCTCCACCAACATTTCTGCCGTTGATGTTGAAATTTAAAATTTCTGCCTCGATGCTTCCGGTATAAGTCTGGGATGCTGCGTTGCCAACTGTAAATTCTCTTGGCGATGAAGATTTTATAATTTGTCCACTTTGATTTTCAGTATATGCAAAAAACCAATACCCGCTTTCTAAACCGTTTTTACTAAAAGTTGCAATTGTTTTCCCAGGTGATACATCAGTTGTTACAGGTTTTATCAAAGTTACTTGGTTACTAAAAGGTGGAATAAAATAGAAATTGAAAGTATCGTCGCCATTACCTAGGATTTCTATAGAAAAAGTATCATTTGTATTGGTAAAAATTTTAGCAGTATTTGATGACTGTGAGTAAATAGATGGAAGAACCGATTTTTCTGAAATTATTCCATTGGAATAATAATTTAATGCATCGCCTGGGACGTTATTGTAAAAAGGCGTTCCACAAACTGACGAATTGTTGCCAACACCTTTAAAAACTGAAACTAAATTATTAGTATCAAGCCCAATAGATGGTATAAACCCAAAACCACTATTAGATTGGCCATTATCTATTTCTACATTTCCTAAAGTAGTTGTAGTCGTAGAGGAAGTTGAAGCTTGTTCACTTTCTTCGTTATTAGAAACAACAGTTGTAGTTGGAGTGGAGGTATATGAATTAACTTTTTCTTCACAACCAGTCCAATTTTTTATTGTTTCTTTAGTTATTGGACCTAAATCTCCATCTGGTGATAATCCTGCAAATGCTTGAAATTTTCTGAGTGCTTCTGTACTTTGATATCCAAAATAGCCATCCTCTTCACCAGCATTGAATCCGTATTTATTTAAAAATCTCTGGACTTCTATATCTCTTTCAAGATTTATACTTGAGTTATCATCTGGAGTACATTCTGAGTCTTCAATCACAACTACTGTTGAAGTGGTTATGGTTTCTTGAATAATTTGAGTTGTTGAGGTTGTTGAGGTAACTTCAATTTCAGCTTCTGGTTTTTCCTGTCCTCCACAAAAAACAATAGTAATTGATAGTAAAAAATAGAAAATTTTTAAATTTAGGTTATTCATTTTTATTTAGAGTTTTTATTCATATGTGGTTTATTCTATTAAGATTTTATAAAATTATAAAGATATTAAAAATTATGAAAACATTTAAAAATATCGACACAATCGCTTCAATAATTTTATTTATTTTTGTATTGAT
>Ga0315315_10004345_pt1 | contig 13067 bp, 4 predicted proteins | sample M140m3416metaG_FD_203699 | JGI IMG/M metagenome (GOLD analysis project Ga0315315, IMG submission 203699) | Ammonia-oxidizing marine archaeal communities from Monterey Bay, California, United States - M1 40m 3416 | ecosystem: Environmental > Aquatic > Marine > Intertidal zone | place: USA...
AGTTAGGTCCTTGTTTATGCCCAGCCAGTTTCCCTCTCCTGTAAAACTGTCGCCCAGCCAGTTTCCCTCTCCTGTAAAACTGTCGCGGCCGCCGCCCGGGGGACGACGACTTGGCGACGGTCAGACGGATTTTCGCGGTTTCTTCATTCATTTTGCGCCCCCCGAAATCTCGAAATTGCGCCCTGCGCGTTCGACGATGGTCCGACCAAGTCCACATTCGGCTCCCCCCCTCTCCCCCCCCCCTCTTCCACCCCCACCCCGAAGCCATGGCGGGAAGAGGCAGCCGCCCCCTGCGGACCAGCCACCGCTACTCCATCTCCCCCCTCCGGCGGCGCCCGGCCTGGGCCCGCCTCGACGTCCTCCCCTTCGCTGCCCTCTACGCCTCGCTGGTCCTGATCGAGCGCCTCGGCGCCGGTCCCGAGGCCTGGGCGGCCTCCCTGGGCCTTCCCCCTCCCCCCTGGTGGGCCGGTCCCGCCGCCGCCTCCCTCCTCCCCCTCTCCCTGATCCTCCACGTCTCCCTTCGCCTGGCGTGCGCATGGGACGTCCGGGTGAGGGCCTGGGTGGGATTCGCCCCCGCCGACCTGGCCCGGGGCACGCCGACGCACGCTCTGGTCGTCCCGCCGAGGAGCGGCGGGACCGCCGCCGCCGCCGCCTCGGGCGTGGTCCCCATCGCTCGGGAGGCAGCCTCGGCCCCTGCCTCGGCCTCCTCCGGACCGGTGCTCACTCTGGAGTTCGGACAGGTGCGCTTCCGCTGCCTCCCCTCCGGGCCGGGGGGGCGGGACGACGACATGGATGGGATCTGGTCCGGCTCCTCCTCCTCCTCCGGCGGCGGCGGAACCTCCTCCTCCTCCTCCTCCTCCTACGACGATGCGGCCCTGTTCCACACCCTGCGCTACCCGACCGACCTGCCCCTGGACTTCTACGCCGGATGGCGGGGCCACCGCACGGAGGCGTCGCTCTCCCGCGCGGCGGCAGTCTACGGCACCAACGCGCATCCCATCCCCATCCCCCCCATCGCGACCCTCCTCTCCCACCAGCTCCTCCAGCCCCTTTTCCTCTTCCAGGTCTTCTGCGTCGCGCTTTGGTGCCTCGACGAGTACTGGTACTACGCCATCTTCACCCTGCTCATGATCGTGCTGTTCGAGTGGACCGTGGCCCACGGCAGGCTCAGGAGCCTGCAGAGGCTCAGGGACACTCTGAGGCCCCCCATCCCGGTGTGGGCGCACCGCTGCGGGATATGGGGGAGGGTGGCATCGAGCGGTCTAATCGCGGGGGACGTGGTGAGCCTGACCAGCGCGGGAGGCGGGGCCCCCCCGGGGGGGGGGGGGGGGGGGGGGGGGGGGGGGGGGGGGGGGGGGGGGGGGGGGGGGGGGGGGGGGGGGGGGGGGGGGGGGGGGGGGGGGGGGGGGGGGGGGGCAGGCCTGCACGTCCCGTGCGACTTGGCCCTGCTCAGGGGATCGGCGGTCACGAACGAGGCGGTTCTGACGGGGGAGTCGGTTCCGCAGATCAAGGAGGGGGTGGACGCGCTCATTGCCAGCGGCGGAGGAGGCGGAGGCGAGGGGGGAGGAGACGACGTTCCCAGGCTCGACATCGACGACCCGTCCCACAAGAGGTCGGTCATCTTCGGGGGCACTCTGCTGGTCAACCATTCTGCACCCGAGGATGGGGGCAGGGGAGATGCCGGGGTGGGCGGCGGTTCCATCCCCCCCCCCCCCGACGGGGGCGTCGTCGCGCTCGTTCTGAGGACGGGATTTGACACCGTTCAGGGGTCGCTCTTGCGAACCATGGTGCACTCCTCGGTCTCGGGACAGAACGACGGTGCCAACACCTTGGACACCTTCGTCTTCGTCTCCATCCTCCTGCTCTGCGCCCTGGGGAGCTCCGCCCTCGTCCTGAGGGAGGGTTGGTCGGATCCCACTCGGAACCGATTCAAGCTCATCCTTCACGTCATCATTATCATAACCAGCGTCGTTCCTCCCGAGCTGCCCATGGAGCTGTCCCTCGCCGTCACCAACTCGATCGCGGATCTGGTCTCCCGTTGCAAGGTCTACTGCATGGAGCCGTGGAGAATACCAATTGCCGGCAAGGTGACCGTTTGCTGCTTTGATAAGACCGGTACTCTCACGAGCGACGAAATGATCCTCAGGGGAGTGCGATTGCCGTCGAAGGAAACCTCTTCCATTGGTTGCGGCGACGGCACAGTGGGAGGTAGCGACCTGGACCTGGAGCTACCCTTTGTCGACGGAGAGGAGGACGAGGAAGGAACAAGCGGGGAACCTAGAATTCCAGCTGAGACCCTAAGAGTCATGGTTGCTTGTCACGCCCTTGCCCTCCATCCGCAGGCATCCAGCGGTGTCATTGGCGATCCTCTGGAGAAGGCAGTATTTGAAGGATGCGGCTGGCGGTTTTCCAAGAGAGATGTTGTGAGCCCCCCGCTGCCCCATGGGGCGGGACTCTCACAACTCAAGGCCCAAGCTCCGAGCGGCCTTCTGGAAATATGTCATAGATACGCATTTACGTCCAAGCTGAGGAGAATGTCCACGATGGTTTGCAATCACGACCTCGGTGCAAAGAATGCCACCGACGATGTCTGGCTATTGACCAAGGGTGCTCCTGAGACCGTCAAGGGACTGCTGAGCTCGAAATCAACCCCAAAGAATTATTCTGAGGTCGCTCGGTACCACATGGGCCGGGGTCAGCGTGTGCTTGCATTGGCCTATCGAGTACTTGGCACCCGTGCGAATGTAGAGCGATTAAAGTCCTTGGACAGGACCGTCGTGGAACAGAATCTTATCTTCGCTGGATTCCTTGTCTTGGATTGTCCCCTCAAGCCGGACACACGGCGCATTGTTCGGGAACTGCGGGAATCAGGACACCAAGTAAAAATGATTACTGGCGATGCTATTTTGACTGCGACCGAGGTAGCCAAACAGTGTGACATTATTGGAACAGGAAAGAAAAAGAAGAAGGGCACCAAAGACGAAATCAAATTGTACGAGCTAAATGAGATCAATCGCGGAAAAAGCGACGCAAGTGACAAAACGGGGGTAAAATCTCTCCCAGAATTTTCCTTTGTTCCTCTTGGCAACGATGCCTCCAAAATTGAGGACACCATTGCATTTGAAGCCTCTAACTTTGATGTTGTACGGGATATGGTAATGGCAAACGAGATTGCCGTGTCTGTGACTGGAGATATCCTCGCGCAAATAGCCATGAATGCTGTTCGGTCTAGCACATCGAGGCACGATGATTACATTGATCCCAAAACGGTTCTACTTCATCCTGCGGCACAGATGGTCCTTCAAAAGTTGGTGCCACTCGTGTCCATCTTTGCTCGACACGCTCCGCGGCATAAGGAGGCAGTGATTGCTGCCCTAAACAGGTCTGGCGCAATCACACTAATGTGTGGAGACGGTACAAATGATGTTGGTGCATTGAAGATGGCTCACATAGGGGTGTCAATTATCAGTGTCCCCGACTTGGAAGCCAAGCAACGAAAGGCTCTGAAGGGAGTCGAGAAGATAAAGGAAAAGGAAAAGAAGTATAGAAAAGCTGGCACGACGAAGAAATCCAAAGCCAGAAAGCAAAATCTCAATGATTCTCTAAGAGCCTTCTCTCAAGCAGAAGAGGAACTCCAATTTGTCAAGCTCGGTGACGCCTCGGTTGCGTCGCCATTCACTTCTAAGACCATGTCAATCCGATGTACGAAGGACATTCTCCAAAGAGGTCGATGCACTCTTGTCACTATGCTTCAAATTTATAAAGTCCTCGGGGTTAACTCCCTTGTCAATGCATTAATGCTGACGCGACTCCATATGGTCGGTGTCAAGCAGGGGGACCGCCAACTAACTATCGTCGGTTTGGTCGTTGCCGCGTTATTTTATTTCATCACGCGGGGCCAGCCGCTATCAACTTTATCTCGAAAGAGACCGCCATCATCGATTCTGTGCACTCAGGCTCTTTTATCCATTACAGTACAGTTTGCCGTGCATTTCGCTTTTATCATGGGTGTTACTTCTCTCTCAGCCTTTTATCTCGACCCCGATGATCCATCCCTGGTGCCCGATGGACACTTCAATCCGAACATCCTCAACACTACCACATTTCTCATCTCGGTGCTAGCCACTGTCAATACCTTTGTGGTCAACTACCAAGGGCGACCTTACATGCAGAACTTTTCAGAGAACAAGATGATGCTCCGGAGCGTCCAGATATGTTATGGAGTCCTTTTCGCTTGCGCATTGGAGGTTTTTCCACCGCTGAACCAGCTAATGCAGCTGACGCCACTCCCAGAAGACGGGGCCGAAATACCTCGCATGTCCACTGGTGCAGTTGGAGATGCAGAGGGATTCGTGGAGGGACTTGCTTCAACCTTAGTCCCGGAGATAGGATTTAAGCTGACTCTTTGCCTTCTAATGGGTGCCGATACGGTCCTTGTGTATGTGGCGGAGAAGACATTGCAGGCACTTTTTTAAGCAAGTCAATATTAGAGAACATGCTTATGATTACTCCCTAGAAGTCGTCCCAGCCGTCTGCAATGTCATCATCATTAGACATCTTGGTCACCGAAGGTCTTGGCGGCATGCTGACCGAGGCCTTCGACTTCCCCGGCATCACCAGTGATTTCTTTGTCCCACTAGCTCTACCGGTCGGCTTCGAGGGCGGGTTGAGTCCCCCAATTTTCAAGCCCGCGGATGTCGATGCTTTTGACCCAAACCCAGAGAAGAAATCCTCATTATTGTCGTTATTACCAGTCGGATCAAAGTCATCTTCGTCCGACCACCCTCCGCTGTCGATTGCCTTGCCCCCCCCACCTATATTGGCATCACTCAGGGACAGCGATGCAAACGCCGGGGCAGCGGGCTGCCGCGGTTGTTGCATTGGCGCCGATGCTTGTTTCGGCGGCGCTGCTCGAAGAGGCGAAGGCGTCGGCAAGGGGGCAGGAGCATGCGATCGACCAGGAAGCTCGGAAACATTGCCGCCAGAGGTACCACCAGGCGCTTCGGCGGACGCGACGACCTTGCCGGCCGCCCAGGATCCAAGGGTGGAGAGATAGCTCCCGCTAGATGGGGCTTCGCCGTTGGCCGCCGTTGCATTCATACCGCTACTCGCGCCTTGGATTGGGGCGCTGCCTCCCGCTCCCATTCCTGCCGCCGCCCCCTCAAGCATGACCCTGCGGCTCTCCTCTTCCATCATCTTGGCGCTCTCCAGTCGAAGAATCACCATGAAGGACTCAACGACCTTGAAAGCCGCCTCCCTAACGTCCGTGCTTGGATCAAGTAGATGACTCACTACTGCGGGCATCACCTTGGTCGAAACGTCCGTCGGTCCATAGTAGTCCTTGCAGGACTGTACGGCCTGGAGGGCCGCCAACCGGCAGGGCTTGAAGTCATCCTTCATCGCCCTCTCGAAGGCGGGCAGGATTAGCCTTTGCCTTGATTGCTCGCTGAGGTTTGGCGCCACCTTCCCCACGAAGATAGCGGTGTTGGTCCGGATGCTGGGCTCCGGATCGTTCTGCAAGCGGATCAGGTACCGCACTAGCTTGTCGAGGTTGGCCAGGTTGAGGTAGGACACGAGCGAGATGGAGGCCTTGAGCGTGAGCTCGCGCAGCGCCTTGCTCGAATCCGAGAAGCCGGAGCACATGGGCTCAAACACGGCCGAGTTGAGCACGGCCTTGTCCAGGTGCTGGGAGAAGAAGGTGACACGGGAGAGGAGCGAGCCCCGGACGCCCCGGTCGTTAATCTGGAAGAGGAGCTGGACAATGGGGGTCAGAGTTACCCTGCAGTCGTCGGCATCGGACGCGAGGTGCGTCTCGACGATGCAGAAGAGGGGCGGGACGGTGGCAAGGACCGTCCTCCGGTTGACGTCCTGGGCCATGGAGCCCTCCTGGGCCGCAATGGTGGTGACGGCCCCCACCAGGACCGGCAGAACCTTGTGGACGGCCACGTCGCGCCCCAGGACGCCCCTCCCGAGCAGGTCCGGCAGGCTCTGGATGAAGCGGATCTTCTCTTCCTCGGGCGCAACGGCCATGTTGTCCAGGAACTCCTGTGCGTGCACGTATGGGGTGTCGAACACGGGGCACTTGAGCAGCGGGACCACCCTGGGCCTCATCCGAAGCTTGTTGGAGACCAGCCTGCTGACCGCCTTCTGCAGCTTGAGCGGGATCTTCCCACCCGTGCCCGCCCCGGGGTGGCCGTACACCTGCCCTATGAGGACACCGAGGCCGTAGCTGTCTATGCCGTGGACGGCGCTGGTAGAGATCTCGTCCCACCTCCCCTCCATCCTCTCGGGGCTCCGGTACTCGGTGGGGGTAACGCCCCGCTCGAAGTATCGGAAGTGGGCCGTCGGGCCGCCACATCCCGCCGCTCCTCCCGGCACCCCAACCGGCGTCAGGAGGGAGTAGTTGAATAGCCTGAAGTCGCCGGCAGGGGTGACGTAGACGGAGTGGGGGCAGACCGCGCCGTGCGCCAGCTTGGCGGTGTTGTGGAGGAAGCCCAGCGCACTCACCAAGTTGTGGAGGCCCCAGGCAACCCTGGCCGCGCTCTCGGCCCCTGCCGGCAGGGAGTCCAGGTAGTCCTCCAGCGGTACGGCCCGCTCGGTGACAACGATGAGCTCCCCCGTCGTGGGGACGTCCGCCCCCAGCGGCTGGTCCGGTGGCCTCTGGGTGGGGTCGGGGGTGTCCCCGTTGGGATGGTCGGTGTCCAGCGTTGCGTACACCCTGAGGAGGTTGGGATGGACCAGCGTCTTGCACCTGCGGAAGTGATGGATGGCGCACAGGAGCTGGTTCTGGGTGGGGTCCGCCACCGATCTCCCCCCAGCCTGCCGGCCCAGGGGAGTCCGTACCAGATCGGCCTTGGACGCCTTGAGGACCGTCACGGAGAGGCCGTCCGACTTGCGGCTGCCGTCGTGGATGGCGAAGCCGTACGAGCCCGGCCGGTTCGGGGGGTGGGTGGCATCCCCCACCGTGTACGGCAGCGAAGATGCCGAGTTGCCCATGCTGCGAGGGTGCCCGTTCTACTTGTGTTCGTCCTGGGCCCAGGGGCCGTGAGGCGGGAGGGGAGGGGCAATGCTGCGATGATGCGAGAAATGCGCAGACTTGAATACATAAAAATAATACGCTCGTAATGTCCATCGTACTCTAGTACAGATACAAGTTACACATACTCTAGTTCATGGTGTATCTTAAAATTTGCGAAGCAGGGAGGACGGAAGTGCAATGCGCTAGGCGCACTGCAAAGAATAGAATGAATCAAGTCAGATTTCTACAAATACACGGTTTGGTTATTGTCCTTTAACAAAGTTGCTTCCGCCTACGGCTCGTACGAGAGTACAGTGCAGGTTGCTTGGGGGCTGGGCTGCAAGCGACAACGCGGTTGTTTTTTCGGTTTCTGATTTCCTTTCCTTTCATTCTACACCCCAAAGGCGCAGAGCAAGAGCGGACCGGAGGACCATGGCAGAAGGCACCCCTCCTGCGCCCCCTTCCGAAGGAGGGCACGGCAGGCCCGATAGGGGCCGCGGCGGCGGCGGTAAGAGGGGCAGGGGCCGGAACCGGCGCCGCGGAGGAGGAGGCCGGGGAGGACGGGGCGCCTCCGACGTCGCCGCCGGCAGCACCGCCGACTCCGCGGCCGAGGGGGTCCGGTCGCTGTCCCTCGACGCGGGGGCCGTCGAGTTCGTCCCGGCTGGGGTGCCTCCACCACCGCCCCCGGGGGATGCCACCGGCGCGGGTCCTGCCGGCCAGCAGAGGCCGGCCGCGACGAAGAAGAAGGGCAGGAGGGGGAAGGGCGGCGGTGGCGCAAGGGCGAGCGCCGTCAGCCCGGTCGAAGAGGAGGGGAAGGTCAAGAAGGCGAGTCGTCGGAGAAATGCAGGCAAGGCCGGCGAGGGGGGGGGCGATATAGCCGGTGGCGGCAGGGAGAGGGACCAGAAGGATAGACCCGACGGTGGTGGCGAAGAGGACAGGAGGCGGGAACCGCGGCAGCAGAAGAGACGCGATTCCAAATCTAGGGCAGACTCCAAATCCACGAAGGAAAAGTCGACCGAGGACGATGCTGTCGATGCCCCCCACAAGCCGTCGATCCCGCCCTCCGAGCCGCAGACCACCAACGACCTAAATTATGGCAGGGGCCAGAAGATTACCGTCCTTCACATTGCCGAGAAACCCAGTATAGCGCAGGCCATCGCCAAGGGCCTGGCGTCCATGGGCACGGGAAACTATGACTCCGACGGGGGCAGGCTGCCGGTGCACATGATCGGCAATCTACCCTTTCCAAAGGCCCCCCGCGCCTCGGTCTGCTGCCATAGGATCACCTCCGTTGCTGGCCACGTCTTCAACGTCGACTTTCCGCCGCAGTACCAGTCCTGGGACTCGGTCGATCCCGCGGAGCTCTTCCACGCAACCGTGATACGGAAGCCCTCCAAGGGATCTGTCGTGAACCATCTGCAAACGGAGGCTCGGGGCGTGGATTTCGTGTGCTTATGGATGGACTGCGACCGAGAGGGCGAGAACATCAACTTCGAGGTCCTGGACTGCACCATGCACCTGATGAAGTCGGGCGGCCAAGCCGGCGTTGCCAACTACGATCGCGTCTACCGCGCTCACTTTTCGGCGATCAACCCCAGTGACATCAAGAAGGCGTACGGACTGCTGGGCAAGCCCGATAAAAACCAAAGCCTAAGCGTCGATGCGCGGCAGGAACTGGATCTCAAGGTCGGCGTTGCCTTCTCTCGCTTCCAGACGCGATATTTTCAGGGTCGATACGGTGATCTAGATAGCGCAGTTCTGAGCTACGGTCCGTGTCAGACGCCAACGCTTGGCTTCTGCGTTCAGCGCCACATTGAAATCGAAACATTTAAGCCTGAACCGTACTGGACATTGGACCTTGGCGTTCTTAAAAGGGGTCGCATGTGTCGGGCACTCTGGAAGACTGGAAGATCCTTTAACAAGCAAAAGGTTCTCAACCTCGTCCAGAAGTGCCGCGATAGTCCCAATTGCTCCGCCGAAGTGCTCAGCACTGTAACGAAGGAAAAGAAACAGGGTCGTCCTACCCCGTTCAACACGGTTGCTATGCTAAAGGCCGCGAGCAAGGCATTAGGAATTGGTCCACACGCAGCTATGCAATGCGCCGAACGCTTGTATCTCAGCGGCTATCTTTCATATCCTCGGACAGAATCAACGGCCTACCCGAAAAGTTTCGATATTAAGGCCGCATTGGAAGAGCAGGCAAGCGATGCCAAGTGGGGGAATTACGTTCGAGGACTTCTCACCGGAAAAGATGGGGTGAACAAAGCACGAGGTGGTATTGATATGGGAGACCATCCACCGATCACTCCATGCCGCAGTGCGTCTGGAGAGCTAAGCGGTGATATGGCAAGACTGTTCGACCTTGTGACTCGTCATTTCATAGCCTCTGTATCCCAAGATGCTTCATGGAGAAGCACAAACATTTTACTAAAAGTTGACGCCCTAGAACAGCAGGGCGAAGGCAAGGGAATATTCACCATCGCAGGAAAGGAGCTGATTGACCCCGGGTGGCTTGCTATTGTCATGCATAGGCAATACGGCGATAAGATGGACGGGGACGAAGTTGAGGACGAGGAAGAAAAGGCATTACCAGAATTCACCCAAGGGGAATTGATTCCCTTCTTTTTCAGCGACAAAGCCTCGGGCAACGTCCAAGTGACATTGGGCGGGAACAGCTACGCATCCCTCGACATGAAAGAGCGCATGACGACGCCCCCCCCCTACCTATCTGAGTCTGAACTTATTGGCAAAATGGAAGCCAACGGTATCGGAACCGACGCATCAATCGCAACACATATTAACAACATTATGAAACGATATTATGTCGAGCTTCAAAGCGGAAGAAAGCTTGTTCCTACGAAGCTGGGCTTGGTTCTTGCCCAGGGCTATCACCTCATCGACTCCAGCCTCATCTTGCCTAAAATTCGTGCAGACATTGAAGATCAATGCAATAAAATTGCAAAAGGCATTGCAAACAAGGAGTCCGTCCTAAGCAAGGCAATCGAGGTGTTTGCCAATAAATTTGACCATTTTGCGCAGAACGTTGCGAAAATGGATGTACTCTTCGGCAGTTCCTTCGCTCGGCTGCAAGACATTGGCAAGCCATTTACGCGCTGTGGTCTCACAAGGCGATACCTACAATTTATCGAAGGGCCTCCACCCCGACTGTACAACAAATTTACGGAGACTGTTTACCCCCTTCCCGCTGGTGGTGTGATTAAGCAGTGGACTGGGCAAAAATGCACTGTGGAGGGGTGTAACTTTGAATTATGCCTCTATAGCGCGGGCAATCCACAGAGAACATTTCCTCTCTGTCCCAACTGTTTCAACCACCCGCGGCCGGAATGGGGCGAGGCTCCCGGGCAAGACGATGAGGAGAACGCTGGTCTTGATGATGATGATGGCAACAAGGAGCGCAAAATTCGCCGTCTTGCCGGCAAATCTTTGATCAGGGAGTGCCCTCATCCCGACAATCATCCTCTTGTGAAGCGCTTAACTGTCAGTCCTGACCCCAACAGTGGAGGAGTGCTGATCCTTGATCCCACACCCAACAAGTACCTTCTGGTTAGTACAAGAGACCCGACGATTGTTTATTTCCCGAAGGAAGTAGAGAAGGTTACTGTTCTTGATGCGGTTGATGAAATCATCGGAAGCCATCTAATGCGAGTTGAATTCAAGAAGGGATTGTCGCCACTTCCCGGTGGAGCAACGAAGCACACATCCAACTTCTGTGTTGACCAGGTTCTGCAGAGCATGGTTCGTGTGTATCATGGCAGCGAGCATCTCAAGGCATCTGGTCGTGGAGGCAGAGGGCGCGGGCGAGGAGGACGAGGCGGGCGTGGAGGGCGCAGGGGGGGGCGTCGCTAGAGGCCTGCTCTTCGCGTAGCTCGCAGTTTAAGATTACCGAGGCCCTTTTGGTATGATTAATTGACACCCACTGACTTTTAAAATTGATATATTCCTAGTACGTGTATTCGCAAAGCAGTGCCGCGCTGAGCCCTTTCGGGCATCTGTGCACCGCAACATATTTAAACCTCTCCCTCTTACGCCTTATCCGCCACCTGAGGCCTCCCCTCCTCAAAGTTCCAGACCTCATCGAGCTGGCCGTTGGCCTTGGCGCAGGCGAGGGCGGTCCCCACGCAGGCCGGATCCAGGTAGAGCAGCGCGGGCTGGCCGGCGTGGGTGATCTCATTGACGACGAAGCAGAGGCCAAGTCCCACGGCGTAGGCAGCCGTCCCTGCCTGGAAGTAGGACACGTTCTTGGGCTTGAGCTCGCGGTCCAGCGTCGCCATGAAGCTGACGAACAGGCCCGGGATGACGACGTCGCCCAGACCAAGGACCGAGAACGGGTACGACCGCGGCACGTCGGAAGGGGGGGCAGTGAAAAGGAACTTGATCGGGGCCTCTACCTTGGTCGCCACGGTCATCATGACGTCCGTCCCGAACACCCAGAAAATGTCGTAGCAGAAGAGGCCCAGGAGGAGCAGGGCTCCGGTCTGGAAGGAACCCAGGGAGATGGCCGCCAGGCTGGTCATGCCCAGGGCCCACGCCAGGAAATTGGAGACGAGGAACTTATCCTCCATCCCTATTCCGGGGGCCCAGTACGCCGCCGCGCAGGACAGGCCAACTGCCAGGGCCACCAGGCCGTCCAGAGGCAGGGTGGGAGGGTCGAGGTCGAGCCTCTTCGCCAGGGGGGCCGGCACGTCCACCTCGGCCTCGGCGAAGGATTCCGGCAGGAGGCCGCGCAGGATGGGCACCCCCACGTCCGAGATGGAGATGGCCCCGAAGAGGACGACGATGACGGCGTAGAGCGCCCCGGGATCGAGGCCGTTCTGGATGAGGACGTAGAGGAGGAGGATGCTGGCGGACGCACCCAGGGGAGCGTACATGGCGCTCTGCTTGCTGACCACCTCGGGCTCGTCGATGGTCTCCTGCCTCCCCCCAACGTAGACCGTCGCGCAGGCCAGGACCCAGAAGTACGCCACCGAGAGGTTCCGTTCGCTCCCCAGGAGGGGCAGGAACTGGATGGCGAGGAGGGAGAGGTAGGGGATCGCGTCCTCCCTGACCCTCGCGGCCCTCCGGACCTCGCTGGCCGAGATCTGCTCGTACCGCTCCATCTTGAGGCGGCGGGCGCGCTCCTCCTCGGTCTCGGCCGGAGCACTCCCCCCCGCATTCAGCAGGGAGGAGAAGAGCGAGGCCAAAGGGTTGGGCCCACCACCACCTCCTCCTCCTCCTTCGACCCCTCCGGCGGCCGCCTCCTCGGACGATGCGCGCAGCGGCGGCAGAGGGGAGCGGGGGGAGGCCGCCCCCGGCGCCCGGAGCCGCAGAGGCGGAGGCGACGGGGAGAAGGCGGAGGCGACGCCGCCACGCGACGCCGCCAGCGCCGCCGACGAGGCGGCCAGGGCGGAGAGGATCAGTCCCCTCCTCGTCATGGGGGGGTCGGGGAAGGGGGAGGGGGGGGAGGCGGGAGCTGCGAGAAAACCAGAATGAGGGGGAGGCGGGGAGGCGGGGGAGTCAATGAGTCATAATAGTAGATAGTATCTTCACATGGAAAATTCCCTACCATACGGTTTTCATCATCATCATACTAGCTAGCTAGCTAGTATTAGTTTCGTCGAAGGAGGAAGAACCCGGAAACACCGACCGTATACGAGAGAGTATCATGTATGTATTATTACCCCCGAATTCAGTGCAGCCGTACCCCATTTCTCGGCACGTTCAAAATCTCCCCCCTCTCGCAAGGCGGGCACGCTCAGTTTAGAGCTATTTCGAGCGCTTTAGCTGCATGCGATTGACATCGTACTGGCTAGTATGCATACTGTAGATCTGGATGCATACACATGCACGTACTAGGTATTACTAAGACTCGTATACTACTATGCATACTAGCTAGCTAGTAGTATTGGTAGATCTACTACGTACCCTCGTACACATCACCGGGACTGTCTCGTAGATCCTACGTAACTGCACTGATACTTTCGTGGTCGCACGCTGGTAATTCCGTTTTCCCTCCCAAGACCCGCCCCGCCTCACGGCCGGAGATACACGA
>Ga0315315_10004347_pt1 | contig 13062 bp, 12 predicted proteins | sample M140m3416metaG_FD_203699 | JGI IMG/M metagenome (GOLD analysis project Ga0315315, IMG submission 203699) | Ammonia-oxidizing marine archaeal communities from Monterey Bay, California, United States - M1 40m 3416 | ecosystem: Environmental > Aquatic > Marine > Intertidal zone | place: USA...
CCCAGGTGCTCTTCTTAGAAGTTGTGAGGGCACCACCCAAGGCGTCGCTGCTGTGGCTTGTGGCCCTGACAATCAGTCTTCTTGGGGTCTTGATTGAGGCCAACTACGGCGTCACTGAATTCGCAGGCAACGTGGGCCTTCTGACGATGTATGGGGTCTTCTTACGAGACGGCGTGACGCCGCTTGATACCTACCAAGGTGTCGGGCTCGCCGTTCTGCCTGCTGCGATTGTAGGACTGCTGCTGGTCGGCCTGAGCGGGCAAATAGCAACCAAGTATGTTCAGTCCAGACGAAAGACTAAGGACGAATAGAGCGGCTACACTTTCTCCACCAACCCCACCAAGCTTGGCCTATAATCTGAGCCGCGAGGTACTTATGTTGACGCTATTGCTTGTTTCTGGTCTGGCTCAGGCCGGCTCTTGGTTGGACCACTTCGAATACTACGAGTTCCCCAGCTCAGGGTCGCTAGTGGGCGTCGATGACTGGGAGCGCGGGTACTCAGACGATGACTGGGAGTGTGGCGACTGGTACGTGGAGTCCACCTCCGACGACAACGGCGGTTCCTGGGGTACCGGCGGACCCAAGGACAACTGGCTCGTGAACAGCGGCGTCAACACTGACGACACCGCAGTCTATGCCTGGATGGTCACCGAAGACGATGACACCATGGCGATCATCCTGCATCACAATGATCCTGCCAATTTCTATGCTCTGCTCTCCGTTGGCGTACGGGGGTCAGATGGGGGCTCAAACCCGTGGTCAATCAGCGGAGGCTTTGTTGGCTTGGTCGAAGTTCGCGATGGTGATCTGACCGTTCTGGACAGCAGTGGTCGCGCCGTCGATCAGGGAGAATTGATCCAAGTCTACGTCACCTACAACGATGGTGTGATGGCCGCATCGGTCGTCGAGGGCTGGGACGACGACGACTATGACTGGGATGACCCTGACTGGACCTTCAGCGCCGTGGTCGACGATGGCCTCGCTGGAGGTGCCGTCGGCTTCTACGCATACGATGCGGGGTACAGTGGTGATGGCACAGACACCTATTTTGGTGGTCTCAACGTCTCTCGATATGACGAAGACGACGATGGCATTGCGGATGATGTCGATAACTGCGAGTTTGACTACAACGCAGGACAGGCCGACACCGACGGTGATGGTATCGGTGATGTGTGCGACGACTCTCCTTACGAGGAGACTGACCCCGATGCAGACAGCGACGCCGATGCTGACAGCGATGCTGATGCTGATGCAGACAGCGATGCCGATACAGACAGCGACACCGATGCAGACAGCGATGCCGATGCGGACAGCGACGCCGATGCGGACAGCGACGCCGATGCGGACAGCGACGCCGATGCGGACAGCGACGCCGATACAGACACAGGCCTCGATGACGACGGTGGAGACACCGGGTCAACAGCAGCCGATTCGGTGGTAGATGATGAGATCACAAACAACGACCTCACGAGCTGTAGCTGTGCCTCTGGCCCTGGCTCAGCTCCGCTGGGACTGATGATCCTCCTGCCGATGGTGATCCTCCGCCGACGGCGTTGATCCCGGTTAGTGGACCTCATGAGTTGGACCACACAGCGCATCATCGCTTTCGATACGGAGACCACCGGGCTCAACCCCTTTGATGGTGACCGGGTCATCGAATTCGGTGCGGTGGAGTTGACCGTCGACAGCGACTACCGGGTGACGAGTGTTCGGGCCCACGACTGGCTCATCGACCCGGAGACTCCAATTCCACGAGAGGTCACCCGTGTCACTGGCCTCAAGGATGAGGATGTGGCAGGAAAGCCGGTCTTCGCGAAGCTGGCCAGAGACATCCGTGGCCTGCTCGAGGGCTCGATTCTCATTGCGCACAACCTGGCCTTCGATCTCGCCTTTCTTCGACTGGAATTCGAGCGGTGCGGACTGCACTGGCCGGAGACCGTCGCCGAAGTCGACACCCTCCACATCTCGAGAGCGCGCCTCTCCGATCAACGAAAGCACAACCTTGGACATGTCTGCGGCCTGTTCGGCATCCCGCTCGACAACGCTCACCGCGCGACGGACGATGCGGAGGCCTGTGGTCGCGTGCTCATGGAATTTGCCCGCCGCTACAATGCACCACAAGACACCCAGGAGATGATCATCTGGGCGGATGCAGTCGGTCCACCCCCTGACACCGGACATGTCGGCATGGGCCCTGAGGGTCTGCCTATCTTTCTCAGCGGTGAATTCGAGGGCAAGCGGGTCGACCAACACACAGACCACTTGGCCTGGATGACGATGGCACTCGAGCGCTCCAATGGTGAGTGGAAGAAGCGCTTCCCGCCCCCAATGCACGAGTGGATCAAGCGCTGGCTTCGTGCCCGAGCATCGGGACGCTTTCGGGCGAGCCCGAGAGGAGGGGGACCGCGTGACTGGGGTCTCGATCCAGCACCATGGCGCGTCTAACCCTACTGCTACTGCTGCTCGGCTGCGGTGATGAGCCCGCCCCCGCTGCGGTCGAGAACCCTGTACAGCAGCCATCAAGCTCACCACCTACGGATATACCTGTAGCTGAGACAGCGCTGTCTCCAGGACCAACCGAGTGCCCACCAGGCACACTGCCCGTTCCTGGTGGACGCTTTTTGATGGGCTCGGTCGGACCTGAGGCGGGTCAAGACGAGGGGCCTGTTCACCCGGTGCGAATCGATGGGTTCTGCATGGACAGGACCGAGATGGCTGCAGCCGATGGAAAATCACCGCTCATCGTTGAGCGCTGGGCCGATGCCGAAAGCGCTTGTGCAGAGCGTGGAGGTAGACTTCCGACTGAGGCTGAGTTCGAGAAAGCTGCCCGCGGAGGATGTGAGCTCGGCTCAGACCCCAAACTCTGTGATGCTGGCGATACAAGACCGTACCCTTGGGGAGTCATCAGCCCGACATGCCTGCTCGCCGTTCACAGCGAGATCGGCCCCAGAGGCCCGAAACGCTGTTCTGCGACACCAGCAAATGTAGACAGCCAGGCCGCAGGTGCAGGACCATACGGGCACATCAATCTGAGCGGCAACCTCTGGGAACCCACCTCGGACTGGTACCACCCAGGGATCTACCGTCCTGACCGCCCTGACAACCCCGGTGGGCCATCGAGCGGCAAGTCTCACAGTATTCGCGGCGGCGGCTGGGACACATTCAGTACAAATATGAGGATCTCTAATCGCTTCTCCGATCACCTCACGGGCTCCACAATCGGTGTGCGCTGTGTCTTTAGCGGCGGAACACCCACCATCGAAGACATTCCTGCTTTGTCGTGGGTAAACGTGACCATCGACGTCGCCATGAAGAGCCGCGCACCGATCAGCGGCCGATGGCTCACAGTCACCGCCTTCTCAGAATCAGACATCGGCCCGATGGGTCTGCCCGCCCCTGGTCGTTCTCCTGTAGCAGAGGCTGGGGCCAAGCCGAACGGCATGGGTGAGCAACAGATAAAGCTCGAGGTACCCGAGGGGCAGCGCTTGAGATTCTCCGCAGCACTCGACAGCGGGAAGTCTGGGAACAGCCCTGGGCCTGCAGCGTCTTCGGGAGGGGTAGGCATTAGCAAAGCGCCCGCGACTTCCTCCGCAGGCCTCCAGGTCAATGTGGCGCTTGCTCAGCCTCAGGCTCACCCACATAGCCCAAGGCCTTGAGTCGCTCGATCTCACCAGCATCTGGCTCTCTTGTCTGTGGCTTGACTCCTTGAGAGCGGGCCATGACGGCCTGGAGTTTCGCTTGATAGACACCGCCGAGTGACTCAAAGCGCTCGGGTAAGACAGCTGCTGCATTCAGCTCAGCCGGATCAGTGCGCAGGTCAAAACGCTGCTGATCAGCTGCGGTTGGCATGCCATTTTCGCTGGGCGCAATCAGCTTGTGAGCGGAGGTGCGAGCAGCAAACTGAGGATCTGGTCGCCAGGGATCCGTGATCGAGAAGGCGACCCTGTCTCCAGACTCCGCACCCGATAGGGTCGGCCCGAGAGCGACGCCATGCACGTGGTCGAGTGGCTCGAGACCCAGCAAATCAAGCAGCGTGGGTGTCAGATCAACCAGACCAACCACGCCTGTTCTGCGCTCACCCGACGGAACACCTGGCCCGCGAATGACCAGCGGTACGCGTGTGATCTCGTCCCAGAGCCCGCCTCTGTGATTGAACCAATAGTCATGGCCAAAGCTCTCACCATGATCGGAGGTCACCACAACAATGGTCTGCCCAGCGGTCTCACTGTTCAAGAGCGGCGCGATAATCTCATCGAGCTCGCTGATCTCTCCATCATACAGCGCCTCGACATGTGCCAGTTCCGCCTGAGTCGGAGTCTTGTCTCCATCTCGAAAAGCACGAAGATCAGCATCTGAGCCCGTCAAAGTCCCTGTGTACCCTGTGGCATAAGCCTCATCCCAAGGGGGTGCGGGCGTGTAGGGAAAGTGCGCGTCGAAGAGGTGAACAAAAGCAAAGAAAGGCTTGTCATCGCGACCCTGCTCTTGCATCCATGCACCCGCAGCAGCCACGACCTGTCTCCCGGGTCTCTTGAGATCCTTCCGATCCCACGGGTAGCGATCATCGTAGACGGCGAAGCCACGATCGAGGCCTGTGGAGCGCTTGGTCAAGGTCTCGCCGCCAATGAATGCAGCAGTGCTGTATCCGACCGCCTTCAGGCGCTCCGCGAGGGTGGGTCCGGTGTAGCGGGAGTCGCCATGCGCTGGCACATTGCCGTGTACAGCAGGGAGCACCCCAGTGAGCATGCTCCAGTGAGAGAGAGCAGTCTCTGGAAAGTGAGAGATGGCGGCATCAAAGGTGGTGCCTGCTTGGGCCATGGCCTCGAGATTGGGTGTCTTGGCCCGACCCCCATAGACGCTGAGGTGTTCTGCTGAGACGGTGTCCAGCGAGATGATGAGCACATTCGGTGGCGGTGGTGTCGTCGCGACCACCTCGGGCTCCACAACAGGCTGCGAGCATCCGAACATCAGCAACAAGATCCAGCGCATCAGTGAACCTCTAGGGTTGCAGTGTAGACCTCATTATAACCCCGAACACCCTGGTTCCAGACCACATAAAAGCGACCACTCTTATCGACATCTATGCTGGGTAGACCTGGCTTTCCGTGGCCAACCCTGGCGACCAACCTGGGCGGCATCCAGCCCTGACCTCGGTCGACGCTGTAGACCAGCTCCGCCTGAGTGCCAGCATCCCAACCCCACACCAAGACGCGAACGCCGCGGTCATTGACGGCGATGTCTGGATCAAAGTGAAATCCACCGTAGCCCCGGCTCGGCTCTTGCACAGGACCCCAGCTTCCAGGACGGCCTGAGCGCACATAGATGTGTACAGGTCGTCCTGCGACCTTGTGAAACCAGGTGAGGTAGTCCACCCCATCAGCACCAAAGGCAAAGTGGACCCGCTCGCCTGGCTTAGAGGTACTGGAGATATTCTCCACGCTGCCCCACTTACCGTCACGCCCCTCGACAACAAAAAGCTGCGTCTCAGCACCGCCAGTACCCACATCCCACCCGGCCAGCATGCTGCCATCCGAGCGCCGCTCCACATTGGTATGCCAGGCATCAACACTGCCGTCCGTGAAATCACCCACCGGACCCCACTGACCATCCTTGTGCCACCGATAGTGGGCCTGAAAGCGATCTGTTGGGTCGAGAGTCTTGCCGATGAAGACATAAGCAATGGTGTCGCCGGAACCATTGGCGAGGTGACCGCTGCCGACCTCCCCTCCATCATCTGGCGTGAGCGGCTGAGGTGAAGACCAGACGCCCTGAGACCAGCTTGTAAAGTACCCCCTGCTCCTGAAATCTGGAAGCGCATGATCGTAGACCACAGCCAGGGTTCCATCTCCTCGTGCAACAATGTCCGGACCCCAATTTCGATTGTCTTCGTGACCCAGCTCTGCAGGTGCTGACCAGCGCTGACCATCAGAACTAATCCGATGCCGAATCAGATCTCCATCGTCGGTACGCTCATAGAAGAGCGCATGAATCTGTCCATCAGGACCCACTGCGACCTGTGGCCTGTAGCCGCCCCCCGGCTTCGAGGTGAGCTGGACCGGCGCGCTCCAGTTACCGACACCAGAAATCGCAGAGCCCGAAGGTGCCTGCCAATCATGAAATGGCGGAAAACCTGTCGGGTCCTGCATCGCCGCACCCGACCCCATCACGCCACCAGCAGGAGGGGGAGGCATGTGTTTGGCGCCATGCTGCGCCTTCGGTGCAGGATGCGGAGCCGCAGGCTTCACCGCAGGTGACACACCCGGGGACTCCACATCTGCTGCTTGTGTGCACGCGCTGAGCAGCACAACTGCCATCCATGAGCGACTCTTCACTGTTCGTCCTCCACTTCGACCAGTATCATGACACTCAATGTTCTCTACTTGGCTCATCTTTATCGCCGCCGCCTCAGCCACGACTGTTCAGGTGGCTGCGACCAGCTTCGAGCGTGGCAGCATCCGGGCACCGGACGAAGGACCCGTAAAAAGCGTCACACTGAATGCATTCGCCATCGATCGGACTGAAGTGAGCATCGCTGATTTCGAGCAATTTGTTCGGCGGGCGTGGGGGGATGACAAGCTGTGGTCGACGCCCGGTATCACCTGGCGAGATCAACACCCTGGCGGGGCAGGACGAGACCTGCGCGCCGCCGGACGCCGAGAGACGCACCCGGTTGTCGGTGTGAACTGGTACGAGGCCCAAGCCTACTGTGAGTGGAAAGGCGGAAGCCTCCCGACCGAGGCACAGTGGGAGCGAGCAGCATGTGGACCTGAGTCGCAGCTTTATCCCTGGGGCAATGAAGAGCGTGACGGTGTTCGGTGGTCGCTCAAGACAGGCCAAGAGCCCGTCATGCGTGTCACCACCTCACCGGTCACCGAAGATGTGGCACCGGGTCCCGATGGAATTCTACATATGTCTGGAAACGTCTGGGAGTGGACGCAAGACTGGTACCACCGCGATGGGTACGCCTCGGCCGACACCAAGAATCCTGCAGGACCAAAAGAAGGCCACTGGAAGAGCATCAGAGGCGGCAGCTTTATGAACCTCCCGTCCTACTGCACCTGTACGCACAGAGAACCAGCCACTCCTGACTCCGCACGACTGACACTTGGATTCCGATGCGCCTACTCCTTGGACTAGCACTACTGAGCTGCTCAGAACCTGCAGTGCAGAGCCCTGCGGCACCACTTCCTGGTCCCGTAGAGGACTCAAGTGCGGACAAAGCCTTGGGGGTTTCAGCCTTCTCTTCTCTCGGCATGGTTCGGATCCCGAGCGGTGTCGTACAGCTGGGCCCGCGACATGGACCGCCCGTCGAGCATGCACCACAAGTGCACTCACCCTCTGAGTTCATTGCCATGCCACCCAAGAATATCGAACCCACGCCATGGATCAGCCTGGGAGGACGAGGGTTGATGCCAAGGGCAGCAAGAGTCGACACCTTCCTCATCGACCAGACCGAGGTCACACAGGCCGCCTACGCAGAGTTTCTGCAGCAGACCGGATATCGACTCCCCCACGTGGCAGAGGCGTGGGCCAATGACGACTGGAACTGGAGCGAAGCTGCAGCCCAGACCGGAAAATCAGAACACCCCGTCGTCATGGTCAGCTTTCACGATGCCAGTGCCTACTGTAGCTGGCGAAACAAGCGCCTACCGACCGAGGCTGAGTGGCAGCTGGCAGCACTCGGCCCACGTAATGAGCAACGAACATTCCCGTGGGGCTCACGCTATCAAGGCGACAAGCTCAATCACGGACGCATGACCGAACCCAATTTCGACGACAGCGACGGCCATGCACGGACTGCGCCGGTCGGGAGCTACCCTGAGGGCCGCAGTCCCTACGGTCTGGACGACACCTTCGGTAATGCTTGGGAGTACACCGCCGATCTCCGTATTGAAGATTGGACTTGGGCCAGACACGATGGTTTCGGCCCCTCCGGTGAGATGATCAACGCCCGAGTGCCCGGACCTGGACTCATGGTGGCAGTTCGAGGTGGCTCTTACTACTTCGACTTTCGACCCAACCCTGGCGGCGAGTGGGGAGCCTTTGTGCCCGAAAGCAGAAGAAAGAGCGCAGGCTTTCGCTGTGCAGCGGATCTTCCAAGGCGATGAATCTGTGGAATCTGCAGGTCTAAAATAGGGTTTCGTTGCTACCAGCCTCTCAGGCCGATAGCATTCAGCGTTCAACGGAGAGTTTGATGCGCGCATTCACACCTGTTCTTGCTCTGGCCCTGATGGGCTGTCCCACACCTCCTGACGGCGGCACCACGGCGGGAAACCAGCCGAAAGCTGCTAAGGGCCCGACACCCGCCCCACCTATTGGCGGCGATGCTGCTGTTCAGCCCGTCGAAAACCCTGACGAGGCCGATCCCACAGCCACGACAGGAACCTACGTGGTCAACGAGGTCCACATCGACGAAGCCCCACCTGAAGGCACACAGCCCACCTCTGAAGAAGCTCAAAAGCAAATCAAGGCTGGGGATCACGTCACCTTCACGGGGGAGATCATCTGCAACGACTGTACTGAGGCACTTGTCATCACAGTCGCACCCTTCGTGCAGCCCTCCGACGATCCATCAAAAATCGGATCGGCTCCTGATGAGACTGGCTTCCGCCCCCCGCCTTACCAGGTCGGTGGCGCAGGTCCCTTCTCAATGGCTGTTCCAAAGTACAACGGAAAGGTTGTTCTTGAGGTCCTCGACGACCGTGATGGAAATGGCCGCCCCTCCAAGGGCGAGAAGTTCACCGTGCTCCACGAGATGGGCAAGATCACTGCAGGTAAGAACTTTAGCGGTCTGAAGATTGACTTCTCCAGCCTGCCTACAGCGCCTGATGGTGGTGCGGGTACCCCGGCGGGCGGACCTCCTCCTGCCGGCGACGGTGCACCTCCTCCACAGGGTGCACCTCCTCCTGCTCAGTAGGAAACCAACAAGAAAGAGGCCCGACTCCCAGCAGGGATCTCGGGCCTCTTTCTTTTGGATCTGCAGCGACTGACCTCGCTCGAGATCAGTTGAGCGTGCTCTGCACCTTCGTGGAGGCAGTCAGCGGCATCTCTACCGGAATCGAGACTTCACCTGGAGCAAATCGCATGGCACTCAGCGTTCCCTCGATGCAGCTGTCCAGCCCAGTCGTTGGCAGCGACTCACTCTCGATCGAGAGCTCAGCCACTTCACCCGCTGGGCTGACATCAAAGGCGATGTCGAGAGCGACCTCATCCACTCCGCCGAGCGCCTGGTGAGCAGTCACGCAGTTGTCGATGGACGGCAGCAGCTCGGTGACAGCGAGTGAGATTCCCCTCGCGTCACGGCTGTACGCTGGAATCGCCTCAGAGAGCGACGGCGTACCCGCGTTAGCAGTTGAACCCAGTCCAATGACCGAGCAGCAGAGGGCGAACATGAATGTCTGTAGGGGGCGCATACATACACAAACGGAATTGCCGCCTATACACATTAGGCCCCGAGCTCATTTTCTTGATCTTTTTTATGTGAGCTGAGCCAAAATGGCAGACTGAACGGCTGCGCAGCCATCAGTTCCACCGCGATCAATCGTATCCAGCCCGACATCACACGCTGTTTTTAGCGCTGTATCGAGTCGGCCAGCTGCCCCATCTTCGCCGAGATGCTCGAGCATCAGCACAGCAGTTCGGAGCAGTGGAATTGGGTTTGCCAGACCTGAACCTACGATGCCTTCTGCTTTACCATGAGGGTTCTCAAACATCGCAATACCGTCACCATAGGAGGCCGATGGACTTGCTGTAATTCCACCCGCGAGACCTGAGCAGAGGTCTGAGACGATGTCACCAAACAGATTGGCAGTGAGCAATACATCGAACTGCATAGGCCACTTCACAAGACGCATACAGAGTGCATCGACGATGGCCTCTTCGGTCTCGATGCTCGGAAAGTCACGGGCAACCTCCTGAGCCACGCTCAAGAACATTCCATCTGACTTCTTCATGATGTTGGACTTGTGAACAATCGTGACCTTCGACCTACCCTTGGCGACAGCAAGCTCGTAGGCCGCCCGCGCGATGCGCTCACAGGCTGATCGCGTCGTGATCTTGACGGCCTCGTAGACACCATCGGTGACTTCATGCTCGAAGCCAGCATAGATATCTTCGCTCGTCTCCCTCACCACAATCACATCGATGTCAGGAAAGCGTGCTGCTGTGTTCGGGAGCGCCGTCACCGGACGGACTGTAGACCAGAGCCCAAGCGCCTTTCGGAGCTGAACAGTCGGCGGAAGCGACCCTGCAACCCGTGGAGCATTGATCTTTCCCTTGAGAATAGTACCTGTCCGGCGGCAACTCTCGAGAACAGCATCTGTGATGCCGTCATCACCGACGGAAATCTCTTCCCAGTCAATCTCAACACCAGCGGCAGCAATCACCGTCTTGGTGACCTGAGCCATCTCCGGACCAATCCAGTCGCCGGGAATCAGTGTGACCTTGTGTCCCATACCGCCTCCTTAAAGCTTATCGATAATGGCGGCGGTGAAGCGTGCGGTGTCCGCATCTCCTCCCAGATCGCCCGTGAGGTGCTTGCCTTCTTCAAGAACATCGAAGATGGCTCGCTCTATGCGCTCTGCAATGCGCCGCTCTCCGACGAATTCAAGCAACAAGAGTCCACTGTTGAGGACGGCGAGAGGGTTCGCTATCCCCTTTCCAGCAATATCAGGGGCGGTCCCATGTACCGCCTCGAAGACGGCAACCCGATCGCCGATGTTTGCTCCGGGTACAACACCCAAGCCGCCCACCAGACCCGCAGCCAGATCCGAGAGGATGTCACCGTAGAGGTTCTGAAGCAACAGCACATCGAAGGGAACCGGATCCCGAGCAAGCTCGAACGCCAATGAGTCGACCTCCAGCTGACCATGCTCGATGTAGGGATAATCAGCTGCAACGGCCTCAAAGGCATCCGCAAAGGCACCGTCAGCCATGGGCACGACCGCAGACTTGTGACAACAGAGAACGGAGCGCCTGCCGTGATTTCGCATGTGCTCGAATGCCCAGCGAGCAATCCGCTCACCAGAGCGCTGGGTCGAGACCTTGAGCGTCAGCACCGTGTCGGGTGTGATGGCGTGCTCAATCCCTGCGTAGAGATCCTCTGTATTCTCACGGAGTACGATCAGATCGACATCCTTGTAGGGTGTCTTGATCCCTGGGAGTGTCTTGACTGGACGATAGCCAACAAAGAGATCGAGTTCCTGCCGCAGATGAACATTTGCGCTCCGGTACCCCTTTCCTTTGGGCGTCGCGAGCGGCCCCTTGAGTCCCAGACGAGTCCGTCGAACAGCATCCAGCGTAGCAGCAGGCATGGGGTGGCCATGAGCCTCAACCGCCGCCAAGCCGCCCAGCGCCTCTTCCCACTCGATGGGTGCACCTGCAGCGTTCAAGATCTGCGCAGTGGCCTCAGTGACCTCTGGTCCGATTCCATCGCCCTTGATGAGCGTGACCCGATACTTCAAAACAACCCCCAGCCGTGTGTGAGGGCAAGACCCTATCCGGCGCCTTGGACTGCAGCCACGCCGGTCACACGCACAGTGCACGGCAGCGGACCATGGGCAAGCACTATGGCGCGATCCGCTGCCCGCTTCATCCGAACTGAGGTCCGACCTTCTCCGGAATAGAGCGAGACCTCTGGGCTCTCTTGAAGCAACGACACCCTGACCTCTGCAAAGCTGTTGCCGTCAAATTCAGGGATCAAGGTGAGCTCCGCGTCAGCGTCCTTGATCACAGCACGCGCCCCGGCATTGAGCTTCATAATCGTGACGGGCATTCCAGCATCATCGAGATCGATAGCCACTTCGTCAATGGCACCATTGTCCAGACTCAGGCTCCCGTCTTTATCAGTCAGAGAAAAATGGCCAGGCTGAACCAGTAGATCAGGAATCAACCGCTCTGCATCTTGCATATCAGGCAACGTGACCGTCATGACGCTGCCCTCCATCTGTGCGGGCATGCCCACCTGCTCAGCACGGGCGAGCAACAGTGGTGCTGCGGCGTCCATGCATGGACTGGAGAATGAGATCTCGACCTCAGCGCCAGTCGCTGTGCTGCTCCCAAAGCGAGTGACTCCCCACAGCACCGCCACAGCAACGCCCATTGCACCTATGAACACGATGGGTGCTGCCATAAACAGCGTGGCTGCTTTAGGCCGAGGCGGAAGCTTATGCGGTGGAGTCACGGTGTCCGCGTGATTGTGTTGGTGAACTCAAGCACGCTGTCCTTGTTGTAGAACTCGCCGGTCAGCACATCATCGCGCACTTCGACCCACAGAAAGCCCTGACTCTCATCATCTTCCCAGTAGGTTGGAGAACCACGGCCCTCGAGGTCGGTGCTCTTGGCTGCGGCCCCTGAGACAATGAAGTTGGTCCCACAGGTGGGCTCGAGCCACTGTCGGTTGTGATCATGCCCTGAGAAGTAGACATCAACCATCCCACAGATGTGATCATCGAAGAAGTCCTTGACCGACTCCCCATCGACGACTGGAACCCCAGGGAGCCCCTCGTAGCTTCCCGCATTTCCGTGCCGGCCATTCGAGACATAGGGGTGGTGACCAAAGGCAAAGCGCCACGGCTTGCTGCTTCCCATCAAGGTGGGCCCGATCCACCCATACTGCGTAGATGTCGGCATGAGCGGGACGTCTTCGATCATGATGGCATTTGTATCCAGACCCACAAAGAGCGCATGACCATGCTCGAAGCTGTAGTAGGTGCTCGGCATGCTCCACTTCTCTGAGGTCGCCGAGTACTCAACCTGGTAGTCGATCCGAAACAGATCGATAGAGAGTTCGCCATAGTCGTGGTTGCCCAAGACGACATGAAACGGAAAGTCCAGCTCCGCATAAGGGAGCTCAAATTTAGTCTGAAACTGGGTGTCATCCACGGACTCAACACCCTCATCGTAGAAGTTGTCACCGAGGTACAGGGCAAACTCACAGCCCATCCCTGACTCGTCAGTCTTCGCGGAACAGACCGTATTCATTGCAGCGGCTACAGCATACTGGTTGTCATTACCCTCGCCGCCGTCGCCGAGGACAACGAAGCGAAGGATCTGTGGATCCGCATC
>Ga0315315_10004348_pt1 | contig 13062 bp, 10 predicted proteins | sample M140m3416metaG_FD_203699 | JGI IMG/M metagenome (GOLD analysis project Ga0315315, IMG submission 203699) | Ammonia-oxidizing marine archaeal communities from Monterey Bay, California, United States - M1 40m 3416 | ecosystem: Environmental > Aquatic > Marine > Intertidal zone | place: USA...
ATCGAGAAGTGATTCGTCACCCAGGCGCGGTGGTCCTGCTGCCGCTAGTCGATCCTGATACCGTTGTCCTGATTCGGAATCATCGCGCCACTGTCGGCGAGACCTTGCTGGAGTTGCCTGCGGGAACTCGTGAGCCTGATGAATCACCCAAGCAGACCGCCGCACGCGAATTGATCGAAGAGACTGGATATCGTGCTGGGAATCTTGTCGACATGTGCGAGTTCTATTCTGCGCCAGGGATCAGCGATGAATTAATGCATCTCTTCATGGCGACTGATTTGACCGCTGGGGAACACGCACGCGAAGCTGTTGAGCAGATCGAGAATCAGTTGGTGCACCGCAATGAGATCCACCAACTGATTGCTGATGGTGGCATTCGAGATGCTAAAACGTTGGTGGGCCTGTATGCCTTCCTCTTCTCAGACCGCTTGAATGTTAAATGATTGATCGCCAATCTATATTTGCCGACAGACTTTTAATTGATTTGTACTGAATCACGATGAATGAATCACTTCTTCGCCGTTGTATTGTTGAGTTCTTGAGCACGTTTTGCCTGGTATTGCTGGGTTGTGGTGCCATGGCTGTTGAAGCGCGGACGCAGGCGTTGACCCATGTCGGGGTCGCCATTGCGTGGGGGCTGGTTGTGATGATCATGATTTATGCCGTTGGCGGTATCAGTGGCGCGCATATGAATCCAGCCGTGACCATTGGCTTTGCGGCTCTCGGACGCCTGCCCGTGAAAGATGTGTTGGGGTACGTACCATCGCAATGCCTGGGGGCGTTGGCTGGTGCGATCGCCATTCGGGCGACTTTAGGAGTTGATCAATCCATGTTGGGCAGCACGAATGTTCAGTTGGATCTGGGACTGACTGCCGGACTAATCATCGAGTTTGGTTTGACGTTCATCCTGATGTTCGTCGTGATCGGAGTCTCCACTGGTGCCAAGGAAGAAACCATCACTGCTGCCTTGGCTGTCGGGTCGACCATTGCCTTGGCCGCAATGGTAGCAGGACCGTTGACCAAAGCCTCGATGAATCCAGCCCGTAGTCTGGGGCCTGCGGTGATCGCTGGCGATGTCAGCGAGTTGTGGCTGTACTGCATCGGACCGATCGCCGGCGCTATTGCTGGTGGCTTTACCGCACAGGCGTTGCACGCTGGGCGAAACCAAACGATTGATGACACCTGATTTGATTCGGCTCAGGCCAGCCACCTTCACTTCACCAGTCGCCAGCAGCGGTGAATTCTTCGGTTTCGATAATCTTCGGGAACGGTCTGCTTGGAAATCTCGTGAATCTCTTTTAGTGGCAATGCCGTTTCATCAAATTTGAAACGCCGGAAATTTGTTGAGAAATAGATCACTCCGCCAGGCTTCACCAACGGTAGCAGTTCACCGATCAATGGGATCGCATCCTTCTGCACGTTCCAGTCGTTTTCTGTCCGTTTGCTGTTGGAAAACGTGGGGGGGTCCAACACGACGAGATCGTAGGTTTCGACTTGTGGCTCGTCACGGATAAATTGAGCGACATCGTTGGCCACAAAGCGGTGTTGATTGCCCTTGAAACCATTGAGCCGCATGTTCTCCCACGCCCAGTCAAGATATGCCTTGGATAGATCGACTGTTGTCGTTTGTTGGGCACCGCCAGCCGCCGCGTAAACGCTGAAAGAACCGGTGTAGGCAAACAGGTTCAAAAAGTTTGTGCCGCCTGCAATGTCCTTGACCATTTGCCGCGTCACCCGATGGTCCAGAAACAATCCTGTGTCGACGTAATCCTTGAGATTGACGAGGAACTTCAGGCCGCCCTCGTGAATCTCCATCCGTTCGTTGGTCTGGGCCACCTTTTGGTGTTGTGTCTTGCCCCGTTGGCGTAAACGACTTTTGAAGTGCACGTGCGTGGGAGGGACATCAAGAGTCGCACCCGCAGTTTGAACCATCAGGTCCAGCCAGTTGGCGTGTTGAGCAGGATCGCGGTCGTGTGGACGTTCGTATTCAGTGATGTGAAGTTGATCTTCGTACCGATCAACGATCAGGGGGATTTCGGGTACATCACGTTCGTAAAGACGAAAACAGGTGATCCCACGTTTTGTTGGCCAACGACGTAAGTGTTTTGCACGCTTTTTTAGACGTGCTGCAAACAATTCCGCTTGCACATAGGCCTTGTCACCAAGGTGCCCAAAGGCAGCATCCCCTGCAGCATGAACGTAGGGCTTCGCGGCGGGAGGGCTGTTGTCAGAGTGTGCCTTCTGAGGCACGTCTTGGCTGGTGTTCCCGGTCGCGGGCGATTCATCGACACTGCTGTTCTCATCGGCACTGCTGTTCTCATCGACACTGCTGTTATCCTTGCTTCCCGTTTCCGACTCCGTGTCTTCGGTTGGCCAGATGCTGGCACCACTAGTAGTTGATTCTGGTGCTGACTTCGCTTCAGGCTCTGCTGTCTGGTTTTTCTGTTCAGGACCTTTGCCAACAACCGGCTTGGGGCCATGGTATTGGAAGTAGGTGCACTCAATTCGACCGTTGTATAACTTTCGGCGGCGGTCTGCTTGCCGGCCCATGGTGTGTTCAAACGCAGGGAAGGCAGTGAGGAAGTAATGCGACCACGTGGGTAACTTTCGCAGCACATTGGGAATGGTTTGATATAAAAACTCCAGGTCATAATCCCGGCCAACACGCTGTCCGTAAGGTGGGTTTGTGATCAGGCATCCGAAACGTCTCTTGCTGGTAACCGATTCCATGGGTGCGGCTTGAAAGTGAATGTCGGCGGCGACGCCGGCCCGCTCAGCGTTTTCGCGTGCGGCTCGCAGTACCCTTGGGTCGATATCGCTACCTTGAAGTTTTTCTTCCAGCGGAGCGAGGATTGCGGCATCGGCAGCCTCTCTTGCGTCTTGCCATGCTTCTGATGGAAATTCTGTCCACGCTTCACAAGCAAAGTCGCGGTCAAGTCCGGGGGCCATGTTGCGGCCGATTCGTGCTGCTTCAATGGGAATCGTGCCGCTTCCACAGAATGGATCCAGTAACGGACGCCCACTGCGCCAGTAGCTGAGCAGCACCATGGCCGCCGCCAGCGTTTCTTTAAGCGGTGCCTGGGAAATGTGGGTGCGATAGCCACGTCGGTGCAAACTGCGGCCTGTCGTGTCGATTGTTAACGTGGCCACGTCCTTCAAAATAGCGACATCGACCTTGTATTCCGAACCTGTTTCGGGCAACTCGGTTGTCTGATGGTCGCGACGCAATGCATCGACCATTGCGCGTTTCACCGCACGCTGGCAGGCAGGCACGCTTGTGAGTGTCGATTTGATTGATCGACCCGTGACAGGAAAAGCGGCATCGCCGGGAAGCAACTCTCCCCACGTGATCTGCTTGGTTGTCTCAAATAATGCATCGAAGTCTGCCGCCGGAAACTCGGCCACGCGAATCAGGATTCGGTCAGCTGTGCGAAGCCATAAGTTGGCTTGGCAAACCGTGGCTGCGTCTCCCTTGAAATGGATACGTCCCGATTCGCCAATGGTCGAAGAAATGCCCATCTGCTCAAGTTCTCGACGCACCACGGCTTCCAAGCCGAAGGCGCAGGCAGCGATCAAATCAAACGTCTGGTTTTTCAACGGATTGCCTGGCTTGCAGTAGGTGGAAGCGTCACGAACAACGAGTGACCATTTTCTATCACTCGCTTCAGTTGGATTTCGGCAGCCAAGTGATTGATGGTTGAACAGACTCGCGATCGCAGCGTCGCAGCCATACCCCACAATTATCAACCAGATTTGCCTCGTGCCGAACCGCAAAGCCTAGTCGATCTTGTTCATTTTCGAGAGGGGATGAATCCCGTGGCAGAGTGGGCAACCGGAGAATCGGAGTCGATCAGTCTTCATGAGTAGCTTGGGCCAAAGCGTGGCCGCCGAGTCGCCACGGGGCGGGGCCGTTGCTCGCCGGGAACGCGGAATCGTTCCGGTTTTTCTCCTGCTTCACGAATAATCCATGATTCGTTCCAGCAACTCTCTGCTTCACAGACTTGAAAGTGCTTCCCAAACTGGATCGGAAACGGCAGTTCTGGCAGGCTCGATGTCTCGACAAAATCACGTTGATAAGAATGTTGCCGATCTTTTGTTCTATTGTCTTTGAAGAGCTTGCCGCGTGTTTTTTTGCCGAGAGCCGAGAGCCGAGAGCCGAGAGCCGAGAGCCGAGAGCCGAGAGCCGAGAATAGATGGCCCGTGGGGCAGTCATGCTGATGACTCGTTTGGTGCGAACGCAGCCGCATGGGCTTTGCGAGTGTTCGGAATCAGTTGTCCCCGCGTTGAATCTCTGTTGGTAGCTTGAGCGGCGAATCGATTTTTTGAAGCCGTCTGCAGGTTTGAGATCAATCCGCAATCAGCCGAATTCTAATACTCGTTCGGCGTCGTCATGCTCAACCACGTCTGTGGTCAGTGGGATTCCCAGTCGGTCAGCGAGTGCACGTAATGTCTTTTCGTTGTAGCGTCGACTGAATGTCAGGTAGCATTTTTTGTCGCTACTTGTGAATTGGACTGAATTCATGATCCAACCCAGATGGATTTTCAGGCTGGTGTCAGGTTCAAGAACGTGTTCTCGTTGTGGCAGCCACCAGCGTGTTTCCTGCAGAATCCAACCAGCGTTTTCCTCTTCACCACGTATCAGTCGGAGTCGGCTTTTTGCAGCAAATTTCCCTAGCTCGGCTCGGTTGAAAACAATCAGTTCGTTATTTCGCGGTTTTGCATGGGGTGGCCAGATGCGGGCGAACACAGGGTCAAGAACCATGGTGCGATAGAACAATGTGCGTCGATAGATCCACCTGAATAGGATCAGTGCGACGAGAAAGAATGCGAGGTTGATAATGGTGGCCAAGGTGGGACTGAATGCGTAGATCGCCATCAAGCCAAGGCATAGTGTTTTGTTGCATAGTTCAAATACAGCATCCAAAAAAGGAACCGGTGTCAGCCATGCAAGGAATTCAAAGAAGAATTTGACGCTATTGATGACCAAAATGTTGATGATCATTGCAACCGCGAGAAAGGTGTCGAGCCCTGCAGAGAAGATACCCATTTGTATCATCGCCACTGGTTCGTCTGCTGCAGTTTCTACGCTTGTGCTGATTTTGATTACCAGCAGAATGATGATCACGGCGTAGGCTTCCAGTCGATCCACTGCTTGAGCAAAGGGCTTGCTGACTTTTGTAAATCGAGGAACGCTGCTGAGGATCGTCAAAGCCAGGAATGTGATGAAAATGGTTTCGCTTCGCAACGCACCATTGCTGCCTAACATGGGACTGCTATTAGCCCACTCGGGACCCCATAACGAAATTGCTGACAGACATGTCACACCAAAGAAAGGCGATAAGGCAAGTGGCGTTAGTGGTCCAAGTAGCTCAGTGATTCCGGTCGTCTGAATCCAAGTTGAAGTGGTGGCGATGGCTTCAGTATCGACTCCCTCAGTATCAAGCGGACCCAGTAGGTTCTCGATCAGATTTTGAGAGTCTGCCTTCGCTTCGGTGTCCGCAGTGCTTGATGAACCATCAGTAAGCGTTTTGCTTTTGCTGTAGCCATCAATATCTGGGGTGGTTGCTCCGCTGTTTTCAGCGTGAATCGTTTCGGCATCCTGTGCCATTCCACCGTGCTGGAATGACGGAGGAGCGATCGCCACGAAGAAAAATAACAGACAAAGGATTCGTTTCATTTTTATCTGCCAGTGAAAGCGTCTTGACTCAAGGTTGCGAAATTATGCCATTTCAACCTCGCTGAACGAACAACGATTTTAGGTCATTTGCAGAGTACTGTCAGTCTCGCTTGAGTTTTGGCGTTTGCCCCGCTCGCCCGGTTGCCCAGCGGCGTAGACCTTCCAGTCGCTGTTTGCCTCGTGCGTAATAAGCCTCACCCAGGCCAGAAAGGTGTTGTGTCGATAAGGCTTGGTAACGTTGTTCCAGAAGCGGTTTGTCGTGTGGGCTTGGCAATTCCGTGAATAATTCGTTCTGGATCATGCTGTCAGCGAGGGCCATTCCGAGTATCTGGTGGCCCTTGATCGAAGGATGCAGGTGATCAACAAACAACTGAGGATCTGCGATCCCATCGGGTAGCCGATTGCCATTCGCGTCACGTTCGTCGAAAAGAGTTGGCGTTAAGATGATCGGGATGTTTTCTTGTGTGGCAATATTGACGACTGATTGCTCGATTTTGGTGGTCGCCCGCAATGGGCATACATCAAGATCCTTTGCCAAAGTCAAATGTTCCGTGGCCATTCCGGTGTCTCCCCGTTCGTAGAACAGACGCCCGGTCAGGTAGTGTGCACCGGCATCTAATGGGTCAATGGCTAGGCATTGCTGACATGCGATTAGACGCTGCGAGGCTGGTAGTTGGTCATCTGTGGCCTTGGTCCAGTTTTGTTGCCAGTCCGTAAGTTGTTTTTCTGAAAGTTTGTTTGCCAGTTCAACTTTGAACGGCGGTGTGTTGACCAGATCGCAGGTCGGCATGCAAATCCACAAAGGTATTTCGGCCTTCTTGATTTGTTTGACCATTGTCAAAAATACAGAATCAAAATGTTTCTCAACGCCGTTTCGCCATGCGGGGTCGCGACGGTATTTTTCAAGACCGCCTACATGATCAAGTCGTGCGTCGACTTCGGTTGGCATTTGTGATGCTGGTTTTGAGTCTGGCTTGAAATGCTCCTGTAACCAGGACACAGTACGGATATTGCCTGATATGCGTGATAGCCATGTCCGAAACGGCCCCGCTTCCAGCAGGGAACCGTATTCCCGATCCTCGAGAAACTCGTTGTGTCCGGTGTACAACACAATGGCGTCAGGTTCGTGTTTCAGTACCTCAGTGACGAGTTTGGAAACGCGATAGCTGGCGTAGGAAATGCCACCAACATTTACGACTTCGAACTTGGTGTTCGGAAACGCTGCCCGTAGACGCATCTCCAGCCAGATCGGAAAAGCAGTTTCGGTAGAAAACGGTCTTCCTTGGACTGTTGATCCACCGAGAGCGAAGATTCGCTTGGTTGTATCTTTCTTTTTGGCTGAAAACGCCGCAGGCCGAAAGAAGTTCATCCGGTGTTCAGGGATTTTCCACTCATTTGTGGATGCTTCTAATTGAAATAGCGGTTCCAGTTGTTGCAGGTCAACGTAGGGGTCGACGGCGATGTCTTGCGTTGCTTGTGGGGCGAAAACACGAAGAGCCGTTTCTAAAACACCAAAGGGTAACAATGCCAAACAGACAGTTGCCAATGGCATCCACCACCGACGGCGATTCGAAGAATTCGACGTGCTTGCTTCAGCTGAATCAGACGTTGCTCCAAGATCGACTTCTTGGGAACGGTTGTCGTTGGAATCCATCATGAAGTGATCAGCCTCGTTTCCAAGCTGCGTTGATTGATCGGATACGGGGCGTGTGTGCAGACGGCACACTTTCACAACGTCGCCTTTCAACAGGATTGGTGCAGAGGTTCATGTGGAGGTCAGGTTCACAGTCTGGTTGCGGTGCATCCGGTTCGGATTTGGAAGCGTTTTGTGGGTGTTGGTCGTTTGCCAGATTCGCTGCTTCCAGCATACCCTGTCGCCGATGTCGAGGGTGAGTTCGTTCAAGGGCACGTCAAGTCAGCGGTCTGATATCTTTTGTCAGGTGGACGTGTGACGAGGTTGCACTGATTCGATGCAAACATGGTAGTGTCTTTCACCCTTGGATCGACTGGGTCGCTATGCTGGACGTCCTCCGGGCGGGGCGCCGTCACATGCCGGGTGTTTGCATGCGACGTATCCGCTGGCAACGATCGCTGTCGCAGACTTTGATCGCTGTCGCAGACTTTGATCGCTGTCGCAGATTTTGCTGCCTGAGGCGTGTTCTGTAATCTTAAGGCAGTAGTTCGAAGGCAGTGCTCATCAGGGGACTCGCTCTTTTGCCCGCTGTTTCCCAGAATGGTTTCCATGGTCAATACAAAACAGATTTACCTGACAGGATTTCGCGGCACAGGCAAGACGTCAGTGGGGTCTTTGCTTGCGAGATCACTGGGGCGTACGGTGATTGATTTGGATGGCGTGGTGACGGCTAACGCAGGTAAGTCGGTCAGTGAGATCTTTCAGGATGGCGGTGAAGTGGCATTTCGTGATTTGGAATCGAGTTCCCTGGAATCGGTTTCTCAGACAGAAAACGCTGTTATTTCGCTTGGTGGTGGTGCCATCTTGCGTGCTGGCAATCGGGCGATCATCCGTTCAACAGGTGTCTGTGTTTGGCTTGACTGCGATGCGGAAACCATCGCAGGTCGGCTGCAGCAGGATGATTTGACTGTCGAGCAGAGGCCGGCATTGACCAAGCTGGATGAGTTGCAGGAAATTCGTGAGTTGCTGCAGACTCGGCATCCTCTTTATCAGGAAGCAGCAGACCACCGTCTCGATACAGCCGGCAAGACGATTGAGCAGGTTGCCGACGAGATCATGGAGTGGCTGGCGGGGAATGCATCTGGTTCAGAGTGATCTTGGCAACCGGAATGTAAAAAAGTCTTGCTGAAATTTGGAAAGCAACGCATTCCTGGTCCGGATCGGTCTGTTGCGACAGGGGGTGAAATCGGTAAGCTGTCACGAGCAAGCAGTCTAGCCCCTTTGGGCTAGCTTGCAGCGGCCCCGGTCACGATGAATGTCGGATTGGAAATGATATCAATTCAGATGGATATCATTCGGTATAACGAGATGCTCCCAACGCATGGGTTGTCGTCGTTGTCAGGGCCTGATGGATTCAAGGTAGCTAAGTAAGGATTGCAACGTGTTTGTAGCAGCGTCGACCGAGTGCTGGCCCGAAATGGAATTCGAAGAGGCCATCGAGGTTCTCACTGATCTTGAATTTGCGGCCGTTGAGATAGCGGTTCACGAATCTGGAACCCTCAAGCCAAGTCAGCTTTTGGGGGACCCCGATCGAGCGGTTCAGATATTGAGGCATACTCACCGTCTGGATATATCCAGTTACAGTTTGGAACTGGGCAGTAAGGGCGATCAGCATTACGAGGACTTCAAGGAGTTCTGTCGTGTTGCCAAAACAACCAAAGTGGTCAACGTCACTGTGCCCTCGGGTGAGCATGGAACTCCATTCAACGAAGAGGTGGAGCATCTGCAGCAACTCGTGACGATCGCCGAAACCGAAGGAATTCGCGTTGCGGTTCGAAGTCAACTGGGTTGTCTTAGCGAGGATCCTGATACTTTGATGGTGCTATGCAATAACGTTGACGGGTTGGGCATCACGCTTGACCCCAGTGTTTATATTTGCGGCAGTGCCAACGGTAAGAACCTCGATAAAATTCTGAAGTTTGTTTGCAATGTGCACCTTCGCGACACGCGTCCTGATGCGTTTCAGGTTAGCGTTGGTCAGGGAGAGGTCGACTACGGAAAATTGGTCACGCAGCTTGAGCGAGACAAGTATGACCGTGGCTTGGTGGTTCACATGACTCCGTGCGATGAAATGGACCAGCGCGTTGAGTTGAGAAAACTGCGACGCTTGCTTGAAACGTTGATGTAAGACTTCAGCGAGTCATGGAAACATGATTCGTATTCGGATGACGTGGCGGATGCATGCCGGTTTCTCGTACCGAAATTGATCGTATCAGGTCTCGCCTTTGTGACGGCACACCTTTGCCGCGGCCGAGGTTGGTGCCGGAATTGTCTTATGGGCGGCATCGCGGGCCTGCACGACCCCAGTCACGCATCGCTGCCGTGGCTGTGACGTTGTATCACTGCCCTACTCAGGGGTGGGTGATTCCGTTGACACTGAGACCGTTGAACCTGCAACATCACGCAGGGCAAATCTGTTTACCCGGTGGGCGTGTCGAAGCGGGTGAGACTATGTTTGAGGCAGCTTTCCGCGAGTTTCGGGAAGAGTTGGGAGTAGATCCCGAGGTCACCACCTTCTGTGGGCAGTTGTCACCCCAATACGTTTACGCCAGCGATAATCTGGTTCATCCCGTCGTGGCGCTGATTGAACATCCAGGGCCGTGGAATCCTGATCCAGTTGAGGTCGCGCAGGTGATCACGTTGCCGCTGACGCAATTGGAAACGATGGTCCCTGAACCACCTTCGCAAAACGCTGACGGCGTTTTTGCTCGAAAAGTTTCCAAATCTCGCGATGCAAAATGCCGCGGAAGCCAAGTAATCAAGCAACGCGGCGTCATGGCAGATACGGGCGAGGTTGATCAGTTGCGTTTTCGAGCTCCTGCCCTCACTCATCAAGACCACCAGATTTGGGGAGCCACGGCATTGATTCTGGATCAATTGGCCCGAGTCTTGCACGATGTGAGGTGAGAATCGAGGCGTTCCTGCCATCGAGTCAGCCACCATCAAGCTGTTTGTGAGGTGGAATGGCGGTCATCAGGCAGGTCATTGATCGTAGAAACTGCATTTGGGCGAGCTGCTTTTGCTGTCTCCGCCGTTTGCATCAAATTGACACCGTCGCCTCGGTTCCTACAATCTTGCAAGCCGTAGGAGTGGTAGCTGTCGCTGTCACTTGACGCGTTGGCAGGTTGGAAAATGGCCTGAACGACGATTTACCAGTAAATGAAGGAAAGCAGACGATGGCTTCTGATGCCGTAAAAGAATTCACTGACGACAATTTTGACTCTGATGTGCTGCAGGCCGACGGGGCAGTCCTCGTTGATTTTTGGGCACCTTGGTGTGGCCCCTGCCGTCAGATTGCTCCCATGATCGACGAACTGGCCAACGAAAATCCGTCTGTGAGCGTCGGCAAAGTGAATATTGATGATAACCCGGGCGTTGCACAACGCTTTGGTATCACCAGCATTCCGACCTTGCTGCTCTTCAAAGGCGGTGAGCCGGTGGAGAGTTTTGTTGGTGTTCGACCAAAAACCGCTCTGCAGGAAGCGATCGACTCGGCTTCTGCTTGAGGTCGGATACTTGAAGTCAGGTTTGTTGCAGTGGAAATGACTCAAACGGTGAGCACCTCAGGGTGTCTCTCGTAGAGGATATTGCTGCTAACAAAGGCGAGCGTTCTCGGCATTGCCGGCGGTAAACAGCTGGTGTGCGACGTCGCACTACGAGGAACTGTGTCAACGGGCTGCCATCGGGCAGCCTGTTTTCGTTGATACCCTTTTCTCGGTTCTTCAAGGATCGATTTGACTGGTGAGAAGCTATTCGGTTCTGAAAGGGCTGATAGTCGCAAGCAGACCGCCTACTTCTATTTACTCCTCGTAGCAGAGACACTGGTACCCTGCGTCGCCGCGAGAGTGGTTGCCTGTGGAAAAGCGTTACGGCGTATTGGTCGTAGCAGAGGGAATATTTCTCAGGTACACGAAGACGGGTGTGACAGCGGCATTGGGGTCAGACGAGACGTTTTGTTGCAAGTTTATCGAGAGAGACCAATTTGAATACGACAACGATTCACAATATCGGCGAACGAAGCGTGGCAGCTTTCGAGCGTGCTCAAAAGCTGATGCCAGGTGGAGTCAACAGTCCCGCGCGAGCATTCGGAGCAGTTGGTGGTACGCCTCTCTTCATCGAGCGTGCTGAGGGACCTTATCTGTTCGATATTGATGGCCGGCGATATCTGGATTACATCGGTTCCTGGGGGCCGATGATTTTGGGACATGCTCATCCGGAGGTGATTGAAGCGATCACAAAAGCCGCGCAAAGAGGCACCAGTTATGGTGCTCCCACGGAAGCTGAGTCAGGCTTGGCAGAGCAGATCATTGAAGCTGTTGACAGTGTAGAAAAAGTGCGTCTGGTCAACAGCGGAACGGAAGCCACGATGAGCGCGATCCGCGTGGCTCGTGGAGCGACAGGGCGGGACAAAATCATTAAGTTCGCAGGCAACTATCACGGGCACGTCGATAGCTTGCTGGTCGCTGCGGGCAGTGCAGCTGCCACGCTCGGCGTACCTGATTCACCGGGTGTCACGGCAGGCGCCGGCCAAGACACGATTGTGCTGTCCTACAACAATTGCGAGGAGATTGTCGCTGCTTTTGCCGAATACCCGGGGCAGATTGCAGCGGTTATCCTCGAGCCCGTTGTGGGTAATATGGGATGTGTCCCAGCGACTCCCGAGTTCATGGCATGCTTGAGAAGTGAAACCGAGAAAGATGGGGCGATCCTCATCTTTGATGAAGTGATGACCGGTTTCCGCCTGGCTTTCGGCGGAGCTCAGGAACGTTATGGAATTCGGCCTGATATGACCACGCTCGGGAAAATTGTGGGTGGAGGGATGCCTCTGGGAGCCTACGGCGGCCGAGCTGACATCATGGATCAGGTGTTGCCAGCAGGGAAGGTTTTTCAGGCCGGAACCCTGAGTGGAAACCCGGTCGCTGTCGCCGCTGGCAGTGCAACGCTGAGACTGTTGCGCGATGATCCTCCGTACGAACAGTTGGAAGAACGGGCCAAGCAATTAGCGGCCGGGCTGGATCGTGGGGCGACTGCCGCAGGAATCCCACATCAGGTGCAGCAGGTCGGAAGTATGATCACGCTGTTCTTCAATCCAGATCCGGTGCATGATTGGCAGGGTGCAGATCGTTGTGATCGCGAAGCGTTTGGACGCTACTTCTGGGGGCTGATCAATGAGGGGGTTTACATGCCCTGCAGTCAGTTCGAAGCTCTTTTCTTCAGTCGCTTGCACACCGAGGCAATGATTGATGAAACGATTGATGCGGCTGCAAAAGTGCTGAAGGCGATCGCTTGAGAAAAACGCGGCTCACAAGGTGTCGCCGCCCGCAAAAAACAGCCACGACACGCGCCTGCTGGATCAGGTCGCGTTGATCGTGTTGTTGCGGGATCATTCCCAGACATCGTCGCGCAGGGTGGCTGAACTCGCAGGCTGGGTTTTAAACGCTTGTCAGGACGCGTTGGGGGTTCGGATCACAAGGTTCCGAATCTCGCTCATGTCTTCCATGGCAAAGCGAATTCCCTCGCGGCCCAAGCCACTGTCTTTGACGCCCCCATAAGGCATATTGTCGACTCTCCAAGATGGAATGTCTCCAATCACGACGCCACCGACATCCAATTCATCCCACGCCTGCTGCATCTTGTAGAGGTCACGCGTGAAAATGCCTGCCTGCAAGCCAAACACGCTGTCATTGACGTC
>Ga0315315_10004349_pt1 | contig 13062 bp, 11 predicted proteins | sample M140m3416metaG_FD_203699 | JGI IMG/M metagenome (GOLD analysis project Ga0315315, IMG submission 203699) | Ammonia-oxidizing marine archaeal communities from Monterey Bay, California, United States - M1 40m 3416 | ecosystem: Environmental > Aquatic > Marine > Intertidal zone | place: USA...
ATCCGCTAGATTTATTATATATATTATAGAGAACACTGTAGCTTTTATTGAAATTTATGTGATATTGCATTATAAACTTGAGAATGTTCAATTTTCAAATGTAAGTATCTGAAATTGGGAATCTTGTCAACTTAAAATTCTTCTATTGTAGTGATAATCAAAACTACTAAAAATTAACGAATGTTTATTAAGTTTGTTATTAACTTGATATAATATGTTCTTCATCATAACTGTGAATGTTACTATTTGAATTAATTCGCATTAATAATTGTCTGCGATTAATTTCATTAATTGGTTTAGTTAGATATGTTTTAATAATTATATCAAGATTTTTATCATTTAAATGATCATTAATATGATTTGCAATACGGTTATTTATAATAACAATTATAGTCGGAATTTTTAATATTTTATATTGTACAGCAATTTGATCATTTTCATCTTCATCTATATCAAATTTAAGAAAATCAGCTTTTTTTTTAAATATCTCACTTCTTTCATCAAAAAGTGCTTCGATATTGCGACATGCTTCACACCACTTTGCCGTGAATAATAAAAATCTTATAGAATGACAATCGTCAGATGGCATAGCATCATATTTACCTATAATAGACCTGTACATCAGCACCAGGTTCAGTTGTGTTACAATATGTGTATTAATTATATAGTAAAATTATACTTTTCTATAATTTTTATAGATTTAAATTAAAACCCAAATTTTTAAAAAAAGTTAAGACAAAAGAATATAAATAACATAAATTATGCAATTTCTAAATAAAATCGCAACAGCCTTCAAAAATAAAGATGGAACAGACAATATTTTAAGCGAAACTATTGAAAAAGCGAAGGAAGTTGCAGAAAGCTTATCCCCAAAAGCTGCAGCTGAAGCTACAACTATACAAGAGCAACCAAAATCACCACCTAAAAAAGAATTACCACCACCACCTATAGAGAAAAAAGGATTACAAATTTCACAAGATATATTAGAACATCCTAAATATAAACCATATTTTGACAAATTAGAAGAATATAAAGCACAATATGAAGAAGTGCGACAAGAATTAAAGAAAATGGAATATGAACGTAAGGAAATTTACAAGAAATTATTTGATACACTTAATGGACAAATTACAGCAAATTTTAATACTCATCCAGAACTTGGTCGCGAAATTTACAGACAAAATAGACATTTTTCAAAATATACGAAATTAAGTGAATTATATTGGGCTCTATTAGGTCATCCTGTATATGGTAAACTAATTCCTGTATCAACAGTTAATGAAGGATATTATTATACTGCAAATGGAATTGTCTATTACGGAAATGATAGTAGAGAGATGGGTCAAATAAAAAGTGGTAATACAGAAGAATTATATATTGATCCTATGGTTATGTATTTCACATATTTCAATGGGGAAAAAATGTATCAAGAACAGGAGACAGCAGAACAAGAGGAATTACAAAGACAATTACAAGAAGAGTTTGATAAACAAGCTAAATTGCAAGAAGAAATAAAACAACATCAAGACGTGAATGAATTATTAGACGAAAATTAAACTATATATTCAATATCTCCTTTATATAAATTGCGTTCAAATATATCATTACTTTTGGTGCAATAGCTATATACACTATTAAATACATTTTCAAATATATTTATATTGACGAGTATATGTTCTAGAAATTTTTTATATTTAGCGTCTTTAAAATGTAATTCATTGTAATCATGTATTTTTTGTACTAATTTAATGAATTTTGGAGGGGGGGTTTTATATTTACCTATTTCTTTCCCATATTTGTTAACTAACGTATTATATGTTGCCTCAGAATTATTAACATCATTATATGTAAATTCTTTATTACTTTCGATTAATTGTAGGATATATTCTTTAAATAGAGAAACAATAGAATTACGAATACGATTACTATGTACACTAATGAATAAATCAATGAAATAGAAATACATTAGACGACTATATAAAACTTTAAAATTAGATACAGTCCATGGTTCATTAACATATACATGTTCCTCTAACACGTCACATATAAATTTATATGAAACACCCGTAAATTTGAACTCATCCCCGTATTTATTTATATAAGTATATTCTTGTATATTGTCTTCTGAACTAATAAAATGTTTGGCAAAATTATTATCTCTATGATAGAGAGTAAAGTCAAATAATTTACATGGTATTGCAACTATTGTTTGATTAGAACTTGATCTACTATTATTACTACCATTATTGTTATCATATTTATTCATGTATTGTAAGTTTTGAATAGTTGTAATCACATTTAATGTTTGGTAATAAGAAGTACTTGTATCTGTCTCCTTTATTTTAATTTGAATTGGATGACTTACTCGCTTGTTTTCCAACATAATACATTCAATATCATCTTCATTGGCATCTACGCTATTATTATAAAATGAATAAGTGTGAGTTCCTGGACCAATATAGATAGACTTAATTTCATTGCCTGCAGCTTTCATTTGTGTAAATGCATCTGTCTTTAATAATAATGAATCCAACTCAGATGCCAACTCAAACAATATATAGGATTTATATTTGTTATTATACTTGAAGTATTCAAATATATCTTGTCGTTTCGTTATAACGTATTTGTTTACAATTTTAGACACTTTTGCTAGGTAAAATTGAAGTTTATCATATATTTCATCATAATTTTGTAATTGAGGATGTAATAATATGGTCCATTCAAATATACCATGTTCAAAAGACTCTTCAAAAAATGAGTTTAAATTGATCATAGTTTTATTTGGTAAAGTGAAAAGAAATCGTTCAGCTAGTTCTTTTAATACAATATCATTGTAAAATATCAATTTAATATCATTTTCATCTAAATTATGGGTATTTTTAAATATATCTAAGGAAGTTTGTAATACGTCAGTTAGAAATTGCATATTTTTGTAGTAATTTTTATTATTAAAATATGTATTAATGAATTTTTGTATATGCGTTTGAAGAACAGAGTCAAAGTTACACTCTTTGTCTAATTGTTTTGGGTTATCATAAGAATAATTTGTGCGATAATCTTGTAATCTATGTTCTAAACCTGTTTCAGATAGTTTTTTAAACTCAGACTGAAAATATGTTTTATAATTAGTATTTTCCATACAAAACACAGTTAAATAGATAAATTTATAATAAATGAATGAATTAATAAATAAATTAATATCAATATATAATTAGTTTTTATTTTGTTATTCATTCGTCGTACAAACTGTAGTATAACTTTTCACTGCTGGGGTAGTTATAATTCTTAGAGGTCTATCATAAAAATAAATATATAATTTTTATTTTAAAGTTTTATTTATTTGCGTGTTTTTATATTATATACCATTGATTTTTATCTGTTCCATCTTTATCTAGAGTAGGTATATACCATTTTGAATCTACATGATTAAATTGTGTGCATCGTGATATAGGTGGTGGAAATATGAAAGTTATATCTGTTCTTGTAGAGAAATTATATGTAACCATTGATTGATCGAAATATCGTTTCAGATGAAGTTCATCATCCATTTGTGTATGTAATTGTTGTTTTTTCAAACTCTTTTGTTGTTTCTTTATATGTGTTTTTCCTCCACCTTTTTTATGTGTTTGTTTAGTCTTTTTACTCTGTGTTTGTGTACGAAAGATATGATCACGGAATTTGTCATTACTTACAATATAAGAACCTGGAGTTACAAATCCTCCCCACATAAAGAAGATATCATCATTAATTCCATATGGTGTATAATAAATATCGATTGTGTCCAACATACGCTCAATATGTCCTTTTGTTTTCGCAAATTTAGTTAGGTTATCTCTGTGACGACGATGAATGATAATAAGTGGGTTATATCCCATTCGTACAAGACGGTCATATGCATTTTTCAAGCGCTGGAATCCATTCATATTCACACGACGGTCATGATAATGTAAAATATTATTTCCATCAACAAACATATCATATTTAATACCGTCTATATTTTGTTCCTTTAGAAATTTCTCAAAATTATATTTAGCATGACTTGTCTTACCTTTTGAAAAATTTTTTTTATTAAATAGAGTTCGAATCTCACTAATTTGTCTTGATGATACAGTAACACGACTCATTCCCTCTACATTACCAGATAATGTTGTGAATACTTCTGCATTTTCACTATTAGTATAGAAGGTACCCTTTAATCTAATGTTGTATAGTTGTAGTATTTCGAATAATTTAGAATAATCAATTTCAAAATATGTACCAGCGTTAGATGTTTCAATAAATGGACGAATATCATTGTATTCTAATGGAAACCAATGACGAAATTGATATAGAAATGGAAAGGCTATTATCGGTTTCCATTTCAAATAACCTTGGAATATAGGCATATAAAGTCGCTTTGTTTTATTTGGCATTTTTCTAACAATTTCAACAGCTAATCTGTGAGTTTGTTTTGTTTTTGCATAAATGTTCACCTTTAAAGACATTAGTGGATAATGTTCAATGTCATCTGGAATCAATTTTGCAAAATTAATTGATAATTTAATTGTATTTTCATTGGAAGATAATAGATGAAGCATACGATTTACAATTTTAGGTTGTGTATGAATGAATTCTTTTAATACTTCATCAGTAGTAGATTCATCTTCAAGTATTTGCTGTATAGCTTCTGATTGTTTGGTTTGATCTATACGATATTCGCGGAAAATTGAAATTACTTTAGTAGTAAAATCAGTCATTTTAAAGTTTAGAAGTAGAGAGTATTGAAAATTATAAATAAACTGAAATAGTTTGTTAAATCGCATATATGTTTAGTATTTAAAATTAAAAAATATATCGAATGTCACGCATATTTAAAAGAAAAAAACATATATTGTATATAAATTATTTTAAATTAAATTAAATTTTACACATAATTATCAAATAGTATGATTTCTCTAATGTTTATGGCAGAACAAGCTACAAAACACCGAAAAACTTCAATAAAACTTGCAGCACAAAGATCTGCAAATAGACGTCAAAATAAAGATTATATTAATAAAGATATATATAAGTCTTTATCAATACCCATGACAAGAACTGCAGCACAAAAATCTGCAAATAGACGTCAAAATAAAGATATATATAAGTCTTTATCAATACCCATGACAAGAACTGCAGCACAAAAATCTGCAAATAGACGTCAAACTATATATTTAAGTAAACTTCATACCATTGAAGATTTGAATATATATTTATACTATGTGTCACGCCTAATTTCTAAGGAAGTGTTTTCTGCAGAATTAAAGAAATTTACATCATATTCTAAAATGGTTAAAGCAATTCAAAATGCATTGCCAACAACAATTTATTTTACAATTTAATTTCGGTCATTATGGTCTATTATTGACGTGTATTGTATATTCATCAATTGTTTCAATATATTTATTAATTAATTCATTTTTGTAATCTGTTTTTTCACGTTTCTCTAATTCTAATATACATTTTATATTGAGATTAACAAAATGTATATCAGTGAAAGTCCATTTACCTATTATTTGTTTCATTCGTGAATTTTGACATACAGTAGTAGCCTCTTCAACTTGCCCTCTTGTATCTATAAATTGTTTTAGTTGGCGATCAATGCCATTCAAAAAGTCTTTTATTTCTGTCGTTTGTATATAACATAGTTTAAGACGCAGTATAGCTTTGTGTACACAGAGTAATATAGTATCTGCATATTTAATATTTCGGTTTTTAAATAAGAATAATGCATTATCTATGTGTTCTTTAATCTGCAAAATATCTTCACGTGTTTCTCCAAAAGTCCATCGTAAAACACCTTGTGACCAACCTGGTAAACGATATGTTAAAGTATTTTCGTCTAAACGTACCTTTGTTCCATCAGGATAAAAGGCGAGTAATGTTAATCGTAAAAATAAATAAACGCTATTCATTTGAAAGTAATCTATATAAAAAATGTGAATTATGTTTAAATAACATTCTTTGTGAATTATGTTTCAAAACATTCAATGTGAAATTTAGAAGTGACTTACAACTATAATTTTCCTTCACTCAGTCCCGCCGCGTCGTCTATAATTTTCAGTCAAATTTAACAAACTCTATATACAAAACTAACAACAAGCTACAAACAACAACTTTTCACCATGGCAACCCCGACTCAAACGCAGACAAAGAAAGAATCTGGCAAAATCCGTGACGATGGCAAAACCCTATCAAGCATGTTCTCGAAAGCCGCTACAAACCTAAACGTTCCCTTCATGGACGGCGTGACGCTTGAGACTGACCCTGGAACGGGGTCCAAGTTTGTTGTGTCTATTGACGTACACGATCTGGGACTTGTGGGAGTGCTTCACTTGGAAGATTTTCCGCGCCTTCGCACCGTCAACGCTACAGGTAATAACTTTTTGTATGTGAATGTCGACAACTGTTGTTCGCTGACACACATCAATTGCAGTAACAACCCTATCGAAACTCTGAAAATTCGTGGCACACCGGCACTTGTCGATATTCAATGTGCACGATGTTGTCTCACAGATCTCGACACCAGCCAGGTTCCAAATCTCAAGAAGCTTGACTGCAGCGTTAATTTGATTCAAGTTCTTTCAACTCTAGGTTACAACCGCGATATGGTTCACCTCAACTGCAGCTTCAACAATCTGAGTAGTCTCCAGGCGGGGTGTATGCCTTTCATCAAACATTTGAACTGTCATCATAATCAGATAATGGATCTGTCGGTCATGCCATTCTGTTCAAAACTTGAGTTTCTGGACGTGCGTGCCAATCGTCTTACGTCGTTGAATCTGATGGAAGCGACAGAACTGATTGTGCTTCGCTGCTCCGGCAACAAACTTGAGTTTCTGGAGCTTTCCGGGGAAAGTAATTCTGTTGAAATTGATTGTCATTGGGACTTTTTGCGCCAAATCTGTTTTAATGGTACAACGAATCTCATGAAAAAACCCATCGGAGGCCGTTGCCGGGGATCCTAACTGAACTTAAATACGTGACAATAAACATTGTTTTCTGACTTGAATTAATTTAAATTAATTAAAAATAATTCAAATATCTTGTATAACCTTTTTTATATTACTTAATTTCACTCTTTCTTCTGTTAAAATCTTGCGTTTCTTTGCACGTTCACCATTTTCCTCTAACAATTCACTAATTGGTAATTTAAGAACACATTCATTGAACTTACACATTAATATAGTTTGTATATTATGAATGAAATCATACATTATAATTTTTGGAACTGCATTTACCATTATATTAATATAGGTATCATAATATGCTTTCAATAGATTATTCATACGCTTAATTAGATCAGGTTTCTTATTATTTTGTTTCAATTTTTGTCTGCTAATTGGTGGACCAGTTCTTGGGAAATTAGATTGTGAATGTGACAGTTGTTTTTGATTTTGTCTAAGAAGTGTATTTACACCAGATTTAAGTGTTAGAGAACTAGGCTGTACATGTAAATTAGATTGTTCTACATAATTTACAATAGATGGAGCTTCACTATCTACACCGCCCGCATTTGCATTTCCTAAAAGCTCATGAAAATGTTCATCATCAGTCCAAATATAGTTCTGTTCACGATACATTAAACTATCAACTGTTGTACGTGTTTTTTCTAGTGCTTCAATGATATAGTTACCATTCAATTCACCTTTAATTTTCTTATATAGGTTAGGGAAACGATAAATTGGACAATTTTTCAATAAAGTTTCAATTAGATAAATTACTTGGTCACACACATCTTTAATACATTTATTACTGGTATTTGTAAGTTTCATCATAGGTTGGGAATTAATGTCGCGTAAACATTGTTCTAATACCTCTATAGGTGGTGATGGAGATGTCATGTGATTACCTGCACTATTCTTAATAGTTGTCTGAATTAGTTTCTTATTTGTATTAAGTTCATTGAATGGATTTTCTCCGCGAATTTGTTCTCTGTATTTAACTAAAATTTCCTTAATACAACGACCAGTATCATAAGGCGACCCACGATTATTTAGAGCATCGCATAAAGAACGGGTGAAGTTAGTAAGTAGATTGTGTGCAAATGCGGTTTTAGCTTCTTCAGTCTCTGGTAATGGATTACCTAAAGCTACAAACTCTTGATTCAAAAACACAAGACGTTCATTTACTTTAGTTAAGATATGTGGCAAAGAATGCTTGATATTTTTCACAAGAATATCGCTAATACGGTTTGTCATATTTGGAATGCCAAGATGTGCTTTAGAGCTACCTGTTAGATTGCTGTATGCAGGGTGATTTTTAAAGAATGCTTTTTCACGTTGAAACCCTTCCACAACTGATATATTTTTAGATTCTTCTGGAGCACGATTGCGAACTGCATAATAACCATATTTTAGGTGAAGGTCACGTGAAATATTACCTTGTAGGTAGTCGGAAATATCAGTATTAACATTCATTAGATCAACTTTTGTTAAAATACCAATTGTGCGTTTACCTTCTGGATCATGTCGTTTGATAAGTTCCATAGCAATATCAGCTTCAATATCTGTGCGTGCAGGCATAACAGCTAAAATAATTGTCTTCGGTTCCTCAATATAAGATGAAATTAGTTTATTAATTTTATTTTTAATATCTGTCGGTTGACCTTTATCTGTGCGTGCAACCATAACCATACCTGGAAGATCTACCATAGTTAGATTTGGAATATTTGGAGCGTAAATTTTTAGGTTAATTGGTTTATTGGTAATATTAGATTCATTTCCAGCTAGTTTATTTGTAATTATATTGATTTGAACGCGAATTTTATCACGTTGTGCTTTAGTTGGTACGGGTAATTCAAATGGTACTTCACAAATCGTATCCCATAAACCTGTATGACAGTTATAATTACCAAATTCAGCAACAGCATCTTGTTTTGATGGTATAAGTTCAAGGTGTAGAGGAGCACGAGTACACATGCTCTTATCAGTTGGCAATAGATCAAATGATAGAATACCATTCAATAGAGATGATTTACCTGCACTTTGACTGCCAACTACTACAATTTTTGGGACTGGAATTCTAGAATCACTACTACCTCCACTGTCTTTCATTGTTTGGACAATACCTTGAAGGGTAGTTCCGATATGTAGGATCTTCTTTTTGGACATTAGTCCTGTATTTAGACTATCTTTTGTTTTCTTTTTATTTGTTTTAGTTTTTGAACCGCCACCATCTTTATTATTTGAGTTTGTTTCAGGTTCATCATCGCTATCACTATAGACATCAAAGTCACTATCATATTCTACAAGTTGTGATGTATGATTTAAAGTTTCGTCTGGTTTTGAAAAATATTGCGAAACTGCACCAAATATGCTTGTAGCACTTGTTTTAATGGAATTAGATGACATAGGAATTTATCAATTTAAATTACGTTATTATCTCTTATAAATAAAAAATATAATTTGTGTTATCTGATAATTTATCTAAGAGATTTATCCTTAAATAAATAACAAACATAGAATATTAAATTTATATATTATCTCTTCATGGCAGAAAAATTGTTGATGAAACATAGACCTGCTGCCAGATTTAGCAATATGAATGCTAACATAGAACCATTAACCTTGATTGATATCATAACCGGACTTTCTATTATTTTTTTAAAAATATGAACTAAGTGAGTGCTTCAGCGGAACAAAATATGATTAGCTTGTTATATTAATGAATACGAAAATTAATCCAACGAATAAAACGGTGAGTCCAACGTAAAACATACGTTCTCCGCTAGTTAATATATATATAAACTGTTTTAAAAAAGTCCCAAGGGGTTGCCACCATTTATTATTATTTTTCATATTCTCAATTACATTTGTTTGTGTAAATAGATCAGCTGTATCATGTAATATATCTTGATGTGTAGCAGACCAATTATGAACAATTTCCATAACAGGTTTATTTAAAATATCTTTGACAAATACACTTTGTTCTGTAATCTTGTTACTCATAGTATTCATTTTTTTCATTATTACACGTTCTTTATCACTTAAATACATTTCCAAATCTTCACCACTTGTATCTCGTTCTTCTGCAATCATAGATTTGAGGAGTTGTACTTCGGCCTGTAACTTTTTAACCTGCTCTTCTGTATCTGTGGTTAAAGAATTATTATCCATTAAATTTGAATTATTGCGACGGCTTCCATTTATACGACTCATTTTACAAAATAAATATTAATTTAAATTGAACAAAATGTCAAGTTAGTATATAAAGATAGTATATTTATTATATATATCTTTCACATAATAGACGTATCACAAATCGATTGACAATACTAAAATAGAATTCACCTATAATTATTATTATAAATCAAATTATTAATTTAAATAATATAATGATATAGAACAGTGTAATATAACAATATGTATAAAGTGTTGTAATAAATGACCACTTATTTATCACTTATTTGTTTCTTATCACTATTATTTAATTTTTCTAATTGAAAATTCTCAACTAAATCAATGTCATTTAAATATGCATCTAACGCTGATCCTGTATTACTATTACTATTATTTGTTTCATTTTGTCGCAATTCAATCATATTTATACGTTTTTTTAGTGAAGATACACATTCATTCGGATGTTTAGATGATTGTTGAGCCTCTAATTGCGCAACTTTTTTTTCCAATCGCTGTATCTTAGATAGCATTACGTTCATTGCAATATATAGACATTTATCTTTATACAGGTTATCTTGAGATTGTGAAGAAGACATATTAATAATTAATAATTAATAATTAAAATAAATAAATCTATGATTCAGTTAATCAATAATCTAGACGACAATTTATAAACATTCTGCTATAATATTTCTATTAAATGAACTCAGAAATATCAGTTGGCATCTCCTGAATATTCGTTTGGTAATATGTCTGAATCATCTTTAGCTTATTGATATCATCTTGTGTTACAAAATTAATTGCAACTCCCTTACGACCGAAACGACCACTACGTCCAATACGGTGAATATATACATCCTTAAGTGGGGGAATATCATAATTAATTACAATACTAACTTGCTGAACATCAATACCACGTGAAATAATGTCTGTTGCAATAATTACACGTAGTTCACCATCACGGAATTCTTGCATGACAGATTTACGTTCATCTGATTTCATATTGGAATGAATACATTTCACAGAATACTCGCGACTATTTAGCTGTTCAACGAGCCAATCCGCCGTACGCTTTGTATTACAATAGATAATAGACTGATTTACTTGGAGTTTACTGTAAATATCAACAAGTGTTTCAAGTTTCCATGCTTCCTTTTCAATAGAGATATAAAATTGTTTAATACCTTCTAGTGTAAGTTCTTCGTTTTGTACAAGAATTTTGATAGGGTTGTCCATGAAGTCTTCTGTAATCTTAAGAGCTTCTGGTGGCATAGTTGCACTCATTAAAACAGTTTGACATGTCTGTGGGATATATTGGAAAATTTCGTAAATTTGGTCTTCAAACCCGCGAGAAAGCATTTCATCTGCCTCATCTAGGACAAACATACGTAGCTCCTTAGATGAAAGAGATCGATTTTTAAGCATATCATATACACGACCTGGTGTACCAACCACAATTTGTCGTGGCGTGTCTTCTAGTGCACGAATATCCTCACGACGTGTTCCACCTCCTACAAGAAGAATTAATTTAACATCAAGATAAGAACTTAGACTTTCTAATACATTAAAAATTTGACTTGCAAGCTCACGTGTTGGAGCAAGAATCAATGCTTGTGGATGTTTCAGAGTTTCATCAACACGTTGTAGTGTCGAAATTAGGAATGTGCCTGTTTTACCAGTACCTGATTGCGCTTGTCCAATAACATCCTTTTTAGAGAGAATTGGTACAATTGCACGAGATTGAATTGGACTTGGCTTCTCAAAACCGTAAGCATAAATGCCGCGTAATAGTTTCGTTTTAAGATTCATGTCATCAAAAGATGTGTATTCAATAATATGTCCAGTATATGGGTGAGTGTCGTCTGTTTCATTATTATTTGGTGCTTCATTGGGTTGGGTTGATTGGATTAGGTTAGATTCAGAATGAGACATTTTATTTAATTTGTCGAAAATGTATTGAATAGAAATTTAGATTAAAAGTTTGAAAGGCGTTAAAAGCTTAATAAGTTTAAAATAATACGTTAGGATTTCTCCGATATTATCATATTGTCGCATCTCTTTAAGTGAAATTTTTAATCGATCATTATTTCAGTAATTTGATACGTGATTCAATGTTTTCAATTATTCTAGCACGTGGGCGTTGTTTTGATTTCTCATTTTCAAGTAAATCTATTAAACGTTTATATTCTTTCTTTATAACATCGGGGTTTTTTGGTATTGTAAGTGCAGGTGCAGGTTCAGGTACAGGAGCAGGTACAGGTGCAGGTGCAGGTGCAGGAGCAGGTACAGGTGTATCAGATGAATTTTTTATATTGCCCAATTTTTTAGCAATATCTATATTATTTTGAGCTTCTCTCATATCTAATTCTTCCTGGTCTTTTGTAGCAGATGCTTGTTCAAATGCACGTTCATATAACTTATTTGTTTTTGATTCATAATTAGTTCTATCTATTTCTCCAAGCATATTATTTCTTATATTTATCTTTTGTTGTTCATTATATTTTGGATTATTTTCAATTCTATTGACATATGTTTTAAATACACGTATATAATTTCGTATTTTTCCAAGTAAGGCAGCCCATATAACATGTCCGCGATCATGTGATTCATACCTTAATCCATCTTGTATACGTGTATCAATTGCAATTTTAATATCACGTTCTGGACCAGGACCATCTCCATCGTCTATTTTTAAATATTGTATTGGAACATTGTATAATGCTTCTAATAAACTCATATTTAAATTACCGACTATATTCGCGGGATATGTTATAAAATCTTCTAAGACTTTCCGATCAAAATAACCATATGAATGAATACCTAAATTATTGAAAAATATTGCATCAGCACGTCCTGATTTATTAAGTCCCAGAAACCTACCTGTGCGTTGGTCTATTCTCATACCACCGCCTTTCTGTATTTG
>Ga0315315_10004352_pt1 | contig 13056 bp, 9 predicted proteins | sample M140m3416metaG_FD_203699 | JGI IMG/M metagenome (GOLD analysis project Ga0315315, IMG submission 203699) | Ammonia-oxidizing marine archaeal communities from Monterey Bay, California, United States - M1 40m 3416 | ecosystem: Environmental > Aquatic > Marine > Intertidal zone | place: USA...
TCACAGGCTGAAGAGGAGGCTGCTGCAAAGGCTGCTGCTGAAGAGGAGGCTGCTGCAAAGGCTGCTGCTGTAATGGCAAGGCTAAAGGCGGCTCAAGAAGAAGCAGAGAGAATAGCAAAGGAAGAAGCTGAGAGAGCATTGGCAGAAATGGATGAGAAAGAAAGAGCAGCTGCAGCAAAGGCTGCCGCTGCTGAGGAGAAGAAGCGTAAGTTATTAGCAAGAGTAGCAGAAAAGGCCGAAAATATAGATTTTGCAACAATTGGTATTGCAGCTACTTCAGATATTGTTTCAGAAATTACAACTGAATCTACCAGTATAACTTTATCCGATGCTTCTGCATTCCCCGAAAGTGGTAATGCATATATTTATGATCCAAGTGGAAATATTTTACTAAAATGGGAAGGGAAAGAAGATAATACTTTGATTGGAGTAAGTGGTATAACGAAAAAACCACCATTAGGTGCAATAATTATCGAAAGAGATAATCTTCAGGATATTAAAGGGGTCGGCCCATTTATAGAAGAAAAATTAAATGCGTTAGGAATCTATACATTCAAACAGATAGCGAATATGAATCTTGAAATTGAAGAACAAGTGAATGTAGCTATAGAATTCTTCCCAGGAAGAATTAGAAGAGACGAATGGGCAAAACAGGCTCATGATTTCATTACTGAAGATGAAAGTTAAGAGATAAGCATTTAATAGGAATTGAAAGGGACGGAATAGAGGCAATAACATGGCAGACGGATTAGGAAGTGTATTATCTCCAATGACTGATGGGTTAAAAGATATTGAAGAAATGGGGCTACTTTATCAGTTAGGGTTTAGCTTTATTCTCATTTTTATAGCATTGCTAACTGTTAGATTTGGTTTTTCCAGACTAGCTTGGAGAATTGTAAAAAAAACTGAGAATGAATGGGATAATGCAGCTTTAGGACCAGTCACGAATAGGCTCTACATATTTGTATTATCCGCGGGTTCAGAATTATCAATAGATTGGATTGATAGTGGAGGAGACAGTGCATTTTATTCGGGTATCGAACCTTATTTTTCTGCAATTTATATTCTATTAACAACGTCTCTGATTAGCGTTGGAATAAAATATGTAGTCCCAGCAATTTTTGAAAAATACACTGTAAACAGATCAGTGACAGTTACTGGCGGCAATCCAATAATGGTATTCATTTCTAGAGCAGTAATTTGGTTCATTGGATTAAACTTGGCATTGAATACCATTGGTATAGAGTTACTTGGAATATTAGCATCCTTGGCAGTTTTCTCACTAATAATTGGTCTTGCAGTTCAACAAACCCTAGGAAATATTGTAAATTCATTCATGCTTGCTATTGACCAGCCTTTTGAAGTTGGAGATAGAATCGAAGTAGATGGGGTAATGGGTAATGTAGTTTCAGTCGGAATACTCTCAACGAAAATGATTACAATTTCAGAGCAATTAGTAATTATACCGAACAATAGATTGATAGATTCTACTATTACTAATTTTGCAAGAGGCGGAGGGGACGGTGTAGCCACAAGAGTCTCCTTAAGAATTGATGTAGGAGTAGATTATGATGAAAATTCTGCACATGTGAAGCAAGTAGTATCGAATGTTGCAAGTAAGTGCGAATATGTATTGTCTGATCCACAACCAATGGTATTACTAAGGGAATTAGGAGATTTTGCAAAAGTTTACCGTCTTTATGCTTGGATAGAAGATTACAGTGATGAATTCTTGGCTAGAGATTGGCTATTGAGAGAAATTGATATTCGCTTTGGAATTGAAGGCATAAGTATCCCATATCCTGTATCGGTAGAGCTTTCTGAGAAGTCATCACCATTTGGATATGACGCTACTGGAAAGTTAGACAATGATGAATCAGCCATTAACAGGCGTAGTAGGAGAAAGGCCAGCAGACAACATGTGGCTACTTTGAGTATGGAAAGAGATGAAGCAAGAGTTAAGGATGAAAGAGAGAGCATGAAAGAAGATTTGGAATATCTTCAGGCGCAATTAGCACAAGGAGATTTGAAGCGCATCGAAAGAGAAACTATTGAGGCAGACATAAGGAATCTTGAGAGTTTATTGGCTCAATTTTCTGATTAATTTTCGTAATTGATTTAGTCTTCCTACACATCCGATGTTTATGGAGATAGATACTGCAACCTCTGCTAAAAGTGCTGGCTTGAAAATATCCAATAGGAAAGTTCCTGGAATAACTAGGAAAAAAATAGAAATTAAATCTGAAGAAGATGATAAAATAAAGATAGAGTGGGAATATATTAACCCAGATGGAAAGATTTTGAAAGATGAAAAAAGAATAGTATTTCTAAATTCTCTTGCCGTTCCTCCTGCTTGGACAGAAGTATGGTTTGATAGTGATCCAAAAGGACACATTCAAGCTACTGGGAAAGATGATAAGGGAAGATTGCAATATAGATATCACCCAGATTGGATAAAGAAAAGAGCGGATATTAAGTTTGATGATGTTGATGAATTCGGTGTTGCACTCCAAGAAATAAGAGACCGTTATTGGAGCGATTTGGAAATGAAAACACAAAAAGGAAATTTTCCCTTTCACAAAGCGGTTGCACTTGTAATATACTTAATGGATAGATATCATATCCGAGTTGGATCAGACCAATATGCAGCAGAAAATGAATCATATGGACTTACAACAATAACAAAAGGGCATTTTACTCTTTTAAAAGGAAAAAGGGCCATTGAAGGCAAGATGGACGCCATATTCAGTTTTACAGGAAAATCAGGAAAGCCGTGGAAACTATTAATCAGAGATGATGATATCGTAAAAATGATTCAGGAGTCAAAGTCTTTAGGAGATAATGGTGATGAAACGGATTTGTTTAGTTATAGTGATGATATGGGAAATATTGTAGATATAAAGGCAGATCATGTAAATAAATATATCCAAGAAGCTACAGAGAAAGGATATACTGCAAAGAACTTCAGGACATGGGCTGCTACTTGGAAGGCAGGCGCAAGACTGGCATTAATCACTGAAGCCACCGAGGAAGAAATACTAGAAATACCAAAATTATACGAAGAGTGGAATGAATTGGATAATCCTCATGAATTTGAACCAATGATAGAATGGAAAGGTGCTAGGCTAAAGAGGCCTGAGGGTTTAGTTAAGTTAGCACAGAATTCTAAATTGCCTGGAAAGACCGACAAAGAAAGAATGGCTACAATGCTGGCAGTTGTAGATACCGTTGCGGCTGACTTAGGAAATACCAGATCTGTATGTAGATCTTCATACATCAGACCCATGTTCTTAGAAGATTGGGAAAAAGGAGTTTTTCACAAAAAATGGATTGATGCCACAAAGATGGTTAAAACAGAGGATTTGGAAAGACAGGGATTTACAAAAGCGGAAACTTTGGCTGAGGCAACGGCGATTCATTACATGAAAAAGAATGAAAAATAGGGTGATATTATCGATAAAAAGATAATTTATCTTGATTTATTGGGTTTTTATTGTCCAATACCTGTCCATGAATTAAGGAAAGCAATCAATTCTACACATCAAGAATCTGTCTTTGAATTAGTATGTGATGATCCAGAAACATTGCATGATATACCGTCACTCTGCGAAAGGATGGGAGTTAAATTAGAAAGTGTTACGGAAACATCTGGAGAATATCATTTTAGAATAATAAAAACTATTCCTTAAGTCACATTGGGTACTAGATGATTCAATAAATGAATAGTGTTTGGTGAGTGTATGAAGAAACGGGAGATAGTATCCGAAACTAAAGTTCCTGCGGACGCAAAACTACCAACAATTCATGGCGAATTTAGAATCAGAGTATTTCATGAAAAAGATACGGGCTTTGATCACGTAGCGCTTACGCTTGGCGATATGGTTGGTCCGGATCCTGTTCTAGTTCGAGTACATTCTGAATGCCTTACAGGAGATGCTTTTAGTAGCCTTAGATGTGATTGTGGTGCACAATTAGATACTGCACTAAAGCAAATACAACAAAAGGGCTGGGGTTGTTTGGTTTATTTACGTCAAGAAGGAAGAGGTATCGGCCTACATGCTAAAATTCAAGCATATAACCTACAAGACAAGGGCGCGGATACACATGATGCTAATTTAATGCTAGGACATCCAGTAGATGCAAGAAACTATAATATTGCATCAGTAATACTTAATTCGATTGGGATTGAGAAAATTTGTCTTATGACAAATAATCCTGAGAAAGTAAAGCAATTGAATAGATTTGGAATAGAAGTTGAAGATACGGTCCCTCTAATTGTAGGAATCGTTGAAGAAAATAAAGATTATTTAGCTACAAAAGTGGACAGGATGGGGCACTCAATAGATGAAGATTTTCTTAATTAACCATATGGGGCCGTGACCGGGAATTGAACCCGGACCGGCGGGACCACAACCCACCGTGCTAACCATTACACCATCACAGCCGTATGTATGCTTGCCGCAATATGTAACGTTTATCAACCGTATGTTAAAAATATTTACACTAGTATACCAACGTATTGAAGCATAGCACACGCACGCAAGTAACATGGAGTGGAGAGAACAATGTTTGTTTACTGGAATTGTAATCTTGGGTTTACTATTCCCTCTACCCATTTACAGTGCTGATGAAGTAGTATCTGTAGAAGATATAGAATTACTAGAAAATGGAAATTTTCAAGACTCAGAAGAGTGGGAAATTTCATCTACATCTGGTTTTTCAAGTAATATTGCTGAATATAGTGTCGGGATGGTTGCAGATAATGAACTATCAATAACTCACTCTAGGCCAGATAATTTTGTAACTCATACAGAATGGGCAACATCCAGCATTACTAATTCCAATAATACCCTTGGAAGTCCAGACTCGTATTATACATGGTCAAAAGGACCCGATATAACTATGAATGGATATGATTTTTCAAGTTTCAATACTTATAGAATTGAAAATGTATCAGTAGTTTTGCACATCAGTATTCCCGAAGAGCTGTATCAAGATGAAGTTTACATAAAACTTCAAAATCATGGATCTGATAAATTAATTACTGTATTAACAAATGTTGATACTCCCGGAGGACTTAATCGAATGAATAATCCTTTAGTCATATCATTGGATGATTTAGTAGAATGGGACTGGGAGAAAATAGAAGATTCACAATTCACAGTAGATTATGCTTCAGATAATGTAGGGCCAGATGATTCCGAAGTTAGAGTAGATGCAGTAGGAATTAGAGTAAAATATAATCAACCATGGTATTCCTTTGAAAACGTAAAGGCAGAAACAGTAGTATCAAGTAATGAATTACCCATTATTGACTTTGACCCATATGAAGGAAGTGTGGAAAAGCTAGTTTATTCTACTTGTGGTTTAGAAAAAGAAACACCGCTGGAAGATGGAATTTGGGATATAACTGGAATAGAAAAACCTCCTTCACAAGAATTTGGAAGAGTACATGCCTATGGAGATGGTAATTTCACATTGAAATACAAAGAAAGTGATGGGATATTTCAATCTATTAATTCTGGAGAATTATTGCCTGTATTAGGGGAAAAAGTAGATTTGAAGATTTTAATCCATGATGGTTGTATAGAAAAGATAAGGATAGATATTAATGATCCCGTACTATTAATACAAGGAGAAGTGACAGGTAAAACTGATGGTCTAGCAAATTCTTCACAAGTTTTGTTTGCTATTGATAATGAATTAGTATTTTCTATGGACATTGGAATAGGTAATTTCTCATATTCTATTCCAATTGGATCTGCATTTCCAGAAGAAGGAGATTTTGAAGTTGGCATTGCCGCAAGATTTCAATGGGCATCGGATGGGACCAGTGAAACAACTGTCTTACACCTCAGATCAATTGGAATTGAGGGGGGTTTTCACATTGAATGGGACTATAATCCAGAATGTATACAAATGGATGATTTAGAAATAGATGAAGATCAAGGTGGCTTAATTATACCGATATCAACAAGATGTGAAGATGACATTACAAACCAAGATGATCTTGTTCTAACTGCAATCAGTATGGATGAAGAGTTAGTAGAAGTTTCATCGGAAGGTGGCGATTTGAGAATACAGCCGGTAGAGAATAATTACGGAGAGACCGATATAAATATCAGTATTATTGATCAGAGAGGCAATATCTGGCATGATACTTTCAAAATAAAAATAAATTCAGTACACGATGCCCCAGTTCTTAGCGATATACCGCTAACTGCTTATGTAGAGTTAGGAGAAACAGAAATTGTGAATATTTCAATAATTGATGTAGATACTGAAGAATTATTTATCTCAACAAGTAGAAGTTGGGCAACTATTGATTCATCTCGTAATTTAGTATTAACACCAGTACAGAGTGGTACTCACACAGTTGAGATAGTAATTAGTGACGGGGAATTTGAAATAAGAGAAACAATAGAAGTTGTAGTTTCAGCAAAACCGGATCTAACCATAGATGAAGTTGAAGTTACAAAGGATGGAGTAAAATACGATATCTTAGAAGAGGGAGACGTAGTACAAATAATTTCATATGTAAGAAATTTAGGGAGAACAGAGGCCAATAATGTAAATGTTCAATGTAATGTCGATGGCATTTTGGTTGGGCAATATACTATCGATAAGATTGCACCAGGAGGATTAGGAATTTCAACTTGTGATACACAATTTGATTATCAAAGTGAAGGAATAGAGATTATGATAGAAGTTGATAGTACAACAGAAATATTGGAAACGAATGAAGAAAATAATCTAATGACCATTTTCATTGAAATCGATAGCATAAATTCTGGAGGAAATGATGAAATTGATAGGGAATTGATAATTATTATTTCATCATTTGCCGTATCGATAGTAGCATTTGCAGTATTACAAATAGGTCCAAAAAAGATTAAAAGAGAATTTGAGAAGATAAAATAATTTATTTTCAATCTGAAAAAACAATACGTATGGCCGATAATCACTCTAAAGTAGGGAATAGTTATATCAGGACCAGTTACGAAATGTACTCACTACGCTCTCAGGTTGTGTGGCCAATGGGCTAGTGGTGTGTGAAAAAATGATGAAACTGAAAATTCGTTTAGAAACGGAAGAATGGGTTTATGAAGAACATGAATTGATGTAAAATTCGTATTACTTTGTAGACCAAGTCTGAGGATAAGTTCCCGGAGACATCAATACAGATTGTGATGTTGCAATTTGACCTGATTTGATGTCAATTAAATTATCCGAGTCTACTTCTAAATTAGCTATTGCAACTGCTTCTTCTTTGAGACTCATGATTATTATTGTATCGCCTTTTTTAATTCCCTTTGCTATTTTGACCAAACCCGGCCTGGCAAGAGGAGCCCCATGAGAAACGGCCGATGCCGCTCCATCTTTCACATATGCTTTTGGCAAATTTCTCAATACTGATTCAATTGGAGATATTAGTTTTTTAAGCCCCTGATCATCTCCTTGGTTGTTCCATAAAAATACAGCATCAGTTAACTGATGCATTGTACATGCCATGTTTTCATTAAAGCTGCCTGTATTGTCTCTGTGAAGTTCGGTTAAGTCACATTTTGTCCCTAGCAATAATCCGATATCTTTTGCTAAAGTTCGGATATAAGTACCTGCATTGCAAGAAACATGAATTATTGCTATTTTGCCATCCTTGTCAAAATCGAGTAATTCATTAGAAAATATCATTCTTGTACGGACTTGTACTTTTACGGCCGAGTCTTTTGGAGGGACATTATATATTTCTCCTTTAATTATGTCCAGAACATTTTCTAATTCTTCACTTGTAACGGTATCTGCAAATCTTAGAACAGCAATATAACTTTTATTTGAATTCAGAACAATATTAGTTATTTTAGTAGCTCTTCCACATAATAAAGTAAGTAATCCTGTTGCAAATGGATCTAAAGTGCCCCCATGACCAAGCCTATTAAGCCCTAGTAAGTCTCTTGCCCAGGCAGTCAATTGGTGGCTAGTAGGACCAGATGGCTTATTCACCAAAATGATTCCTGAATCAAGTAATTCTGTAATACTACGGTTATTTGGTGGACACCCATACTTATCATTAGTTTCTGCGGAATCATCAAAAATCCAATAATCTTGATTTGGCATAATCTTATCCTCCTAAGTAATTATTTACAATTTGAAATACTTCATCCTCATTCTTGTCATCTGCCTCTACTATAAGGTCATATGGAGACAAATCATCTAAATTAATATTATAAAGAGCCTCATATCTATCCATATCGTCCTTTTGACGATTTCTAGATTTTTCTAGGCAAACATTAAATTCTCCTCCTTCTCTATTTTGGATTCTTTTTGCTCTTTCATTATCAGACACGGAAATCCAAATTTTAATACAGTTTAATTTTAATTCTTGAGCCCACCATCCACATAATCTACTCTCAACAATTTCTGGAGATTTTGGAGAAGTCATAATTTGTTTTAGCTTATTATCTAAAGATCTATCGGCATCTAAATTATTCTTACATAAAGCACTAAATTCTTCTATACTTATATTTCTTTCAATTGCGGCAGATCTAAATATCTCGCCTCCGTTAATGTAATTCCAATTCCTTTCTTTAGATAATCTTGAAACAAGAGTTGAAGTTCCACTACCTGGAGGACCACTAATAGTTACTTTGAGCAAAGATATCATCTCCATTCATAGCGACACATTTCACAGCGTAACTTACCGCTTGATGTCCTATAGACCATGTCTGAACTGCATGACTTACAAGTAGTTCCGTCTTTTGGAGGTGCGACATGTAAATTTCCTGACAATCTTCTAGAATTATTAGTATTACTAGAATTACCGGTTTTCCTAGGGCCTGCACGTTTTCTCTGAGTACGTTGATTCCGAGTACTATTATTCTTATTTGTACGAGTTTCTTCCAATAAATACAATAGAGGTTCAGGTATTGATTCACCGGCCGTTACTAATGGATGGGACTTGTATCTGACTAGTTTGATATGTCTATCTACTATCCTTCCCAATGGTGCACTCATAGATATATAAGTTGCAATCCATGCAGGGAATATCCAAAATACTTTATTTTCAAAATTCCATGTTGCTGACCAGGGCGCGCTTACATAATCAACTCTAAAACTTTCAGTAGATGTTGCCATCCAACTAAAAATAGCAATAATGAAAATCATTGTAAACATCATCGGTTTCATCATTGCTGCTTGCATAGCCATTTGTTCAGGCATCATTTGCATTTGTAATTTCTGCATTTTTTCTGTAGTAGCCATATCCCTAGCCATTCTAGCTTCTCTTGTTTTTTGACCTATTTGTCTAGATCTATGAGAATAATGTGCTTGCCTAATTGGATCTAAGAAAAATGATCTTATAATTGTGTTAACAATCATTATGGAAGATCCTAAGAAGAATACTGTTGGAATGAAATATTGGTTATGGAATGGTAGCATGGGCTCTATTACAGTTCCTGCGCCATCTGATAATGCATCTCTGAAGCCAGGAAAAAACATCAAAAGAACCATCATTCCAATCAAAAAAAGCATAGGGAAAAGCATAGCTGACATAGCTTCGGTTTGGGCATCCCCACTTGGCTCCGCGGTAACCATGAATATACGGCCGTAACAATCTAGAATGAACACTTCGGTTTAAATGTCAGAAAAAGGCATTACTTAACAAAAGAAAAGCCGCATAAAATGCATTGTGAAGAACCGATAGGATTTTCAGAACCGCAAGTAGGGCACTCTTGGATAGAATCTGTGGAATCATCACTACCTTCAACTTTATTTTTCTCAACAGCTTCCTCTACAGGTTCTTCTGTAGTTTCTTCTTCCTTAGTTTCCTCTACAGGATCTTCTGTAGTTTCTTCTTCCTTAGTTTCCTCTACAGGTTCTTCTGCAGTACCTTCTTCAAATTCCTTTGATTCAGGATAAAGTATAACATCATTATTGGCACTTATTGACGTAGTAGAGATTGATTCTTCAACCCATTCAGGTAGATTTGGATCTTCATCAACTTCATCTCCAAATGTTGCTCCATGAAAGTCTTGAACATCAGACATCTTGTATTCTGACTCTGGATCTCCTTGAATTACATAAACTACTTCAATTCTTTCATCTTTTTCTATCCTACCGATCGCCCATGTAACATGCGTACCTTCTCTTGCGGATTCTTTTGTAGTAGATGCTTCTCTTTCGCCGCTTAGAGATGAGCGTACACTAGAATTTTCAATTGAAAAAGTACCAGGAACTACATCATGTAAAGCCAAATCTTCTAATGCACTATCTGAATTATTATCAAACATCAACATTATCTCATATTTCCCAAGTCCTCCACCAGGGAATACTTCTTTTCCTGTACTTATATTTCTTCTACGATGAACAACTCTTATTTGAGGTGGTTTTTTTACCATTCTTTCTGCAACAGGTCCAAACCGTTCTGAACTAAAATAAGCCTTTACAGGTGCTGAAAGTAGCTTATTTTGAGGAGAAGGATCGGGAGCATGTAAAGGATATCGAATTATCATTGTTTTGCCTGGCCTAAGTCCCAGAGGTGCTGAAGTTCCTATAGTTGCACGAAGGCCATGTCCATTGGAATCTGGAGAAACAAGTTTCTCTTCGATTTGAATGCCATTTATAATTTCAACTTGATACTGTTCTGGTTTCAATTCAAGGCCTTCTATTTCTATAGATATTTGAGCGTGAGATGGTGGATTGAAGATTCCTGGTATATCGTCAAGTATCCTCACAACATTCATAATTGCGGAACCTGTATTTTCAATAGTTATTACTGCTTCGACGTCAGAAGAGACATAGGACTTAATCCTAGATTTATCATACCTTTTGTTTACAATAGCATCGAGTATAGTTAATTTTTGTTCCTTTAATGAAACTTTACCTTTAGATTCGACAGAAATTCTTGGGAGTATTGAATACCTAACTTCTTGAGTAAAACTAGGTTGCTCTTCTGATTCGACTCTTTTTATCATAGAATCCCATCTTCCTTCTGGAGGTATATCTTGCCTTATATCCGAAACATCGAGTATAGGCTCATCTCTTCCTATCAAACTGACTGTTGCCCCTGAAAGGGCCACTACAAACGAAGATTTATTCTCAAAAACACATTTACAATCCCAAACTCCTGGCCTATCTTGTTCTTTAGCGTTAACATAAGAGAATTGTCTACCTGAACTTGTTACTTTCTCAAATTTGGATCTAGAAATTGTAGCATCAGCAGAATATGTTGCTGTAGAAATACCAGCAGATATTTTGTCAACAGAAGATATATTTGCAGAAACTGAAAGAGATAATGGTCTTTTTTCACCTGGATTTAGGCGTCCTATATTCCAAACTAACATTTCATCTTCTATTACATATTCTGCATCTTCCGCGTGAGCAAAAGATTCTGGCATAGTCCTTGTAACTTGTACGTCATTTAATGGCACAGAAGATATATTCTCTAACTCAATAGATATTAGGATGTCTTGAGGATTATCTAAATAAACAAGTGATAAACTTGATTCTTCATTTCTTTCAGAATCTGTGTCTATTGATTCTGTCATTAAAATCATTCTTGGACCTTGGGCGGAATATTTGATGATTTTTTCTTCAGTCGCATCAAGCTCTCTTATTGGTATAATTGCTTCACCAAAATCAGTAGAATCTGTATTCTTCAATTGTATCTCAATATCCCATGCACGATGTTTTTTGCTAGCATTTCTAAGTATTAATTCTCCTTTGATACTTTGGTTTCTTACTGTTCCATTTGGATTTAAAGAGGATTCTTCAGATTCTTTAAGGGTTGCATGTAATTTATCGCCCGAAATTGAGTCAACTTCTATCGAAGGCCTTAAAATAGAGAATTTAGGCTCCTCTCCGGCTGAAAATTGTTGATCCTCGGAACCATACATTATGGAGAACGAGTCCGTAGTTGATTCTAATTCTGAGTCAGAAGATTCTGCAGTATTTTCTGTTTCTTGCGACTCTTCTTCAGAAAAAATTGATAATGAGTCAGCTAATGATTTTAAAGAATCTGGAGATTTTGTACTAGTGACATCTAAATTTTTCTCTTCATCGGCATCTTCTTCATTGTTTTCCAATAATTGGGAGAATGTAGAAGATAGTTGAGCATTAGAGTCAAAATTAGTTTCTGAATCAGATGTAATAACATCATCGGATTCAGTTTCTATTGGTTCTAAATCACTCAATGGTAATTTTTCCTTTGTATTGAGTTCTTCATCATCTAAGTCGGATAATGATGGCAGAGGAGAAGGAGTTAGGCCAGGAGGAGGCGGAGGAGGCGGAGTTAGGCCAGGAGGAGGCGGAGGAGGCGGAGTTAGTCCAGGAGGAGGCAGAGGAGGCGGAGTTAGGCCAGGAGGAGGCGGAGGAGGCGGAGTTAGGCCAGGAGGAGGCGGAGGAGGCGGAGGAGGCGGAGTTAGGCCAGGAGGAGGCGGAGGAGGCGGAGTTAGGCCAGGAGGTAATGGAGGAGATGTATTGGATTCTTTATCTTCCTTTAAATCAATATTATTAACTTCTGAGGAGTCGTTTTCTAGTTTATTTTCATCGTCATCAGATCCTGAATCAGGAGGTGGTGGTGGAGGGAGTGGGAATCCTGGAGGAGGGGGAGGAAATTGTTCAGCCATACGTAAACATCCCTTGACGGTAAACACCCCCCATAGTTAGAGGGTATAACGATTACCTGTTCATTATTCTAAACAACTGTTAACAGAATAGTTGAAACTATGAATCACTTGGGAGTAATATGAGTGCACAAGACAGTACTAGTCCACCAGTGATTTTTGTAGTTGGAACTGCAGGTGCGGGAAAGAGTTCGTTAGTGACTGCCTATCAACGATGGGCTAGATTTCTAGAAGTTGATGTCATGGCAATTAACCTCGATCCAGGTGCGGAAAGAGTTCATTATGACCCTGAGTTTGATGTAAGAGATTTAGTTTCCTTATCAGATGTTATGAGTGAATATGATTTGGGACCTAACGGCGCACAGATATTAGCTGCAGATTTGGTTGCATCACAAGCAGAAGATGTTTTTGAACAAATTGAAGGCTTGTCTGGAGA